>Ga0207747_1000432_pt1 | contig 48850 bp, 45 predicted proteins | sample HigsolmetaGSP11D_FD_184839 | JGI IMG/M metagenome (GOLD analysis project Ga0207747, IMG submission 184839) | High solid enriched microbial communities from the Joint BioEnergy Institute, USA - SP1-1-D (SPAdes) | ecosystem: Engineered > Bioreactor > SSF (Solid state fermentation) > Aerobic >...
GATTGGCCGCTCATTTTGTCCGCGAGAGGCGCTCTATTGGACAGTTCTCACTGATCGAGTCCTCATTTTGTCCGTGAGAGCCAGTCTATTGGACAGTTTTTCCTGATCGAGCCTCGAATTTGTTCGTGAGAGCCACTCTATTAGACAGTTTCAGCTGATTGACCACCGATTTTGTCCGCGATAGCCGCTCTATTGGCCAGTTTTTATTGATAGGCCAATGGATTTGTCCAATAAATCCGTTTTATTGGCCAGTTCTTACTAATTGACCCAAAATTTTGTGCTTAAGAACCGTGCTCAATAGATGGCATCTATCTACGCTTTTCCTGCTCTTGTGAATTGTCTTGAGCAGGTTCATCAATATGATTGTCATCTGCTGAATCCTGTGATGGCGTTGGATTGGTCATTCCAACTGTTACCACATTTGATAATGGCGACTCATTACCGGCAATATCAACAGCCACAACAGCGTATTGACCGTTGCCTGGTAAATGATAAGCAAGTGATGAGCCAGCCCTAATACTTGCGATTCTTTCTCCCCGTTCGCCATTTGCCACTCGATAAATTCGATAGCCAACAACATCATTTTCCGAATGTCTGTTCCAACTTATCGTTGTATTAGATAATGATACCGCTAATGGATCCGGGATTTTTCCATTTTCATCCATTCTTGCTGTCGAAACGAAAATGTTGGACCAATTTTCTGTATTCGGAATTAACTGATTGATATTTTTTAGGTTTGGAGCTATTTGTTTGACAAAATCCGGATTTAACATCAGGCCAAACTGGGTAAATTCTCTTGGTGTTGAATCTAATGCTACATATTTTTGATCACCAATGGTAACAAATCTTCCGTCAATTAAACTATCATCAACTTTTGTCGGTACATAATCAGCGATAAAATAATCCGATAATGTCAGACCAGCTTTTGAACACGCATTGGATGGAAGCAGCCCGGATACACCACAATATGCTCTTTTAACGATTCCACCCGGCATATTAAAGCGGTCTTTAACACCAATGAAGTCCGGAGCCACATCATAGGCAGCGTTCATCAATTTTGCCCAGAGTGATAAATGTTTATTTCGGAACGCTTCCGGTATCGTCTTCGGTTGATCAAATCCGAACCATATGCCAGCGGTGAAATTTGGATTTAGTCCGACAAACCAAACATCTTCCGTGTCATTGGTCGTCCCTGTTTTTCCGGCAAGATCAGCAGAAAATTTAAGTTGCCCCGGCAAACTTCTAGCTGTTCCCCTTCGAACGACATCTCGCATCATATCAATTGTTAAATACGCAGCCTGTGGGGAAAATACGTCAACCGGTTCACTTTTATGTTCATAAACGATATTCCCGTCATTATCGACAATTTTTTCAATCATATATGCATCAATAAATTTCCCGTCATTGGCAAATGTAGTATAGGCACTGGTATTTTCTTCCACCGTTACGCCATTTGTAATACCGCCGAGGGCAATGGCTAAATTGGTGTGATCTGCTTTGGTTATCCGACTGATTCCTAGTTTTTCCAAGTATTGGACCGGGTCATGCGAGATGATTTTTTGCATTAAATAAACAGCAGACACGTTATACGAATGGGTTAATGCGGTTCTTGCCGAAGTTAGCCCATAATACCGCGGCGAAAAGTTGGTCGGCCATGGTTTTCCAGAATCACCTCTCAGACCGAGATCAACATCCGCTAAAACGGTCCCCGGAGCGGCAAGCCCCATATCGATAGCAGGACCGTAAACGACCAATGGTTTCATGGTTGATCCGTTCGGACGATATGCTTGTGTTGCGTGATTTAAATTTTCCCGTTGATAATCAAGGCCCCCGACAAAGCTGATAATTTTTCCAGTTTTATTTTCGATAAGCATGGCGCCTACTTCAAGCGGCTCCTTCACTTGAATGGTTTCATTTGTTTCAGGATCCTTTGTTTGTACCGTTTGATATGGGACCGTCTCTTGATATTGATTCGTTATTTCCTGCCATTTGTCATAAATATCTTTATTAATGGTTGTATAGATTTTATATCCGTTTTGACGAAGATCTCTTTCGGCAAGTGTAAAATAACGATTATATAAAACTTTACTGTTATCGATATCTTCTTTTTTGTAACCGTCTTTTTTATAATAATTTTCCATAAGTACTTCAATAGCTCTTCTTTCACTTTCCATAATTAAATATGGATATTGTTCAATAATTGAATCTTGTGGAGGGATGAAGTCTTTCATAATATCATAGGAAATTGCATCATTATACTGTTCTTTCGTGATATATCCCATTTCGAGCATGCGTCTTAGCACAACTTTTTGGCGGTTTAAACCCGCTTCCAATCCTTCTCTACTTTTAAGTTCACCTTTATTTGTAAAAGGAGTATAGCCGTATGGACTTTGTGGGAGACCGGCGATAAAAGCTGCTTGCGCCAGATCTAAATCCTTTGCTGAGACACCAAAGATTCCCTTCGCTGCCGCCTGTATTCCAGCAATATTTTGGCCAGAAGAATTTCGCCCAAATGATGATACATTTAAATATGCTTCTAAAATTTCATCCTTACTGAAAAACTTCTCTACTCTTAACGCAAGCAAGATTTCCTTGGCTTTTCTTTCAAATGAAACTTCATTCGTTAATATTTGGTTTTTCACTAGTTGCTGTGTTAATGTACTGCCACCGGTTTGAACGGATGAATTGGTGACTTCTTGATACAATGCCCGTAATACAGCTTTAGGGACAACACCGTTATGGGTTTGAAAGTTTTGATCTTCCGTTGCAATCACTGCTTTTTTGACAAAATCAGACACGTCATTGATCTTTACTTCTTCCCGGACAATATCCGAACGAAGCTGTCCGAGAAAGACGTCATTGGCAAAATATAATTTAGACGGTGCTTCATAATTATAAATATCTTTTTTTAATTCGTTATAAGACCGAGGATATTCATCTTTGACAAGGGAGGCGAAATATCCAGCACCAACCCCTAATCCTAATGAAACAGCGAGAATAAAAAATATAGTACTAATTAAAATAAGATTCCAAACAACAGAATAGGTAATTCGAAATATTTTGGCAGTTTTTTGATTAAATAACTTATCTTTAATCTGTTTTAGTTGTTTAATCAATGTATTGAAATATTCCTTCATAACACCCCTCCTAGAATCACAACCATTATAGCATACCAATTTTCCGCTTACCTTTCTTTTTAACGAATTTTTCACATTTTGGTAAAATGGTAACAACAACGTTTGACATCTTTTGGTGAATATGCTAAAAATATGGTATCAAAAAAAATAATTAAGCAATGATGGGAATTTAGTAGTTTTTCTATCCCTGTTTTAAGAGAGCCGATGGGTGGTGGAAATCGGTACAAATAGGAAAATAAATTACATCCCTGAGCATTCACTGTGAACAAGGTTTGCGAAAGTAGCAGTGAACGGTTGTCCGTTAGCAAAATGAGTGGAGGATATTTTTCCTCAAGTTGGGTGGTACCGCGATAGATTCGTCCCTTCGATTGATTCGGAGGGATTTTTATTTTGTTCAAATTTTTGTGTACGGGGTTTGTATTGGAAAATATTGTAATCAGGGAGTCCAAGGTTTATTTTGTTAAATTTCGGGTAACAGGGTTGAATCAGAAATATTGCCACTAGGAAGTTTAGGTATATTTTGCATAATTTTTCGGATGTTGGGTTTGTTCCGGAAAACATTGTAACCAAGGAGTTTACGTTTTATTTTGTCCAATTTATTGAAAGAAAAATAGGGAAAACATTGTGATGGAAAATGACGGCTTGCATTTTGCTTACTATTTTGGAAAAGGAGATTGAATGATGGACTTATTAGAGGATTTACAATATCGAGGTTTAATCAATCAAATTACTGATGAAGAAGGTTTAAAGAAAATAATAGCTGAAGAAAGTGTTAAATTGTACTGTGGATTTGACCCAACAGCAGACAGTTTGCATATCGGTCATTTGTTGCCGATTTTAATACTTCGTCGATTTCAATTGGCTGGGCATCAACCTATTGCCCTCGTCGGCGGAGCAACCGGATTAATCGGTGACCCGAGCGGTAAAAAGGCGGAGAGAACACTGAATGCGAAAGAAACCGTGGAAAATTGGGTAGAAAGTATAAAAGGACAATTATCCCGCTTTCTTGATTTTGACAGCAAGGAAAACCCGGCCATCATGGCGAATAACTATGATTGGACAGGGAAGATGGATGTCATTACTTTTTTACGGGATGTTGGGAAAAATTTTGGATTAAACTACATGTTGGCAAAAGATACGGTTCAATCGCGACTGGAAACCGGGATTTCTTTTACTGAATTCAGTTACATGATTTTGCAATCACTTGATTTCTTAAAATTATATGAAACAGAAAACTGCCGCCTGCAAATCGGAGGGAGCGACCAATGGGGCAATATCACAGCCGGGCTTGAATTGATTCGGAAAACACATGAAGAGGCAAAAGCATTTGGATTGACCGTTCCATTAGTAACGAAAGCGGACGGAACGAAATTTGGGAAAACAGAGGGAAATGCAGTCTGGCTTGATCCAGAAAAAACATCACCATATGAATTTTATCAATTCTGGATTAATACCGATGATCGCGATGTTGTGAATTACTTAAAATACTTTACTTTTCTCTCCCATGAGGAAATTGAGAAATTGGCAAAAGCAACAGCGGAGCAACCGGAAAAACGTCTTGCCCAAAAAGCGTTGGCGGAAGATATAACAAAATTAGTCCATGGGGAAGCGGCATTGAAACAAGCAATTCGTATTTCTGAAGCTTTGTTTAGCGGAAATATTAAAGAATTAAATGGTGCGGAAATCGAACAAGGTTTTAAAGATGTTCCTTCATATACAAATAAGGAGGCAGAAGTCAACTTAGTTGATTTACTCGTTGCTTCAAAAATTTCTCCATCGAAGCGGCAAGCACGGGAAGACATTCAAAACGGTGCTATCTACATTAATGGTGACCGAATGACTGATCTGGGATATGTGTTGAGTGACTTGGACAAAATTGAAGGCAAATTTACGATTATCCGTAGAGGAAAGAAGAAATATTACTTGATTATTTCGGAAAGGTAAGTAATTAAACGTCAGGCCCATGGAATGTTTTACTCCATGGACCTTTTTCTTATAAGGTGAAAGTGTGTATCCCAGCATTTTGACTCCACTTTGTGATGAATTTGTCCAAAGGAGTGGGATTGGGATACTCCAATTGGACATATGAGCATATATTTTTCAACGAATATTTTCCAAAAGGGCGGTTATTAAACAGTTCTACTCGTCGGATGGTTTTGTCCAAAAGAGTGCGATTCGAATTCCCCTTTGGTCGATATTCACTTAATTTTGCCAATAAAGGGAAGCACTTTATGGGAGCCAGAGAATAAAAAAAGGAGGTAAAATTACCATGGGACCATTACAACCACATCTTCGACTTGGAAATGACTTGAATGTTAAGTATGCAGTTTTGCCAGGTGATCCGAAACGTGTTGAAAAAGTAATAGAGTTTCTTGATTCGCCGAAAGAATTATCATTTAATCGGGAATATCGCAGTGCCATTGGCTTTTATCAAGGTGTTAAAATTCTGGTGGTATCTACCGGTATCGGCGGCCCGTCACTAGGAATTGCGGTAGAAGAATTGAATAATATTGGCGTTACTGCACTTATTCGAATCGGCAGCTGCGGGGCATTACAACCGCACTTGAAAATAGGCGACTTGGTCATTGCATCCGGAGCGGTAAGAAATGACGGAACCTCATCGGCCTATATCGAAAAAGGATATCCGGCCGTAAGCAATCCGGAACTATTGTTTTTAATAAAAAATGCAGCTGAACGTCTTCAAATTTCACATCAATTTGGTATTGTAAGAAGTCATGACAGCTTTTATACTGATAATGAGGGGAATGTTGACAAATTTTGGGCAAAAAGGAATATTTTGGCTTCCGACATGGAAACGGCTCCTTTACTGGTAATTTCTGCTCTTAGAAATCTGAAAGCTGCCTCCATCCTAAACGTGGTTGTTTCTGCGTCAGGAAACTTACATGAAGGAATTAATGACTATGTTGAAGGAGAAAGGAATGCCGAACAAGGAGAAAGAAATGAGATTCTTCTTGCTTTAGAAACATTTGCTTTATTAGATAATTTGAAGAATTGAAGAGATTGACGTCTAGCAAAAAATTCTTGGTATCAAGCTTATGGAGGTGATGTGTTTGAATTAGAAAAATAGTAATTTAATAATATACAAAAAATATAGAAAAGTCTGTTTTATCAAAAAGGATTGACAAAGTCCACTTGAAAAAGGAAGGAGTGTTTGAAAATGAAAACGAAAAGCATGTGGTCATTTCGCTTATCTACGGCGGCACTTGTATTAATTCCAATTGCAATCGGGATTAACTACATTGGGAAGACGATTGCTGCCGGGTTAAAACTCCCTTTATGGCTCGATTCATTGGGGACGATTTTATCAAGTATGTTGGCTGGACCGATTGTCGGTGGATTATCAGGCATTATCAATAATATTATTTATGGAATTACACTTGACCCGGTATCAACTGTATACGCTATCACGAGCGGTGTGATCGGTATTGTCGTCGGTGCTTTAGCTTATAAAGGATGGGTGAATAATTTTACCAAAGCGCTTTTGTTGGGACTAGTCGTCGGTGCAATAGCGGCAACGGTCTCAACCCCATTAAATATGATCTTTTGGGAAGGTCAAACAGGTAATATATGGGGAGATGCGCTATATGCCTATGTTCTGTCCCAAAACGGACCGATGTGGTTGGCATCCTTCCTTGATAGTATTGTTGTTGATTTGCCGGATAAATTAATTAGTGTACTATTATGTTTCTTTATTTTTAAAGGATTACCGAAGAATGTAAAAAGATTATATCAAAACAATCAACACTTTGAAGAATTATAACTGTATTTGATTTTGGGAAAAGGTGGAAGATACCACTTTTTCCCTTTCCATATTAGCGGGATTTTAAAAAGTGCAGGTTATAACCTACAAACTGAAGTAATCTAAGTATTGATACTCGGAGCTAGACAGCAAAACACAACCATCGTTTTTTATTATTTTAATACTATAGAAATATCAAGAAGTTGGTGAATGGAAAATGAAATCAATGACTCTTTACGTCAAGCAGGATTCCCTAATTCATGAGATGGATCCGATTACAAAGGTGATTTATGCACTTGTTGCTGCCTTATTACCTTATATTTTGCCGTCCTATACAGTATCTTTGACTGTATTGGTTATTAGTATAATACTACTTTTAGTCGGAAAAGTATTCCGAAAGATTATTCCTTTAATCGGTCTCAGCTTATTTTTAATTATTTCTTTAGTTATCATCCAAGGTATTTTCCGACCGGATAATGTGACGCCGCTTTTTCACTTCGGACCAATCATTTTTTATAAAGAAGGTCTTTCCTATGGCTTGTTGTTAATGATGCGGGTGATTAACCTGCTCTGTGCATTCGGTGTTTTGATTTTGACCACAAAACCGGACGATCTGATTCAATCTTTCATTCAAAAAGGAATGTCACCACGAATCGGATATGTAATCGGCTCTGTGCTTCAGTTAATACCTCAAATGAGTGCAACCATTGCAACGATTAAAGATGCCCAGCGTTCACGCGGATTGGAAACAGACGGAAGTTTATTGGTCCGTGTCAAAGCTTTTTTACCTTTAATCGGACCTGTTATCATGAATTCATTAATCTCAACACGAGAGCGCTCCATTGCTCTGGAAGTTCGCGGATTCAATACTAAGCAAAAGAAAACTTTTTTACATGAAGTCCATACATACAAATATGCAAAAGTGATACAAGCTGTTCTTATACTCATTTTTATTTTTGCTATCCTATGGAGGATTTTCTTATGAAAAAAATAATTGTTGAAAATTTGAAATATAAATATCCTGAAACAGATAAGTTGGCCTTAAATGACGTTTCGTTTGAGGTGGAAGAAGGTGAGGTCATCGGTATTGTCGGCCAAAATTCGTCCGGAAAATCTTCTTTATGTTTAGCATTGACCGGATTAATTCCTCATTTTTTTAACGGTGCTTATGGAGGCAAGGTTCTGATTGACGGCTTTGAGGTAAAAACAAGTACAATCACTGATCTTTCTCAAAAAGTAGGACTTGTTTTCGATAATCCATTTACCCAAATGACGGCTTCTAAATATACCGTTTACGATGAAATTGCATTCGGATTGGAAAATATGGGGGTGTCCCGTGAAGAAATGATTGAGCGGGTCGATTGGAGTTTAAAAATGATGGGTATTGAAAACATAAAGGACAAAAATCCATTCGACTTATCTGGGGGACAAATGCAGCGGGTTGCGATTGCAAGTGTGATTGCCATGCGACCCGGCATTTTGGTTTTGGACGAACCAACATCACAACTCGATCCTCAAGCGTCCGAAGAAGTATTTCAAGTAATCCAACAATTGAGTCAGGAAGGTATTACCATTGTCATTGCAGAACAAAAGATGGAAAAGTTAGCCAGTTTTGCGGATCGAATTCTTTTGCTATATGAAGGGAAACAAATCGACTTTGACACTCCAGAAAAAGTTTTTTCTCGGGATGATTTACATAACTATGGTGTAGTCCCTCCGATTTTTACAACTTATTGTAAAGCAATGGGGATGAAAAACAAAAAGACCAATACTTACCCGGTTACATTGGCAGAAGTTTCTTCACTCATGGGTGGTGAGAATAATGAATGAAATAAAAGTTGAAAATATCTCTTTTTCATATACTGATGGTCAACCGATTTTGTCTAACATTGATGCTCATTTTCGTCAAAAATCAACAGCGATCATCGGGCAAAACGGAGCAGGAAAAACGACATTCGTCAAATTGCTCAAAGGCTTGTTAAAACCGGTAGCCGGGAATATTTACGTGAATGGAATGAATACGAAAGAACATACCGTTGCGCAGCTCGCAAGACAAATTGGCCTCATATTTCAAAATCCAAACGATCAAATTTTTAAACATACAGTAATTGAAGAGGTAATGTTTGGCCCAAAAAATATTGGTCAGTCAACGGAGGAGGCCAGACAAAACGGTTTGCTGGCACTGGAAAAAATGGGAATCGTTCATGAAGCCGATAAAAATCCATATGACTTAAGCTTATCTGATCGGAAACTTGTTTCAATCGCTTCTATTCTGGCCATGAAACCGCCAATTATTATATTCGATGAACCGACAATGGGACAAGATTATCTCGGTAAAGAACGTTTGAAAAAAATCATGAAGGATCTGCGTGCAGAAGGTGTCCTAGTTTTATCGATTATTCATGATATGGATTTTGTTGCAGAAACTTTTGAACGTACGATTGTTATGAACCAAGGGAAAATCGTTTTGGATGGACCAACTCGAGAGGTTTTTTCTCATGAACAATTGATTCGTGACGTCTATTTGGAACTTCCCCATGCCACACAACTCGGAAAACAACTAGGTTTGAAGCAAACATTTTTAACTGTGGATGAATTGATCAATTTTAATCGAAAAAAACAAGGTTAACATTAAAGAGTCTGGGGGGCAGGTTTAGTTATTTGATAATTTTTTAGGAAGTAAACGAAAAATAAATAAAAATATTAATAAATTAATATTATTTATGGTGACGAGAAAGGGTCTCGTCGCCAAAAATAAGCCTTGCCGCCCCAAAATGGTAAGCTGATCGATATTTTTGCGTTTTTTTCAGTGGGCACGCGGTCCACATGGACACTTTTGAAGAATAGTAAAAAATTTCAAGAGCCCGTCGCTTATCTGTATTCACCGGTACTTTTTAGTTACCCGTTCTTCCGATATTCCAACGGTGTCATTTCCGTTTTCCGTTTGAACAGCCGATTGAAGTAAGGGGTGTCTTCAATGCCGACCTCATAAGCTATTTCCTTAACGCTTTTATTGGTATACCGGAGCAAACCTTTTGCAATGTTAATGCGAAAATTAATTAAGTATTCAATCGGTGGAATCCCAATAAAATGAGTAAATTCCTTGCTTAATTGAAATTTATTTAAGCGACACGTATGCTCTAGATCTTGTAAACTAATTTTCTTTTTAAAATTGTCTTCCAAATAATTTTTTATTTGCAAAATATAATCCGGGATATTTTTTTCCTCAAAACCAAGATCATATTTCTGGATCAAAATTTCATTTAACATTTCATGGATTAACAAAGAAATTTGAAATTCCGTCTTGGCATTACGCGTTTGTTGTAAATCCATAATTTCTTGGATGATCTTATGGATTCGATCATTTTTGGCTTTAAAAACATTGCTGCCGTTTTTTATATATTCTTCATAAAAGGCATCTACATTCGAACCATAAAAATGAATCCAGTCCATCTCCCATGGTTCATCACTGATAGTCGCGTAATGCTGATAGTTCATACAATCAATAAAAAAAATATCGCCTTTTTCAATCGTATACACCTGTCCTTGATAGCGGAGCCGCCCTTTTCCACCTAAGGTAAACTTCAACAAATACGACTTCAAATTTTGCCTTTCCGTAAAATACGGTTTCATCGCCTTAAAATGACCGATTTCCTGAATATAGTAAAATAGCTGTTTTGACCGTGTAGAAGGAGTATTAAAGATTCGAATGGAATCATCCGTCCAAGAGTGATCTGCTTTTTCCCAATATTTTACCATAATCGTTCACTACTCCAATTTTCCTTTTTTTTCATTATGCCACAACATTTTAAACTTACCAAGATAGTACAATAAATTACCAATAATGTATCATGATTTTCTTTTTGATAACGTTTACGATATTTGTATAGGAAGAAAACAAAAATATTAATCAAAAATATGAACCTTGGAAAAAAGTACAATTAAACAGGTGGAAAGGAGTGAATAGGTGATGCAAAACTATCTTGCGGTTGATATTGGAGCTTCAAGCGGTCGATTAATATTAGGAAATGTTCGTGACCGTAAAATCGAAATTCAAGAAATTCATCGCTTTAAAAATGGTTTTTCAAAAAAAGACGGACATGACCGCTGGGATATCGACAAATTAATAAACGAAATTTTTATCGGATTAGAAAAGGTAAAAAAAGCGGGTATCAATGAATGTATTTTAGGAATTGACACATGGGCCGTTGATTATGTACTAATCGATAAATCTGGGAAAAAACTTGCTGATCCGATAAGTTATCGTGATGAAAGGACAGTTGGTGCTATTGATACATTAACATCAACCTATCCGAAACAGTATATTTATGAAAAAACCGGAATTCAGTTTCTTGAATTCAATACACTTTACCAATTATATACAGAAGATAAAGAGTTACTTAATCTGGCAGACAAAATTTTGCTTATTCCCGACTATATCGGATATGTTCTAACCGGAAAAGCAGTCAGTGAAATAACCAATTCTTCAACAACACAAATGCTGAATTTACGTGAAAAATTGTTTGATACAGATTTACTCAATCATGTACATGTAACGAAGGACAAATTTGCCCCCCTTGTAGAGTCGGGAATATCGTTGGGTGGGATAAAGGAAGAATGGTATGAAAAATATGATCTTCCACAGTGTGAAGTGATTGCTGTTGCTTCCCATGATACTGCTTCAGCCGTACTGGGAACTCCGGGATTTGGTGATAACTGGGCTTTTTTGAGCAGCGGAACTTGGTCACTGCTTGGTATGGAAATATCTGTTCCGATTACAAGTGAGGAAGCCTACAAAGAAAATTATACGAATGAATGGGGTGCATATGGCACTTACCGTTTTTTGAAAAATATTATGGGACTATGGATTGTCCAAGAAATAGCCAGAAATTTTAACTACACATACAGTTTTGCTGAAATGGCTGAGCAGGCTGAAAACTGTGAACCCTTTCAACAATTTATCGATGTCAATGATCAACGTTTTAACAACCCGGAAAATATGGTAAAAGAAATTCAAAATTATTGCAAGGAAACCGGGCAAAAAGTACCGGAGACAATTGGCGAATTGACGAACTGTATATATAGTAATCTAGCACTTTGTTATGCAGTTGAATTGGAAAAACTCACGCGTATTACCGGCAGTTCAGTGCAAGATTTGCATATTGTCGGTGGCGGAAGCAATGTTCATTTTTTAAATCAATTGACAGCAAATCTGGCAAATATTCATGTCTATGCCGGTCCATCGGAAGCAACTGCAATAGGGAATTTACTCGTTCAAATGATTTCGAAAAACGAAATTTCAAATATCAAAGAAGCAAGAGCAATGATAAGACAATCGTTTGCAATAAACACATATAAACCACAAGACGGAAACTGGCAAGAAATCATTATTAGTTACAAACAATTTTTAAAATCTATTAAAAAATATTGAAAGAGGGTTGCAAATAATGGCAAATCAAGATCAAATTGTCCGCAATTATGAATTTGCAAAAGAACGCTATGCCCAAATCGGTGTAAATACGGATGAAGCTTTACAAAAATTACAGAATATGAAAATTTCTGTTCATTGTTGGCAAGGTGATGACGTAAAAGGATTTTTAAACCCAAACGGTGAATTGACCGGTGGAATTATGGCAACCGGGAATTATCCAGGAGCAGCACGGACACCGGAACAATTACGGCAAGACTTGGAAAAAGCCTATTCTTTAATACCGGGCAAACATAAATTAAACCTTCATGCGATTTATCTTGATACAGATGAAAAAGTAGATTTAAATGAAATTGAACCAAAACATTTTACAGCATGGGTTGACTGGGCGAAGAGCCAAGGTTTAGGTCTTGATTTTAACCCGACATTCTTCTCTCATCCAATGTATAAGGACGGTTTTACCCTTGCATCTCCAGACAAGGAAGTTCGGGATTTCTGGATTGAACATGGGAAACGTACTCGAAAAATTGCTGAATACTTCGGAAAAGAACTTGGCCAAACAAGTATTAACAATTTTTGGATCCCGGATGGTTTTAAAGATAATCCGGTTGATACTTTGGCACCAAGACAACGGCTAATGGAAGCATTGGATGAAATTTTTGCCGAAAAATTAAATGAAGACTTTACCCAAGAAGCGATTGAAAGTAAATTATTCGGTATTGGGGCTGAAGCATATACGGTCGGTTCCCATGAATTTTACATGGGATACGGGATTTCCAGAAATAAACTTGTCTGCTTAGATGCCGGACATTTTCATCCAACTGAAGTAATTTCCAATAAATTAAGTGCACTTTCCTTATTCAGTAAAGGAATTATGCTTCATGTTAGCCGCCCGGTACGTTGGGACAGTGATCACGTTGTTATTATGGATGATGAATTACAAGCTATTGCCAGGGAAATTGTCCGTAATAATTTACTTGAAAGAACCAATATTGGGCTAGATTTCTTTGATGCCACCATCAACCGGATTGCTGCATGGGTCATCGGGACAAGAAACATACAAAAAGCATTATTAAAAGCATTACTTGAACCTACAGCATTTTTAAAACAAAAAGAATTAGAAGGTGACTTTACAACACGGTTAGCTTATACAGAGGAATTAAAAGACTTCCCGTTTGGTGATGTTTGGAATTACTTTTGTGAAACAAATAGCGTGCCTGTTGGTCTAGACTGGTTTAAAGAAGTTCAACAATATGAAAAAGATGTACTTTCTACTAGAAAATAAAAAAGCAAGATGATGGAGGAGTAAATCGATGCCAAAATTAGATATTATCGATGCACCATTTACACAAGAAATGATGAAGATAACCAATAATATGTACCGTCTTGGTTGGGATGAAAGAAATGGTGGAAACATTAGCTATCTTTTAACGGAAGAAGAAGTTGCGGCATATTTAGATATAGAAAAAGTAGTTCGGACAATACCGATGCAATTTGATGGGAGAAAGTTGGCAGGAAAGTATTTTATCGTTACCGGTTCTGGTAAATATTTCAAAAATGTAATAGATGATCCAGCTGTAAACCTTGGTGTGGTTCGTGTAACTGAAGATGGAGGGAGTCTTGAGTTACTTTGGGGCCTTGAAGGTGGTGGTAGACCAACAAGTGAATTGCCATCTCATTTCATGAGTCATATTTCCCGGTTGACAGTGGATCCAGAAAACCGAATTGTTATGCATTGCCATGCCACACATCTGTTAGCTATGACATTTACCCATCCTTTAGAAGAAAAAGCATTAACACGTACGCTATGGCAAATGTGTACCGAATGCCTTGTTGTCTTTCCTGAAGGGGTTGGCATCATTCCTTGGATTGTCCCAGGTACGAATGAAATCGGAGAAGCAACTGCAGCAAAAATGCATGATTACCGCCTTGTCATCTGGCCTTTCCACGGAATTTATGGTTCAGGACGTGACATGGATGAAGTTTTCGGTCTCATTGAAACAGCTGAAAAAGCAGCGAAAGTATATACCTATGTGCAAGCTCAAGGTGGCATTAAACAAACCATTACAGACCAACAATTACAAGACTTGGCCGATGCTTTTGGTGTCACCCCAAGAGAAGGTTTTTTGGAACTAAAATGAGCTTTTACGAATGGTACGACGTCATAATCGTACCATTTTCAAATAAACAAATATGTGAAAAGTATCACAAGGAGGAAATACAAATGGCAAACAGAATCATCTTAAACGAAACTTCTTATCATGGTAAAGGAGCAATTGAACATATTCCTGCAGAAGCGGCAAAAAGAGGTTACAAAAAAGCATTGATTGTTACAGATGCCGATTTAGTCAAATTTCATGTTGTTAACAAAATTACAAATTTATTAGATACAAACGGCTTAGCCTATGAAGTTTTTGACCAAACAGTACCAAATCCAACGATCGCTGTCGTAAAAGCAGGGGTGGAAGCATATAAAAATGCAGAAGCAGATTATATTATCGCTATCGGTGGCGGTTCACCAATCGATACAGCAAAAGCCATCGGAATTATTATTACGAATCCTGAACATGCGGATGTGTTAAGCCTTGAAGGAGATCCAGGAACAAGAAATCCAAGCGCACCAATTTTTGCCATCCCCACAACTTCTGGTACTGCTGCAGAAGTTACCATTAACTATGTTATCACGGACGAAGAAAATCATCGTAAATTCGTATGTGTAGACGCTCATGATATTCCAGTCGTTGCGTTCGTTGACAGTGACATGATGATGTCGATGCCAAAGAGTCTTGCTGCTGCAACCGGAATGGATGCTTTAACACATGCAATTGAAGGATATATTACAAAAGGTGCTTGGGAACTTACAGACATGTTCCATCTTAAAGCGATTGAAATCATTGGCCGTTCGCTGCGTGCATCAGTTGCCGGTGATGCAAAGGCAAGAGAAGATATGGCATTGGCACAATATGTTGCCGGTATGGGTTTTTCTAATGTTGGTCTTGGACTTGTTCATGGTATGGCCCATCCGTTAAGTGCTCGTTACAATGCGCCACATGGTGTTGCCTGTGCGACACTTTTACCAACAATTTTGAAATACAATGCAGATTACACCGGTGAAAAATATCGTGATATTGCCAAAGCACTTGGTGTAGAAAATGTCGATGCAATGAATCTGGAAGAAGCGAGAGTTGCTGCAGTTGAAGCAGTAGCCCAATTAGGCAAAGATGTAGGCATTCCGCAAACAATCGCTGAACTTGGTGTTAAAGAAGAAGATATTCCTGCCCTTGCGAAAGACGCCTTTGCCGATGTTTGTACAGGAGGAAATCCACGGGAAACAAATGCTGAGGAAATTGTAAGCTTATACCAATCATTGCTGTAAGTGATAAGAAAATGATCCGAATAAGGGATGGGTGTTTTTTTAGCCCATCCCTTTTTGGTATCAATAAAGGAAACAAATTATAAAGGATAATTCCGAAATTGAAAGATAAAAGCAACCCTGCTGTAGTAGACTCGGAGAAAAATTCATCTTCACGAACTTGAATCACACAAAAGAAACAACAATTAATTAAAGATATTTCTTCTAGCCTAAGCCAATTCTTAAAAAACCATTCTTAAAAAAATCAAAGGAATATGTTGATTGCAAAACAGTAGTGTTAAATAGAAGTTTTTTCAGCTTACAGTTGAAATGGAGTGAATAACTAGTAAATAATATAAGCCAAAGTAGCTTTATTTTTTTTTGAGAAAATGGATAAAAGATTTGATCTTTGTTATAAGTAAAAATGAAGTATTAAAATAAGGCGGAAAATAGTTCTGGTAATAAAACGTAGAAATATACAACAATATAAAAACCCAAAACGAGTATATTCGTTTTGAGTTAATAATAAATTTTTAACTAACTTGTTTGGAATGGATAAGACATTTGTGGGAATCCGACATGGTTTCATTTTTTTAATCCGATAAACTATAAATAGAAGCGTTTCTAAAAAAACAATGAAAAGGTAGGATGAAGTCTGAAATTAGCACTTGGGCATGCACTTAAAAAAGTGGGCACAGCAAATAAGCCATCTGTGGATGACTGTTTACGGAATATTCGGATTAATGGTAAAAATTAAGTTGGTTCTACTAAAACACGAAAACCTTGAGATTTAGCAAAACGAATAGCTTGCTCTATCGTAATTTCACGGGTTACTGGAACGGAATCTGATTTTTTATATAACGCTGGATTATATGGTTCCTTCTTTTTGAGAATATTATATATAGCAGTTAAAAGCATTCTTGCAATTGCAATAATTGCTCACTTGTGACCACGGTGTTTTTTGAGTTTTAAATAGCGGTTTCGAATTTCGGGATGTTTTTCACTTTTGACTACAGCGGTTGCACACTGTACCAAAAGAGGTTTTATATAACAACCAGCCTCGAAATTCTTACTGATTTTTTCTTGCCAGCACTCTCATTATTTGTAGGTGTAAGTCCTGCCCAGGAACATAAATGCTTAGCTGTCGGAAACACGTCCATATCAACACCGATTTCTGAAACCACGGCAATGGCAGAAAAGATGTTTTTAAAAGACGGAACAGTTAAGATTCATTTAATTTCTTCTGAGTAGGACTTGGCAAGTGAAAGAATTATTTTTTCAAGATCTTCTTTACGTGATTGAAGATCTTCAAAGTGCTGTTTAATTACTTTTAATTTTTCAGCCTGTTCTGGTGTAATAAAACCATCAATGGCAAGTTCTGGTTCTGGGAGTTTATTCTTCATAGAACCATGACAATGCAGTGCAACTTCTATGTGGCGGAATCGATCCCGCTGTTTTTATCGATGATGATGGCCAGGCCTATTATTATTAGGGTCAGTTCTTTGCAAATGGTGTAAAACTAAAAGACAATATGGTGGAATTTGAAGAAGGAACAATGGTTAAAAATCTTCTAACAGAAGAAGAACATTATTTTCATGAAGGAAGTTCAATGAGAAAAAGAGGGGATACCTATTATTTTGTTTATTCTTGCATGAAACGTGGGAAACCGACTTCCTTAGGATATGCAACCGGTAAATCACCATTAGGACCATTTACATATCAAGGAATTATTATAGATAATGATGGGTGTGATCCTCAAAGTTGGAATAATCATGGTTCGATTGAGGAAGTAAATGGACAGTGGTACGTGTTTTACCATCGAAGTTCACAAAATAGGCAAACAAAACGTCGACTTTGTATTGAACCAATTTATTTCAATGAGGATGGTACTATCCAGGAAGTGAAAATGACTTCTCAAGGGGCCGGACGACCATTTGCTATAAACGAAACAATAGAAGGTTATCGAGCCTGTCAGTTATCAGGTCATATTTTCATAGGACCAACAACTAATGGACTAGAAGGATTGTCTGGTATTAAGGATGGAGATGAGGCAATTTTCCGATATGTTGAATGGGAAAAATCTGTAAATCAAGTTTCCATCAGTGGAACAGGTAGTGGGGATATATATTTTTCTAGATGAGGAAGAAGAAGCTAAGGGACTAATTGTATTTGAAAAAGGAAAAATAATATCTTCGTCATTCCATGGATTATTGGGTAAACATCAATTAAGATTAAAATTTGATAAAGTGACATGCCTCGAAATTACTGAACTTTGTTTTAGGGGTTAAAAATAAAACAACGAAAACTCCATCTTTTAAGACTGGAATTCTCGTTGTTTTTTTTCTATATTCTGCAGGGGTAACGCCAAGAATATTTTTAAAGGATTTATAGAAAAAAGTGATATTGGTATAACCAACATGGTTTGCAATTTTTTCAATTGGAAAATCGGTATTTTCAAGTAATAGGCAAGCATTTTTCGTTTTTAACTGATGTGATAATTGAATAAAAGTCTTGCCTAAACTATTTTTCAATAACCGGGTTAGGTGGTTAGGGTGAAAGTGAAATTTTTCAGCTACTTTCTCTAATGTAATCGTTTGATAATTTTGTTCCATAAATGCCAGAATTTCCGAGATAATTTCTCTTTTATTTAAAGGCGCTGTGTCATTGTTGGATGACCGATTATAAATCCGTAACAATTCGGTGAAAATCAAAGTCATATATGAATTAATTGCTTCCTCGGAACAAAAGTCTGGGTTCATATATTCCCATAGGGCCTGTTGAATAAGTTCCTTCAGTCTACTATCTTGTCCATTTTGAAAAAGAATGTATCTACTTTCTTTCTTTTGTTGAAAAATAGTATTAACGAAGAAATTGGTCAGTAAATCATTTCCCGATAATCTTTGGAGCATAGCATAGTCAAAATAACTTGTCCGAATTAAAATATTTATAACAATGTCATTTGTTGAGGCGCTATCAATTGCGTGCGTAACATTTGTATCAAGCAGGCATAAATCTCCTTCATGTAGAATGACTTCTTTTCCTTGGATATATTGCTTGCAAGTACCTGAATATACATAGTTCATTTTTATAAAAGAGTGACGATGTTCCGCAAATTTGATATAACGGGGATGTTTAAAAAAAGCAACATTTTGTTCAGGTTTTAGGAAATGATCTACCGGGACAATGTCAGGAGATTGTATAGTTTTCGAATAAACTAGTTGTGATAGCTTCATATTTGTATAGTGCTTTGGTTGCTCAGGTGTACCGGAATACTTTTTTTCGTATTCATTCATATCGATTAATTGTTTTTCAAGTGCGGAAATATTCTATTAAGCTAATTTATTCATGATGAGCAGTGTAACGATGGTAAACATTGAGTATTTGAATGCATTCACTTTCAACATTGATTTTCTCATGGTTTAACTGTCTCAACGTAATTAGGGCGAGATTGATAAGATTTGAAAATTCTATGCCTACTTTTGTAAAATAGGTGATATAATAGGAAAAAAGGAGGGGAGAAGGGTTTATGGATGTAGAGTTATTGCAAGCTTTACGAACCGTAATAAAAGAAGAAATCGAGCCTGTTAAAAAAGATTTAGATAATGTTAAACATGGTTTAGATAATGTTAAACATGGTTTAGATAATGTTAAACAGGAATTGCTGGTTGAAATCAAACAAGTTAAGCAACAGATAACTAAAGATATTTCTACAAGTCTTAGTCAGTATTCGAAAAATTTAAAAGAATACGTTGATAACAAAACAGAAGTATTAAATAAAAGAGTTTATAAGCTTGAAGTTGAGATGGAGCGGATAAGCCAACAATAAAAAAGCCAATGAAGGCTTTATTTTTTTGCTAATAAAGTGTAAAGTCAATTTCACAAATGCCTTTAGAAGCTTTAATTATTTTCATGCATCTTGGATAAAAATTCTTTAAGTCCCGAAAATAACCGGAGCTTAAATCCTTTTTTATAGGCACGAGCCATTCGTAAAACTCTCGTTCGGGGTCAGAACCGTATGTGCGTAAATTTGTAATCGGGTTCCGCCAGTTCATATCAACATCGACAATCGGTGCAAAGGCCCAATTGCCGCCGACAGCTAATTGTTTTCCAAAATAAGTGCCTTCTTCTACTAATCCGTTACCCCCTTCTTCCAAGTTTGCAGCAAAAAGGAGTGGGATTTCTGAGTTATCCTGTAAAGTTTTGGGGACAGTTTGAATTTGCTTTAGAAGTAATGGGCGAAACATAACAGCACCGGGTTTGTATTTTTTTACCCATGCTTTTAAATATTCCGGGTCAGGAATGGAGCCAAGCGGTGCAAACACTTGACGATTCCGATCTTCCAAGTCCAATTTTGCAATAAAGGTTTGTATGCGGATGAAATTATCAACTCTTATTTGATAATTTTATTTTCTGAACTGATTCGGAACAATGAAATAGTAGAGAAATATACGATTCAGTCTGAACAAAACAACGCTGCACTGATCGCTTTCCTGCAGTACTTCGAGGAAAATTATAAGGACTGTACACTAAGGAGTATGGCTGAACAGTTTAATTTTCATCCGAATTATTTATCGAACTTGTTGAAAAAAGTGACGGGTAAATCGTTTAAGGATTTATTGCAGTTGCAAAAAATTAATAAAGCAGCAATGATTTTGATGAAATATGATTTACCTATACCGGAATTTGTGGTGGAAGTAGGTTATTCCAGTGTAACTTTTTTCTATAAAAAATTTAAAGAGATTTTCCATATGACTTCTTATGAATTCAGGAAAAAGAACAATTTTCAATAAGTCAATTCTAAGGGCGCCACTTCATTAGAGAGGTTTCATCTATAGAACAAATTCTTAAGTCGACTTTCATATTTACCAGGTGGTTGCCAACCCCGACCACTTAAAAAAAAGGACCAGTCCCATTCAAAATTAATGGAACCAGTCTCTGAAATAAGGGAGAAAATTAAATGACCCCTTGCGAAATCATGGCTTCTGCGACTTTTTTGAAGCCGGCGATGTTGGCACCGACCATTAAGTTGCCTGGGTGGCCATATTCTACACTCGCTTCAGTACTTGCTTGGTAAATGTTGTGCATGATTTGTTGAAGTTTTTGATCGACTTCTTCAAATGTCCAAGATAGGCGCATGCTGTTTTGGGACATTTCAAGTGCAGAGACTGCCACTCCACCAGCATTAGCAGCTTTTGCTGGTCCATAAAGTACACCATTATTCAAAAATACGTGAGCAGCTTCAATAGTTGATGGCATATTCGCACCTTCAGCCACTGCTTTTACACCATTGGCAACGAGTGTTTTTGCAGAGTCTTCATCAATTTCATTTTGCGTGGCACATGGAAGAGCAATATCACATGGAATCGACCAAATGCCAGTCCAGCCTTCGTAATATTCTGCATTTGGATGGAAGTTTACGTATTCTTTTATGCGTTTGCCTTCTACTTCTTTCAAACGTTTAACCGTTTCTAGATTAATTCCGTCTGGATCATACACATAGCCGTTTGAATCACTGCAGGCAACCACTTTGGCACCGAATTGTTGTGCTTTTTCAATTGCATAAATAGCCACATTACCTGAACCGGAAACGACAACAGTTGAACCGTCAAAGTCGAGCCCTTTATCTTTCAACATTTCTTGTGTGAAATAAACAAGACCGTAACCAGTTGCTTCTGTACGAGCTAAACTACCGCCAAAACCAAGGCTTTTACCGGTTAAAACGCCTGCTTCAAAGGCACCGCGAATTTTCTTGTATTGTCCGAATAAGAAGCCAATTTCTCTTCCCCCAACCCCGATATCACCAGCAGGAACATCCACATCCGGACCAATGTAGCGATAAAGTTCAGACATAAAGCTTTGGCAGAAACGCATTATTTCCGCATCTGATTTTCCTTTCGGGTCAAAATCAGAACCGCCTTTTCCACCACCAATCGGTTGTCCAGTTAACGCATTTTTGAAAGTTTGTTCAAATCCTAAAAATTTAATGATACTACCGTTAACAGAAGGATGTAAACGCAAGCCTCCTTTATAGGGCCCAAGTGCACTGTTGAATTGAACACGGAATCCACGGTTGACTTGGATATTTCCTTGATCATCTACCCAAGGTACCCGGAAAGTAATCATTCTTTCAGGTTCGACAATTCGTTCCAAAATATTATGTTTTATATAGACCGGTTCTTTAGCCAAAAGAGGAATAAGGGAATCAAATATTTCCTTTACTGCTTGTTGAAATTCAAATTCATAGGCATTTCTTTTTTTGACTATTTCATAAACGTTGTTGACATATTCAGTCGCCACTTTTAATTCGCCACTAATTATTGCTGTTGTACTCATGCGAATCAATCTCCTTGTCATATATTATTATGTGAATTCATAACTTCATAAGCATTTTTTCATACATATGTTCTATCTGAAAATTTTTTGTATAAAAAAATTTTATAACTAGAGATTAATCTAATCAATATAAAAAATAGATGAAATTAATATCAATAAGAGATTGATTCGTTGCCTTTTTGTTAATTTTATTCTGATTTTGTTTTAATTCCTAGATAAGCTAATTTCACTTGCTGATTTTCACTAATTTCTTCATTGGTTCCATCTAAAATCAATCTTCCTTGGTCCATTACGTATATACGATCAGCTACTTTTAACGCTGCTTTTACGTTTTGTTCTGACTGAAAAAAATTTAAGCGACTTCATTTTTATATTTCTTCAATACTTGCAATAAGACTTTTAGTAATGATATGTTTCCAGAATTCCCCAAATTTAAAGTATAACTATTTATCTACTATTTAAATACCATCAAAAAATTATTGTAAAAACTTATTTTTGCACCTATAATATATTGAATGTAATAAAATTTGTTCATATTTTTTATTTGCTATGATAAAAGAGGTGATGATGATCTCGTGATGTTACTAAAACCTTGAGGATGGTCTTCTTGGTTTAAGTTTTTATGGTAGTGTATAATAAAAGATTTGTTTCCTAAATAATAAAGTAAACCTTCCAAGTAAAAAGTAAATACTTATGAAAGCGGTAACTCGAGTAATTATCCTAAGTGATGATTATTTGCATAAGTAGGTAATCCATTTTTCCATATCGTAGGCTAAGAAAATTGCAAATCATACAGAACTGGACAACAAAATGAATTCAAACACTATTCAATGTGTTGCAAAATATCTAGCTTAAATAAAAAAATCCCCTAGCTGTGTATAAATAAGTAAATATGTGAAAAGTTGATTTGGAAGTACTATTCGGAGGTGGAAAGATGGGATTAAAAGACGACTTAGTAGAATATCTGAAAAAGGAAACGGCAAATTTTTCATTTGATAATCCTTCTGATCATTTAACAGCTCACGTTATTTCTAATATGTTCCAGGTTAAGCGAAATACGGTCAGTCATTATTTAAATCAATTGTTTGATGAAAATTTAATCATTAAAATTAATACAAGACCGGTTTATTTTTTGAACCGGCAAATTTTTGAACAAAAATACTATTCTGTTCCAACGACGTTATTTAACAGTTTTCAAGAGTTACAAGAACTTCAACCTTCTAAACAAGAAACAAAGGACATTTTTGATCAATTAATCGGTTCGGATGGAAGTTTGAAAAAGGCAGTCAGTCAAATTAAAGCATCGATTTTTTACCCGGGCGGACTCCCAATTATCTTATGCGGTCCTACCGGTGTCGGGAAAAGTTTTACTGCTGAACTGATCTATAAATATAGTAGAGAAAAAGGAATATTACCGGAAAAGGCACCATTTATCAGTTTCAACTGTGCCCAATATGCAAATAACCCGGAACTGTTATCAAGCAATTTATTTGGCTATGTCAAAGGTGCGTTTACCGGAGCAAATACAACAAAGGACGGAATGATCGCTGCAGCGGACGGAGGGATTCTTTTTCTCGATGAGGTTCATCGACTAAATCCTGAAGGTCAAGAAAAATTATTTACGCTAATGGACCAAGGAATTTACCGTCGGATGGGTGAAAGTGAAGAAAACCACAAAGTTAATATCCGTTTTATCTTTGCAACGACCGAAAGTTTAGAGGAAAACTTTTTGCAAACCTTTTTACGAAGGATTCCGATTCGGGTAACTATTCCAAGCCTCGATGAACGGGGTGAAAAAGAGAAAAAACAATTTATTTATCTATTTTTAATTAATGAAGCGAAAAAGCTTCACACCCCCATTCGAATTACCAATCGTGCACTCGATACCTTGACATTGTATAACTATACTGGCAATATGGGCGACTTAAAAAATACAATAAAATATATTGTTGCTTCATCCTTTGTTAAAAATAGAGATAAAAATGAAGTACGAATAACTTTTCAAGACCTGCCGGAAAATATTTTAGAGAACACTGTTCGTTTTACCGAAACAAAATTAAAAAACACTAGTGATATTGTAATCGATGAAGATTCCACTTTAGAACAATTATATGAGATGAGTGTATCTCATTTACAACAGATTAAAACATCCTATGAAAAAATTTTAAATTTGTACCAGGAAATTGAGACAAAAAAAATTTCCCGGGAATATTTTCAACAAAATTTTATCAATGAAGTCAATGTCATTTTAGATAGCTTAATATTTCATACAAGAAACCAGGCAAATTTTATGTTGGAGTTAATGACTGCCAATGTGCAAGAGACGATTGAGTACTTAGAAAAAAACTATAGTGTCAAATTTAATGGAAATAGTATTTATGCCCTTGCTCATTTTCTCTACTATAAAGGCAATACAACTTTACGCTGGACAAAAAAGCAGGAATCGTTAATTGAAAAATTGACACAATATATTGGGCAATTTTATAAACCGGAGCAAAAACTGGTTGACCAATTTAAAAGTATTTTAGGAAGTAAATTAGATGTCAAACTGGATCCAATAGATGAAATTATGTTAGCTGTCTATTTTCGGGGGTTAAAGATTGATGAAGGTATGGGGCAAATTAAGGCAATTATTTTGGCTCATGGCTATGCAACGGCAAGTAGTATCGCCAATGTAGCGAATCGGTTATTAAGTAAAAATTTCTTTGAATCCTTTGACATGCCAATTGATATATCGGTAGAGGAAATTGCAGCAAAGGTTTTGAGTTATATTGAAAACAATGATGTTTCAAGAGGACTCATTATCCTTGTCGATATGGGTTCATTAACAGATATTGATGAACTGTTTAAAAAGCATATAAATGGTCCTGTTGCCATTATTAATAATGTTTCCACGCAGATGGCATTATATCTCGGTAGTATGCTGGATAAAGAGTTGTTTTTAGAAGAAATAATTGAAAAAATAAAAATAGCAAATAAAATGGACTATAAAATTATTTATCCGAAGAAAGAAAAAGAAAAAGTAATCATTACATCTTGTCAAACCGGGATGGGAACCGCAATCCAAATTCAGAAATTATTAAATGACAGCATCCCGAAAGACTTGGGAATAAAAGTACTTGCCCATGATTATAAACGATTAGAGGAATTGGGGACATCAGAAGCGATTTTTCAAGTTTATGATGTTTTAGCCATCGTTGGAACCACAGACCCGGGTATTAAACAAGTTCCTTATTTATCCCTGGAAGATATTATTACTGGAACCGGGGAAGAGATGATGCGAAGAATATTTGTGCCGATTGTTTCGGAAGAGAGTTTTTCAGAAATCAATAAAAATATTATCTGGAATTGTTCATTGGAACGGGTCATTGACTCTATCACCATATTGGATTCAGAAAAAATCTTGTCCCAAGTTGAAGAATTTGTTAACCGTCTAGAAATTCGACTAAAAAGAAGAATTTCCAACGTTAGAAAAATCGGCCTTTATGTCCATGTCAGCTGTCTTGTTGAAAGATTAATTCGCCAATCTCCAATAGAGGAATATGCAAACTTATATGAATTTGAACAGTGTCAAAAAGAATTGATTCAAGCTATCAAAGAATCATTTAGTGTCATAGAAAAATTATATAATGTCAAAATCAACACCGCTGAAATCGGATACATTTACGATTATTTAAACGAAACCGCTTGAAGGGATAGGTATAAAGAAAAAAATAATAAAAAATATAAAAGCGCGCCACTAAGTTGGCACGCTTTTTGCATTATATAAAAGTGTAGTAATTATTATTGAAACAAACACAAATAACTTATAAGTTATTCAACACTTTGTTTTAATGAAAGGAGTTAGTAGATTGATCAAGTACATTTTTGCTTCACATGGAACTTTAGCAAAAGGAATACTAAGTTCTGTTGAATTAATTCTAGGGAGGCAATCCAACGTAGAGACATTATGCGCATACCTCAGTGAGGATTTTAATTTATCGTTGGAGGTTAATCGTTTATTAGATTCATTTTCCGAAGAAGATGAGGTGATTGTTTTAACAGATATATTTGGAGGAAGTGTGAATAATGAATTCATCCAATATATTGGGCAGAAAAACATTCATTTAATTAGCGGAATGAACCTGCCATTAGTTATCGATTTAATAGTAACGTTGGATGAAAATAAAGAAGAAAATCTTGCCATTCAAATTGATTCTATTATAAAAAACTCGCTTGCAAACATTAAGTATTGTAATTCTATGATAGATAATGTGGCAAATGACGAAAATTTTTAAATTAAAAGGTAGTGAATACATGCTTTCAACGAAAAATTTATATGCTATGAATATTCATTATCGCTATTATTCTTTAGAGTACTTTTTTGCTGAAGCAAGTAAAAATGGATTTCAAAATGCTGAAATTTGGCTTTGCCCACAACACTTTTTGATTAATTATAAGGATTCCGAAAATCCGAGAAAGTTAGTCGATCTAGCAAAAAAATATAGTGTCAATATCAAATGCCTTTGTCCAGAGCAAAACAATCCCAAGCCAAATAATATAGCAGCAAGAGATGAATTATTGATAGATAATACATTTAATTATTTTAAAAAAGTCATTGATTTAGCAAACGATATAGGGTGCCAAAAAGTATTGGTGACTCCAGGGTGGAATTATTATGATGAAGAGTTGTCTGAAGCGAGGAAACGATCAACTTTAATGTTACAAAGGATTTGTGACTACGCAAAAACAAAAGGAATCATTTTGGTGTTAGAAAGTATTTGGAATCATTCTTCACAAATTGCGACTAATATTACAGAAATCAAGGAACTAAAAGCAGCTGTAAATCGAAAAAATCTAAAACTTACAATTGATCTTGGTGCAATTACTGCTGCCAATGAGAGTATAGATAATTGGTTTCATACATTTGGGAAAGATATTGAACATTGTCATTTTGTTGATGGAAATCCTACAGGTCACTTTTCCTGGGGAAGAGGAGCCCGGAATATGCTAGAGGACATAAAAGTGTTTAATAAATATCATTATGATGGAGGATTATCGTTTGAATTTGTTAATCCTGTATGTTACAGAAGTCCCCAGATAGAAGATAGGAGAACAATAGAAATCTTTAATTCTTGTTTAAAATATTTACAATGAACTGAAAAGGAGAAGAGGATTATGATTAAACTATTTAGAGTAGATCACCGTCTTTTACATGGTCAAGTTGCTTTTTCTTGGTGCCATACAGTTAATGCAGATGCTATTTTAATCGCTTCAGATGATGTTGTAAAAGATGAATTGAGAAAGGCAACAATGAAACTGGCGAAACCAAACGGTATAAAATTAGTGATAAAAAGTATTAATGACTCCGCAGAGGCTCTAAACAGTGGGGTAACAGACAAATATAATTTATTAATTGTTGTTGAAAGTATAAAAGATGCATCTAGGCTTCTTGAGAAAACGGATAAAATTCAATCATTAAATTTGGGTGGGACCAAGAAAAATGAAAATACTGAATCATTAAGTAAGGCGATTCATGTAACTAAAGAAGAGAAAAAAATACTTTTGGAAATACTGAAAAAAAATGTAGAAGTCGAAATTAGACAAGTACCTGATGATTCAAAAAAAATAGTTGACCAAAGTATGTTAATGGATTAAGGGAGGGATAGATATGGTTCTTCAAGCATTTTGGATTGCTCTAATAACGTTTTTTGGCAAGGCTGATTATTGGATTGGAACATCTATGTTTGGACGTCCCATTGTTTTAGGTCCACTTGTAGGATTGGCACTTGGGGATTTATCAAAGGGAATTACAATTGGTTTATCATTAGAATTAATTTTTATGGGGATGCAAGCTATTGGCGCATCCATTCCACCAGACATTATTATTGGAGGTGTATTAGGAACTGCTTTTGCCATTACGAGCGGAAAAGGGGCAGAATCAGCAATTACAATTGCTTTCCCGGCCGCAGTTTTGTCGGCATTCATTGTAAATCTTTTTTATGGAGTAATAACACCTATTATGGCTCGTTGGGCTGACAATGCAGCCTCAAACGGTGATTATAAAAAGATAGAAAGAGTGCATATTTTTAATGGTTTCTTATTTGACTTTGTATTTGCTGTTTTAGCTGGTGTAGCTTTTTATGTGGGTGGTTCAGCAGTTCAATCATTTTTGAATGCCATTCCAGATGTAATTATAGAAGGTTTACAAGTAGCGGTTGGAATTTTACCTGCTCTAGGGTTTGCGTTATTAACTCAAATGATAATATCGAAACAAGTAGCCGTTTATTTCTTTGTAGGATTTTTACTTGCGGCCTATTTAAAGATTCCGGTAATTGGGGTAGTAGCATTTGCTATTGTTTTACTAGCGATCATATATAGTGTATCTAGCTTTTTACCGAAAAATGCTTCACTTGAAGGAGGTGACAACGATGACTTCTGATAAAGAAAAAAAAGTAACTAAAAAGGAACTTAGAAGTGTTTTTTGGAGATCATTTACAACATCACATTCATGGAACTATGAGCGGCAACAACATATTGCTTTCTGTTACTCAATGATTCCTGTAATTAATAAATTATATAAAAATAAACAGGATAGAATTGAAGCATATCAAAGACATTTGGAATTTTTTAATACTCAAACAACATTGCATCCATTTATTGCTTCCATAACAACAGCGATGGAGGAGGAAAATGCTAATAATTCAGATTTTGATAGTAAATCCATTAGTTCGATGAAAGTTGCTTTAATGGGTCCGTTAGCGGGTATTGGTGATTCATTAATTGGTGGTACTTTACGTATCATTGCAACAGGAATTGCTTCAGGATTATGTGCAACGGGAAATATTATGGGTCCAATTTTATTTTTGTTAATCTATAATATACCAAATCTTATACTCAGATATTTAGGAGTTTTTAAAGGCTACAAACTTGGTACAACTTTTATGACCCAAATTTCTAATAGTGATGTTATGAAAAAGGTTACCTTTGCAACGGCAGTCATTGGATTAATGGTTGTGGGTGCAATGGTTGCCAATCTGGTTGTGGTCTCAACACCAATCACAATCGGTATTGGAGATGGGAAGGTAAAATTACAAGATACTCTAAATGATATATTTCCAATGTTATTACCTCTAGTTACGACTGGGATTATCTATAAGCTCTTAAAGAAAAAAATAAAAGTAATCTATCTTTTAATAGGTATTATCATCTTTGGAATTATTTTTAGAGCTTTAGGTATTTTAGGTTAAAAAATACATCATAAAGGAGAGTTTATAAATGCCAATGACTTATAGTTTAGATTCAGCAGATATAGAAACAATTAAAAAAGGATTAGAAAAATTTCCTGTAACAGCTTTTAGTATGAATCCCTCAATTGCTGCCAGAGATTTAAAAGGTTCTGATAAAACATTTTTTGAATCTATTAGAGAAATTAGGGAAGTTATCGGGGAGGAAACAGATTTTTATGTTCAAGTTGTTGGACAAACTGTTGAAGAGATGGTAGAAGATGCAAAAACAATCAGAGAAAATGTTACAGGAAATTTATATATAAAGATTCCTGCTTGTGCCAATGGATTTAAAGCAATTCAAATTTTAAAAAGTCAGGGATTTAAAATTGCTTGTACTGCAGTCATGGATGTTAATCAAGCTTTACTGGCAGCAACTGTTGGAGCAGATATAATTGCAGTTTATGTTAGTAGAATTAATAAGAACGGTGGAGACGCAATTAAAGTGTTAGAAGATATTGTAACTGCATACAGACAATTAAATTGTAAAACTGCTGTTAGTGCAGCTTCCATTAAAGATCCACTAACTGTTGAAAAAGTAGCTCTTGTCGGCGTTGAGTGTGTTGCAGTAAGTTATGAACTGTTGGAATTATGTGCTACTCATCCCCTTACCCCGATCACTTTGGAAGGATTTAAAAAGGATTGGGAAAGTACTTATGGTATTGGGAAAAAACTTTCTAATTTATAAAAGTATTTTTGTAATAGATTTTTGTTTTGATATAGGTCTAACAATAACATTAGAAAATTTTAACATTTTAGCGATATAAGAAAACTTAATAACTGTTGCAGATTAGCCATTCGCACCGATACATGAAAGGCTGTACCATCGACAATTATAGAAATAAATTACAAATTTAATTACTGTAGGTCATGCAGTCTTCAAATATTCTAAAAAACTAAGACGTAACAAATAACCAATAAAAAAGATTCTTATTTTGGTACAACTGTGAATGACTCTTGAAGGGCAAATATTCGTTGTATCATGGTCTCATATTTAGTTGAAACGAATGATAAAACGAAATATGAATCTTGCTGTATCTATTCAGATTTAACGGGAGTATCGGAATTGGTTAGACTTGAAAAATGATAGGAAGACAAAAACGTGTTATAAAATATAATAGATTTGAAAATGAGAACTGTTACTGCTTCAAAAACAGTTCTCATTTTTTCCTAATGAATTGATCGTGAGAGCCCTTAAAACTTCGATTCTGTTATAAAAATTCACATGTAATTTTGGAGGTCATTTAGCCCATGAGTAGTAGTCCTAAAAACTTTTTTCTATTATGAAACTTACATGAAGTTTTTGGAGTTCACTTTGCTAAAGAGGTGCCATCTTTAAATCCTCTTTCTTATATGAAAGTTTGCATGTAATAGGGTCCAATTCTCCGGAAACTCCGGACCGAGTACCCAATAACTTATCCCGCGAAGATTACTCCGCTTCGAACAACATGTATCTTCATTACTGCCACCTCACAAAAGAAGTTACTTATTACCATATTCTTCATTTTGATGTTTTGCGACAAGAAAATGGGTAGAATGAATGTCGTCTTGTCCACCAGTATTTCGGGAAAATTGCCCAAACAATCGTATCATATAGTTCTACGAGTCTGTCTGATGAGACATTTTTGAAGAGAAAGTTAATGTATAATTTGAGTTTTTCATACAAAGATGGGTGGGTGTTTCGTCAACAAAAAAAGAGCATGCCCAGCTCCAAAATAATTACGAAAAGAGTTTTGCAGCATTATTTGTTTTCCAAGAGGCGAAACTCAAGGTATAATCTTTTTAAAAACAGTGGTTTGTCCGTAATTTATGGGGGAGTTCTGTTATGTTCATCAATCTACTAGGCGGATTCATTGAAACGATGGTGATTATATTAATTGGTACGCAACTAAATAATATTAAATATAGTCAAATTGGAATAAAGGTACTAACATTAATCAGTTTATTAACATCTTTATTCATTGTTATTATAAAAGAGGAAGTCAATGCATTCATTTACTTAATAGGTGTCATCTGCTTTACTGGATCAGTCTTATCGTTATTGGCTTCAATACCATTACTGTTTTCTGTTCTGTCTGTAACCTATGGCAGCCTCCTATTAATGATCATTGAGGAAATCACACTAATAGTATTAAATAATTTTCTTCCGGTCATGGAACTTTGGAATCCATATTTAAGATTAATCATTACAATAATGGATAGTTCAATGCTATTCGTGATTTACTTCATACTGATAAAATATCAATTGTACATAACAAATATAAATAAACTTCATAATAGAGGTAAGAAAAATAAAAATGGGAATTTTTATGTTATAATATTAATATCTTTTTCCATCCTATTTTTTCTATTTGCTTTATTTAAAAAGTTTGATATAATTAATTTAAATATTTATATTTTTATTATTGCTACCATTCTCATTACTATAATGTATATCTTTCGGCTGATTTCGAAATATGAAGAAAAGAAAATAGAAGAAAAATTTGCAGCGTTACTACAAAGTGATGCCGAGCGTTTTTTCAATATGATTCGTTCTCAACGGCATGATTTTATCCATCATTTAAATGCGATTAATCTAATGATAAGGCAAGAGAAATTCGTAGATGTAAAAAAGTATATTGAGGATATTACAGAGGAAGTCAATATTATCAATGAATTATTACCCCTTCATTCGCCGGCAATATCCGGGTTAGTGTTACATTATATTCAGCTGTCTAGGAAAAAATATATTGACTTCAGCTATGACATCCAAGATAGTTTGAAAACCTTAACAATTAAAGATTATGAAGCAAATCAAATTTTAGGAAACCTACTACAAAATGCCTTTGAATGTGTAGAAAGCTTGCCATTATCGAAAAGAATCGTTCATCTACAAATTTCAAGTAACCATATGAATTATGTTTTTTCTGTTAAGAATCGGCTTGAGGATCTTGATGCTGATATTAATCAATGGTTTGTAGATGGGTATAGTACAAAAAATAAGGAGAACCATTCCGGCAATGGCCTCGCTACAATTAAAAGAATTGTTAATCATTACGGTGGAGAGATTTTTCCTGAAATGAGAGATGGAGAAATTACATTTATTGTTTTTATACCAAGGAGCCTGGAATCATGAACATATCTCCTAACACAATTAGTCATCAGTTAGCAAATTATGTGGCAAAAAACAATTTAAAATATAAAAATGAACAGGATCAAATCAGATATGGACTGGAATGGGTCATATCTGGCTTATACCAATTTCTTTCTGTCGTTTTCATAGGCTACATTTTTAACGTTATATCTTTTGCCATCGTGGCGCTATTTACCGGTGCCTTGTTAAGAATGTTTTCCGGTGGTATCCATTTACAAAAATATTTCAAATGTTATCTATATAGTACCGTAACTATTTTACTTACTGCCATCATTTCCAGAAACTATGGTGATTACTTATTTTCATCCATAATATATTATTCACTCGTTGTTTTAACATTCATTATTTTTGCTAAAAATGCACCGAAGCTTTATAAAACGAATGAATTATATAATGATCAAGAAAAAAATAGATTTAAGTTTTTATCCTTAGCACTATTATTATTTTTCTTTTTATTAGCAGAATTTATCATACATGATCAAAGATATATTTTCTGTATATGGACTTCCATCGCATTACAAGCGTTTACATTATCAAAAATAGGGGAAAAAGTAATTTTATATTTAGATAAAATTACAAAATAATAAAAAGTGGGAGGAGATTTTTATGAATTTTATTATGAAATTAGGTGCAGCTGTATTAGGGTTGATCGGATTACTTGGTAGTAAGGGGATTTCTGCTTGTTTTTGGTTTATGTATGAGCCGGATCTGCCAAAAAAAGAAAGTTGTGATGATCAAAAATGACAAGGACAAAATTGAATGTCGTTGTTATTGATGATGATAAGTTTATTCTGGAATATTTTGGTGAGCTATTAAATGGGTCAAAGGATTTTCATCTCATTGGTTTGTATTCTGACGGAAATAAGATAAATGATATCCTGGAAAATAACAAAGTTGATGTCTTGATCCTTGATATCGAAATGCCGGGGGTTAATGGGCTAGAAATCGGGGAATTTATTAATGAAAAATATCCGAACATAAAATTTATCTTCATGACCGGGCATTCAAAATACGCTTTAGAAGGTTATAAATATTATCCTTTTGATTTTTTAGTTAAACCAATAAATCCGCTACGATTAAATAAAACATTAGGGAAAATTGTAGAGAAAAATGAAGAGGTAAATAACCAAAATAACCAAGGAATTAAGATTGGAATTAAAGTAAAAAAAGGATTTATGTTAGTCGATATTGATGAAATATCCTATATTGAAAAACTAGGAAGAAAAGTACACTTATATTTAAAAAATAATCAGTCAATGGAAATTAACGAGAATTTAAAAATATTGGAAGAGAAGTTAACTCCTTATGGCTTTGTCAGACCACATCAATCGTACCTAGTTCCATTAAATAATATTCAAGGCATCTTTTTAGATGATTTTATGAACTCTTATAATATTCTATTAAGAGATGGAGAAAATAAAATCAAAGTAAGCCGGCTTAAGTATAAAGGATTAAAAGAACAACTGGAGAATAGCGGAAATATCGAATTAATATAAAAAAGTTCTAGTACTGCATAACACTCCAAAAGGAATTAAGGAAAATATACTAAATATGGTTTGGTGAAAATTGTTATGAACACTTTATTTTATTCTAGTATAAGCTTTTAGAAAATCATTTTTTGTATAAATCATTTTATTTAAAATATCATATACGACACTCAAGCCCAAGAATTTTTCTTGGGTTTTTCGCATTTAATAAATCCTGTCAATCTGAATTATTATTTACTAATATTTTAGGAAAGCCGATGAAAACTAACGAAACACCATCTATTACAGTTATTATCTAGGGGTTCTAGCAAGTATTTAATTAAGCTTTAAAAATTCAATTGTTCATTAATCATTGATTTTTCGATTGGGATTTTTTTTGAAGCCATATTTTGGGCGGTACTATTCATAATTGGTTATTGCTTAAGGACTTTTATAATTTTGTTACTTTCCTTAAAGTATAGTGCAATCACTCAAGGAGCTATTAATTATGTCTTATTTGGTCTTATTTTTTCTTCAATTTATTTGAATCAGTATGGAAAGTTACAATTGAAAAAAATTTCTATTCGTTTAGGTTATTGAAGGAGTGAAGCAGCTTAATTGAAATAATAAATCTGACGAAGAAGTATCATGATAAATTTGCATTAAAAGACATTGATCTATTAATTAATAAGAATGAGATTGTAGGTGTAATTGGAAGAAATGGAGCTGGTAAAACAACTTTATTGGAAACAATTGCTGGCTTATTAAAACCAACAGAAGGAACAATAAAAATTGAAGGTAAAACAGACTTCAATTTAGAAATAATAGGTTATTTAGAGGATGATCCCTATTTATATGAATATCTTACGGTAAAAGAAATTATTCACTATTATTTCCTACTGCAAAATAAAAAAATTTCTTCCACCAAGTCTAATCAGCTATTAAGTGAATATAGCTTATTAAATAAAAAAGATGAAAAAATAAAAGATTTGTCTAGAGGAATGAGGCAGAAACTTGCTTTCTTACTATCTCTTATCCATAATCCGAAAATTTTACTTTTGGATGAACCTTTTACAGGTTTGAATCCAGAGAATTTATTAATGATGAAAAATAAACTAAATCAATTGAAGAACGATGGTTTAACTATTTTATTATCTACCCATATCTTATCATTTGCAGCAAATATTTGTGACCGTGTTTTATTTATTGATAATGGGCAAATTAATTATATTTCGGATGGAATACTATTTTTTCTTGGATTTAGTTTAAGTAGAATTCTAAAAGTTCAGGGTTCTAGCATTGCAAAAAATGACTTAACTATAAATAGTAGCTTAGATATTTTTATTAATAATTTTTATGGTATATTCAACTTGGGATTTCTTTCAGTCATTATTGTTTTTATTAATGGATTTTATTTTAGTTCATTTTTCGTTTTTAATTCAATGTTTATGGCATTTAATTTTGGCTGCAATAGGATTGCTTACTAAAAAAACAAAAAAATCAGCACTTTTTACCAGAAACCTCGCATATTAGGAAAATTTTTACTTTATTTAAATAAACTATGTTATTATTAAGCTCGAAAAAATTATTAGTTTGTTTTAAGTCATCTAGAGATTTTAGAAATTAAAATCTTGTTACAGATTGCAAACATAATTTTTTGAGGTATTTTTGAAAATAAGGATTGTTTATATGCTACTCCAGCTTATGCTCTTGTTCCTCTCATCCAAAACAAGGCAAAAGTAGTTGAGTAGCTTCCTTTTAACTAACAAATTAATTTTGGAAAGCTCTCACATCATATATTTTAATAGATATTGAATAGTGGGGGAATTATTTATTGGAAATGTTATAATTAGACAATTAACAAGAGGAAGTTTATCTGCTGCAGGAGTAATTCTTGAATATTTAGATTGGATTGCTTGGGCGTCATTCCTTATGACACTATCCAGACTTGGAGCTAGTTAGTAGAGAATATGCCTGAAAATTATATCCCCACAGTGGAAATGAAAATATCAGTCATTTAATAATTCGAGCAAAAGACCGTTAATGAATTTAGAATTTGAGGTGAACTAGGTGAAATTTATTATAAATCAGTTAATATTTTTAATTCTCATTTGGATTGGTTTTTCTTTTATATATTCTAAAATGGGGGCAATTAACAAGACAATATTTTATGGTCTAACCATTTGGATACTCGTTTTATTCATTGCGTTAATTATTGAAATAGCAAAAAAACGAAAACAATGACAGACTTTAATTGTTATCATTATCATATTCAATAAATACCGCCACTAAAAAGTACTACTAATGACAGCGTTTTATTAAAAAATGACCGATTAGAAGTTATTAAAATTTTGTTAATGAAAATTCATAAAAATAAATAGGGTGGATGATAATTGAATATTCTACTGACTAAAAAAGCGATAATCCTATTATTTATATTAACTATTCTCTTTCAAGTCATTTTGCTTATTTATACGTATTTTCAAGTTGCTCCAGATGAATTTATGATGTTTGCTCGTGAAATACAAACTGAAGCATTTTACCAAGCAATAGCTGTGCTCGTGTTAGTGGTAACATTAGTTTTTTTAGTTGTATGTATATACGTATATACATATTTGCTTTGATTAAAGCGCTTGAAAATCAAAAAAATTTCGTGTAATTGGTTTTTGAATATGTTATTTTGTTGGCATCATCGCTTATTTTGCCAACTTGCCATCGCTTGTCTCATGGTCGGTGATAATCAGTGGAATGCGCTTTTCTATGATAATTGGTGTTATATTTGGTATTTTGCCTGCGAATAGAATAAAGCATCAAGACTTGATCCAGTTGAATCAATGCGTTATGAGTGACCGAAATGAAACATTGTGTCTAAAAGAGAAGTAAATAATCAAGTAAACTCATCCCTTTTCTTCGTTCTCTTTTTATTGTCCCAAAATATTTTTTGCTTAAAGTAATAAGACAAAGTATAATATTTTTATTAAGAGAAAGAAATGGAGCAGATCAAATGGTCCAATCAATCAATACAAAAGTCGATTTAGTTATTGATGCAACCTCGCATTTGGGACTTCCGGAATATGGTAAAATCATGATCGGAGACAAGGGATTTGAATTCTACAATGATCGTGATACCCGTAAATTTATTCAAATTCCTTGGAAAGAAGTTGATTATGTGATCGCTTCTGTCATGTTCAAAGGAAAATGGATCCCACGTTATGCAATCCAAACGAAGCGAAATGGAACATTTTCATTTTCCTCAAAAGAACCGAAAAAAGTATTGCGGGCAATTCGTGAATACGTTGACCCGAATCGAATGGTTCAATCATTAAGTTTCTTTGATGTTGTCAAACGCAGCCTGAAGAGTAGATTTAAAAAGTAATTATTTTACATGGCAAGACAGGTTAGAAGCATTTTGTCTTTCTTTAAACGGAAATGAGTATATTTCCAGTAAGAATTAAATTTAACAGAGAGGGAAGCAGAAAATATTTTTCCTCTTGAAAGAAGAATCTTCATTATGTTATAATCTTTTTGGAAGCTCAATAAAGTGATGCACTGAACTTAAAAAAGAATCTACTTATTGCAGAAACTTTTTTCAGTACGTTATTTACAGTGTTAGCAAAAAATTAATTGAATACTTTAGCTATTATATTTTACGTGTTACTGATTCGATCAGGCATGAGTGAATAGTTTTGATTGAAATGAAGATTATGGGCATTCTATATATATCTTCATTTTCATCGACTTTTTGCTCATGCCTTTTTTGTTTTTTGCTGAAACTGTAATCGCTTTAGATGAGCTGAAAAAATACAGCTAAAAAACTACGTTGGTTGAATTTGCTATGTTATTTTAGCTGTAACAATAATCATAGAGGAGGTAAGAAGATGGTAGGAATTATCATTGCTAGTCACGGTGATTTTGCTAATGGTATCTTGCAATCCGGAGAGATGATCTTTGGAAAACAAGATAATGTAAAAGCAGTTACATTAATGCCGAGCGAAGGACCTGATGATGTAAAAGCAAAAATGAAAGAAGCAATCGCCTCTTTCGACAACCAAGACGAAATATTATTTTTAGTCGATCTTTGGGGTGGAACACCTTTCAATCAGGCAAACAGCTTGTTTGAAGAACACAAAGATAAATGGGCAATCGTTGCTGGTATGAACTTGCCAATGTTGATTGAAGTTTTTGCTTCACGCTTATCCATGAACTCAGCCCATGAAATTGCTGCACATATTTTGGGCACAGCTAAAGAAGGGGTTAAAGTAAGACCTGAAGAATTAGAACCGGTAACATCATCTGCTACTTCTACCCAGCGACCATCGAATGCAGGTGCCCCTGGAAAATTTGAATACGTGTTGGCACGTATTGATACTCGTTTACTTCATGGACAAGTAGCAACTACCTGGACAAAAACGACACAGCCTACTCGTATCATCATTGTATCTGATGAGGTAGCAAAGGATAATCTTCGTAAAAATTTAATCAAACAGGCTGCTCCGCCTGGGGTCAAGGCACATGTTGTTCCTATCAAAAAAATGATCGAGCTTGCAAAAGATGATCAACATTTCGGTGGACAGCGTGCGATGCTTCTATTTGAAAATCCTCAAGATGTACTTAGAGTGGTTGAAGGTGGCGTTCCATTGAAGACAATTAATGTTGGTTCGATGGCACACTCACCAGGTAAAGTTCAACCGAATAAGGTGTTAGCCTTTAACCAAGAGGATATTAATACTTTCAAAAAGTTAAAAGAATTTGGTTTGAAATTCGATGTACGTAAAGTACCGAGTGATTCAAAAGGTGACATGGATGCAATCCTTAAAAAAGCTCAAGAGGAGTTAAACAAGCATAAATAATCCTGATTATTAGAAGAAAAGGGAGGATTAATAATATGGATCTAAATATTATTCAAATAATATTAGTCTTTATCGTAGCGTTTTTAGCTGGGATGGAAGGGATTTTGGATGAATTTCATTTCCATCAACCAATCATAGCTTGTACGTTAATCGGCTTAGTAACAGGGAACTTAGTACCATGTCTTATCTTGGGCGGTACCCTTCAAATGATCGCTTTAGGCTGGGCAAACATCGGAGCTGCCGTAGCACCGGATGCTGCATTAGCCTCAGTCGCATCTGCAATTATTTTAGTTTTAAGTGGACAAGGTCGAGAAGGTGTATCTTCTGCAATTGCGATTGCCGTTCCGCTTGCCGTTGCAGGTTTATTATTGACAATCATTGTCCGTACGATTGCAACAGCGTTCGTCCACTTTATGGATGCTGCAGCTAAAGAGGGGAACTTCAGAAAGGTTGAATTTTGGCATATCATTGCTATCTGTATGCAAGGATTGCGGATTGCAATTCCAGCTATATTAATTGTGGCTGTTGGTGCAGGTCCGGTTAGAAGTATGCTTGAAGCAATGCCAACTTGGTTGACAGATGGTTTGGCCATCGGTGGGGGAATGGTTGTCGCTGTTGGTTATGCAATGGTTATTAATATGATGGCTACAAGAGAAGTATGGCCGTTTTTTGCCATTGGTTTTGTATTAGCAACTGTTTCAGAAATCACACTTATCGGTCTTGGTGCTATCGGTGTTGCTCTTGCACTAATCTATATTGCTCTTTCTAAACAAGGCGGTTCAGGTAATGGAGGAAACGGTAATATTGGTGATCCATTAGGCGACATTATTGATAATTACTAAAAGGAGGCGGACATAGAAATGGAAGAACAAATAAAGTTATCTAAAAAAGATCGCATTTCTATTTGGTGGCGTTCAACTTTCATTCAAGGTTCTTGGAACTATGAACGTATGCAAAACGGTGGTTGGGCATTTACAATGATTCCAGCCATCAAAAAATTATATAAAACAAAAGAAGATCGTGCAGCTGCATTACAACGTCATTTGGAGTTCTTTAACACTCACCCGTACGTAGCTTCACCTATAATAGGTGTTACTTTAGCACTTGAAGAAGAACGTGCAAATGGCGCCCCTGTTGATGATGTAGCAATTCAAGGGGTTAAAGTCGGGATGATGGGTCCTTTAGCAGGTATTGGAGATCCGGTTTTCTGGTTCACGGTAAAACCAATCCTTGGTGCATTAGCAGCTTCTCTTGCAATGACCGGAAACATACTTGGACCAATTCTTTACTTTGTTCTTTGGAACGTTATTCGTATGCTGTTTATGTGGTATACGCAAGAATTTGGTTATAAAGCCGGTTCAAGAATTACTGACGACTTATCTGGCGGATTGCTGCAAGATATTACAAAAGGTGCATCGATCCTCGGTATGTTCATCCTTGGTTCATTAGTTAACCGATGGGTATCTGTACAATTCACGCCAGTAGTATCTGAAGTAAAACTTGACAAAGGCGCTTATATTGATTGGGATAAATTACCTTCTGGAGCGGAAGGAATTAGAACTGCTTTGGAACAGCAAGCTGCAGGTCTTTCATTGAGTGATGTGAAAGTAACAACTTTACAAAACAACTTAGATAGTTTAATTCCTGGTTTAGCCGGTTTGCTGTTAACACTTCTTTGCATGTGGTTGCTTAGGAAAAAGGTTTCTCCAATCGTAATGATACTAGGATTGTTTGTGGTTGGTATCGTCTTCCACTTAATCCACTTAATGTAATAAATATAAGACAGATTCCAACAAAGCATACAGCATCTCCTTTTATGATAAAACAATCATTTTAAGGAGATGCTTTTTTTTGCAAAACTTTCTGTTATCATTCCATATCTACACCATTTAATGATTCAGGAATAAAAGGATAAACGTATCAAAGCTGTTTTTGATAATGAAGTCTTTTTCAGTGGAAAAAGTTTTTCATCCACGGTTGGGAGCCGGGATACTATTTACCTATATAATAATTATTCAACTTTTTCAATAAAAATCACATTGATTTGGAGTGGATCAGATTCACGAAGCTCTCCATCATACCCTATTTTAACTTTATCCCCAACATAAAAATTCGTTTCACTATTCTTTGAAAGGTTCACATGTACTCTGCTTCCTGCTTTAATAATTTCCCCTTCATCAACCTGAACAATTGCAGTTTGATCATATATCTCAGTAATTTTTCCAGTAAATGTGGATGTAACAATAGTTGTTATTGATTTATTGTCAGTATTATTACATGCAATGACTAGACTGATGAAAAAGATTGAAAATAATATCCAAGTTTTCCTTACCAACATTCATCCCCCTAACAACTAGGAATTTTTATCACTTGAGTTTCATATTTTAGAAAATCGATAAACCTGACGAATCCTCCAATCACGTAATGATTTTTGAGTGGGATGTCCTCAATTATTAACGACGAAGCACAATCACGTCACTATTTTTGGGCGAAAAACTGTGGTCATTGCAAACAATTCGAAAAAGTTCATTTTCACAATATCAGAAAAAACCACAATATTACATCAAAATATGGTGATTATCAAGTAATTTTATGATAATTTAGCACTTTTTCAGTTACTTTTAAGAAATTCCCATTTTTGTCGACGCAATCTGTCTTTGACTTACGAATGTGAATCTCAAGTTTTTAAAATTATACCGTAGATAGTCTAGTTGCAATTAATAAATACTAAACCAATCAATTATATCTACCTGTTTGAAAAATTAAGAATTTCCTTTTGATACTAGTGTACTAAAAGATATAATAACGATTCAATTCTTATCTCAATAAATAAATTTTGGCAACATTACCTTTGCCAAAATAAGATTTACATTCCTTTGAATATTGCGATAAAACAATTTACGATGAAGCTAAGAAATCAATTTCAAAAAAAATGAATGAAGGGGAGTATGTTTATGGCTGAAAAAAAAGGAATGAAGGCAAAAGTTCAAAGTTTCGGTAGTTACCTGAGCGGGATGGTTATGCCGAACATTAGCGCTTTTATTGCATGGGGGCTCATTACGGCTTTATTTATTCCTGATGGATGGTTACCCAATGAACATTTGGCAACATTAAACGGTCCGATGATTACTTACTTATTACCACTTCTGATAGCTTTTTCAGGAGGGAGAATGGTTTACGACTTACGTGGTGGGGTCGTAGGTGCCACTGCAGCAATGGGGGTCATCGTTGGTGCAGATGTACCGATGTTCCTTGGCGCTATGATTATGGGCCCATTAGCCGGATATTTAATGAAGATAATAGACAAATTGTTCCAAAATCGAATTCGTCAAGGATTTGAAATGCTTTATAACAATTTTTCAGCAGGAATCCTTGGAGCACTTCTAGCTATGCTTGGGTTATGGGGAATTGGCCCGACTGTTGGATGGTTAACAAATGTACTTGCTGCAGGAGTTGAAATAATTATTGAAGCTGGAATGCTACCATTAGCCAATATTATTATCGAGCCTGCAAAAGTCCTATTCTTAAACAATGCAATAAACCATGGAATCTTGAGTCCGCTTGGATTAGAACAATCCTCAGAGGCAGGAAAGTCCATCCTTTTCCTACTTGAGGCAAACCCTGGACCAGGATTAGGTATTTTGTTGGCGTTCTCATTTTTCGGCAAAGGTGCGTCGAAAAGTTCAGCTCCTGGTGCAGCGATTATTCAGTTTCTCGGTGGGATTCATGAAATCTACTTCCCATATGTACTTATGAAACCTTCGTTAATTTTTGCGGCAATTGCTGGTGGAATAAGCGGTGTATTCACATTACAACTATTTCATGCAGGACTAGTTGCAGCGGCCTCACCTGGTAGCATTATCGCCGTATTAGCAATGACTGCTAAAGATAGTTACCTTGGCGTTATTTTAGGTGTATTTGTAGCTTGTGCCGTTTCCTTTGCTGTTTCTGCTCTGATTTTAAAAACAAGTAAAGATGAAGCAGGAGATTTATCTGATGCATCGGAAAAGATGCAGGAAATGAAAGGAAAGAAAAGCTCAGTTGTAGGAGTGTTAGAGCAGGCAGCAGCCGAGCACGATAAAGCAAAATCTATAACTAAGAAAAAAGAGGAAATTCATAAAATCGTCTTTGCATGTGATGCAGGTATGGGTTCTAGTGCTATGGGTGCCTCATTACTTAAAAATAAGTTTAAGAAAAATAATATCGATATTTTGGTTACAAATAAAGCAATTAATGAGATTCCGGATGATGCGGATATCGTTATTACACATAAAGATTTAACCGATCGTGCAAAAGCAAAGCTTCCATCAGCTGAGCATATTTCTGTCGATAACTTCCTAAACAGTCCCAAATATGATGAACTCGTTGATCGTTTGAAAAATTAAGTCTTCATTCAGTGGGGTATTTTTTACCACTGAATCACCCGCTTTATTAGAAACAACTTGAAGGGGGTGAGAATAGGGAGTGAGTATTACCAGTCGGGAACGTAAGATCATTCATTTATTATTAAAAAGCGATGAACTGACGGTTAAAGACATTGCAAATAAACTGGAAGTCAGTACGCGAACAATCCATCGGGACTTAAAGAGTGTCGAGAAAATACTTTCTAGGTATCACTTAAAATTAGTGAAAAAACCAGGTGTTGGATTGTCGATCATGGGTAAAGTGCATGATAAGAACGAGCTCCAATCAGTACTTTCCAATGTGTCTGTCTATGATTTTTCATCAGAAGAAAGACAATCGGTTATTTTAGCAACACTTTTAGAAATGAATGAACCTGTTAAACTATTCACCCTTGCAGATGAATTAAAAGTAACAGAAGCAACCGTTAGTCATGATTTGGATCAACTTGAGAAGGTACTTTCTACCTTTCATCTTGTCTTAATTAAAAAAAGAGGATATGGCGTGGAAATTGAGGGGAGTGAAGAAGCGAAACGTGAGGCACTAAGTTATTTAATAACCAAGTATGTAAACCCATTTGAATTTGTAACCTTAATCAAGGATCGAATCCAAAAGAAATCAATTCAACAATTAAATAGCATTTCTAATCGTTTACTAGATTTTGTGAATCTGGAATATTTAAGCAAGATTGAAAAAGCTGTGAAAAGTGCACGAAATACATTGCCGTATGTGCTGGCGGATAGTGCCTATATTGGACTCATTGTTCATCTCGCACTCGCTATCGAAAGGTTACAGAAAGGCGAAACAATCAAGTTTGATAAAAACTTTTTACAGGAAATTGAAGAGACGAAAGAATATGAAATTGCAAAAAGCATGATTGATCAGTTGGAAAAGGAACTGAAATTGAATATACCAACGGATGAAATTGGATATATTACGATGCATCTCATGGGGGCGAAAATACGAGTCAACCAAGACTATTTAATAGAAGAATCTAGTATTGATATTGCATTTCGAGCAAAAGCTTTAATTCAATACGTAAGTGAACATATCAATAGAAACTTAACAAAAAACGATACTTTATTACATGATTTGGTCGCTCATTTAAAACCAGCGATTCACCGATTGCATCTACGCATGCAAATAAAAAATCCTTTGATTAAGGAGATCATGGATGATTATAATGATTTATTTTATTTAATTAAAAATGGTGTTCAGGAAACTTTTCCAGAATTAGATTTTCCAGATGCTGAAATTGGTTATCTCGTCCTTCATTTTGCTTCAACAATATTAGGAGAACTAAAATTACGTGCTCTTGTAATTTGTGCAAGTGGAATCGGTACATCAAAAATGCTGGCAATGAAACTGGTGCAACGTATTCCGGTAATTAAAAAGGTGGATAATCGATCCCTCTTTGATTTACAAAAAGTAAATTTGAAACAATATGACATTATCATATCAACGATTCCATTGCTTGGGTTTACTCAAGAATATTTTCAAGTATCGCCAATGTTAACAAACGAGGAAATCCATCGTATCAAGGAAAAGATTAAGCAAAAAAAACTTAGTCATTTTCCGGAAAAAAAGGATGTAGAGCCGGAAGAAGTTATTCAAGAAGCATCCAATAATGCTGTGAAAAGTATAGAAATGATCCACAATTATTCACAGGCATTTTTGGAACTTCTACAATCACTTTTTATTCTGAGAGTAGTAGAAAAACAAACGGTTCAAAAAGTTTTAGAAATTGCCTGTGAAGCATTGGAAGCGGATCAATACATTGTCAATAAAAAGAGTGTGATAAATAGATTAATGAAAAGGGTTGAGTATAGTGGAGCCGGAATTCCTTCTACAGCGGCAGCTTTTTACCATACTCGTTCGAATGAAATTATTAAACCAAGTTTTACGATTTGTCGGCTAACTCATCCATTGATTGTTCAAGGTATGGATGCTGAACCGATGAAGATAGACACGATTCTTTTAATGCTTGCTCCTGAAAAGGCGAATCAGGAAGTGCTTGAAGTATTGAGTTTCCTAAGTAGCTTATTGGTTCGAGAAGAGCAGAGCATCGTAATATTTTCATCAAGTGATGAAACAACAGTAAACCACTATCTAGCTGAACAATTTCAGAAAATTCTTCGAGAAAAAATTTGTGGTAAAGGGGCATCAAGTTATGACAAAGGCAATTTTAAGTCCAAATAATATCCAATTAAATGTTTGTTTAAACAACAAGGAAGAAGCGATTCGTTATACAGGTAATCTCCTTGTGGAAAATGGCTATGTGAAACCAAATTATGTTGAAAAAATGCTAGAAAGAGAGAAACTAGCCTCCACTTTTATGGGAAATCATGTTGCCATTCCACATGGTACTGAAGATGCAAAAGCACTAGTCCTTGAAACTGGTCTTTCTGTAGTTACCATACCAGATGGAGTGGATTATGGGGATGGAAATATTGCCAAAATTTTAATTGGAATTGCTGGAAACGGGGACAATCACTTGGAAGTTCTCTCCAATATTGCAATTGTTTTATCTGAAGAGGAAAATATCCGAAAAATTGTCCACGCAACTACAAAGGAAGAAATTATTCGGATTTTTAAGGAAGTGAATTAAATGTTAGCTGTACATTTTGGAGCAGGAAATATTGGCAGAGGGTTTATTGGCTTATTATTAAATCAATCAAACTATCAAGTTACCTTTATAGACATCAATGCAAGATTGGTTGAAGCTATTAACAATAGGCATCAATATAATGTTAGGCTCGCCGCTAGGGAAAGTGAAACCATGACAGTAAAAAATATATCTGCAATCAATAGTGCCACTGATCCTGAAAAGGTGACGGCAGCCATTGGCAAAGCAGATCTAATTACAACGGCTGTTGGACCGAACACTTTATCAGTTATTTCTAAATTGATTGCCAAAGGACTTAGTGAACGAATAAAGACGAATAAAAAGCCCCTTAATATTATTGCATGTGAAAATATGAAAAGGGGTAGCACCTTGCTAAAAGAAAAGATATATAGTCATATTACAAAAGCAGAACAAGAAATATTTGATGAACTTTACGGATTTCCCAATGCTGCTGTTGACCGGATTGTACCAAATCAGGAAAATGCGGATCCTTTAGAAGTTTATGTTGAGCCCTATTTTGAATGGATAGTAGAAGAACCCGCATTCAAAGGGGAAGTTCCAGTAATCACTGGTGTCACCTATGTACAGGATCTAAACCCATATATCGAACGTAAATTATTTACAGTAAATACTGGTCATGCCGTTCCAGCTTATGTTGGTTATCAAATGGGGTATACAACCATCATTGAAGCAATGCGTGATCAAAAGGTTCAAGAAATCATTAGTGGTGCACTGGCAGAGTCTGGTGAAGCGATAATCAAAACGTATAACTTTGAAAGAGAAGAATATCAAAAATACATTAACAAAATTATTGTCAGATTTATGAATCCACATATTTCGGACAATATTACAAGGGTGGCACGTGATCCGATACGCAAACTGGGTGCTCATGACCGTTTAATCCGCCCGGCAAGCATGTATATGAAAGTTACTGGTGGGAAAGTACCAATATATCTTGCAAAAACAATCGCGGCAGTATTGAACTACGATTTTGATCAAGATAAAGAAGCAGTTGAATTACAAAAAATGATTGCTGAAAAGGGGATCGAAAAAACACTCGAAAAAATAGCACAATTAGATAAAACTCATCCATTGGTTGAAGTTATTTTGAAGGAAGTGGGGATAAAGGGTAAATCCGTCCCTCTAAAGACGAACTAATGGCTACTTATAAAATAGATTTCAAATCAGGGCATGGTAAGCTATATCCAACTTGGGGATGGAACAGAAATTCCGTGCACAGGGATTTTCTTGAAGGCTGAATTGGAAATTGGAGCGGATTTGCCAGTCGCACTTGGTTGCCGTATATCGGATACAGGAGTCATTGAAGTTGATGAGTCTGGAAAAACAAGTATACCTGGTGTTTATGCAGCAGGGGATGCAACGACACACTTGCACCAATCTATTGTTGCAGCTGCTTCAGGTGCTGTAACCGCAGCTGCAATAAACGGAGAATTAAATAAAGAAGAATGGCAGGAGCACAGCCTATGATTCAATATTTGAAAAGTATAAAGAAAATGACCTAAATTTTAATTGTACCCTTAGTAAAAGGCATTTTTAAAAGGCCTTAGGCAATTTGAAGAAAATGATTCCAGTAGTGTGACATGCTCCCCAAAAGATAGATAGATAAAAAAATCTATTTCTATCTTAGGGGGAGCATTTTGTGTCAAATTTCTTGGACTTGTGTATCTTACTCAATACTTTAATCATAAAAAAATTAATGAATAATAGTACGATGGTAAATAATACAAATAAATTCCATGTATTAAAAATACCAAATTCATCAGTTAAAAAGCCATTGATTGGTAATAACAACATTGTAATAAATGATTCTATGGTATAAAACGAAGAAACAATTGTAGATCTAATTTTATCGTCTTTAACAATATTTCTCTGGATATGGACATTTATCTTTAAACTTAATATTGTAAATAAAGCAATATGAATTAAAAAGAATATGATATTAAACTTAGTCATCGTTATAAGCAAAATCATGATGATATCCAAGATGATGTACAATGTTATTTCTTTTAACGGGTCTTTTAATTTCGGTAATTTGGGAATAAGCATATTTGTTACTATTCCAACAATTGATATTAAAATCCAGAGATACCCTAGAATGAAAGTATTGTTCTCATTACTAAATGCAACTTGCCATTGATTAGAAGGGCCGATATCTAAAATTGTCGGAAAAACCAAGAATAACAAAACAAAAAATATTGTCTTTTCATTTCTAATAAGAAGCAATATTTTATCAAGTATTGCTTTCCCTTCACTAATTATATTGTTTGATTTAGAAACTTTTCTAGTTTGAAGTTCCCTTTTTTCTGGCATATCTATAATAATTAATATTGCTAACATTATAAAGAATAGAGAACTAGCGATTATAGGTAGACTTGAATTCAATTGAAATAAATATTGAGCACTAACAAACCCTATTATTAATGAGAATATTGAACCAAATGCAGCCGCTTTTGAAAATATTCTATCCAGATCAAGCAACTTTTTATCACTTACCTGATTCATTAGCCAACTGGATAGTGTTCCTGAAATTAATGATTCTGCAATCCCAGTTAATATTGCAGATATTATAAGTAATATAAAATTATTACTAAGTATTAAAAGTAGTCCTATAGCTCTAATGAAACAGCTTAATACTGTAGCTGATTTCTGTCCGATTATATCAGTAATTATTCCTAATGGTAGCTCAGTTACTGCTGATACTCCCCAGAAAACTGCTAGATAGATTCCTGCTGCTAACACTCCTTAATTACCTCCCGTTGAGTAGTTTTCCCAACTAAGAGGGTATGGTTTTTTTTTGGAATGTTGGCAAGTGGTTTTTAATTTTTGTATGGCCCTAGACCATACAAAAATTAATTGCAAACCCTACATTAATAGTTTGCCATAAACAACGTAAATATATTAAGTGTATTTACGTTTATTGTAACTATCCGATAATACCATATTGTCAAAACGAGGTAATTGCGATGTTCGTTATTCCTGGATTCCCAATGGATAGAGAATACGCTGAAAAATATTTTCCCCACAGGAATAACGGAAAAATGCGGGCTTAAAGGTTTTTGGGTTACTAAAAATTCAATT
>Ga0207747_1000436_pt1 | contig 48618 bp, 41 predicted proteins | sample HigsolmetaGSP11D_FD_184839 | JGI IMG/M metagenome (GOLD analysis project Ga0207747, IMG submission 184839) | High solid enriched microbial communities from the Joint BioEnergy Institute, USA - SP1-1-D (SPAdes) | ecosystem: Engineered > Bioreactor > SSF (Solid state fermentation) > Aerobic >...
ATCAGCAGAAGGTGCGCGAAGCGCTCAAACGCAGCCTGCCCGATCTCATCTCCGAAGAGAGCATCATCATGTCCGACGGCAGGCGGATCGTCAAGGTGCCGATACGCAGCCTCGATGAGTATAAATTCCGCTATAACTACAACAAGAGCAAACACGTTGGCCAGGGCAACGGGGACAGCAAGGTCGGAGATGTGCTCGGAACAGACGGGTCAGCCTCCAAAGCTCCAGGCAAGGGAGAAGGCGCCGGCGATGTGCCGGGCATTGATTATTATGAAGCGGAAGTCAATCTGGAGGAACTCGAGAGCCTGTTGTTCGAGGATCTGGAGCTGCCGAATCTGAAGCCGAAGAGCGAGCAGGATATGGACGTCACAGACATCACCTTCAACGATATTCGCAAGAAAGGCATTCAGACGAACATCGACAAGAAGCGGACGATCCTGGAGGCGATCAAACGCAACGCCAGAGAAGGCGCGGTCAAACTGAGCATCTCGCCGGAGGATCTTCGCTACAAGACGTGGACGGAGATACGCAAACCGCACTCGAATGCCGTCATCATCGCCATGATGGATACGTCAGGCTCAATGGGGCAGTTTGAGAAATACGTCGCACGCAGTTTTTTCTTCTGGATGACCAGATTTCTCAGGCATAAATACGAACGCGTCGAGATTGTCTTCATCGCCCATCATACGGAAGCGAAAGAGGTGACCGAAGAGGAATTTTTCACCAAAGGGGAAAGCGGCGGCACGATCTGTTCATCGGCCTATGCCAAGGCGCTAGAAATCATCGATTCGAGGTACTCGCCGGAGCGCTTCAACATCTATCCGTTCCACTTCTCGGATGGAGATAATCTGACGAGTGACAACGAGCGCTGCGTGAAGTACATCGATGAGCTGATCAAACGAAGCAATCTGTTCGGATACGGCGAAGTCAACCAATACAACCGGAGCAGCACGCTGATGTCCGCCTATCGCCACATTCGCAAGCCGGGATTCCGCCACTATATTATTCGCGAGAAGAAAGAAGTGTACGCCGCACTGAAGACGTTTTTCTCAGTCCAGCCTCAACCGGTATAATTTGACGCTCCTGCTTCACTGCTGCGCAGCGATAAGTCGTCCATCGGCTTCGAACACGCTGATTCGGACGATCGTCTCCCGCACCTCTTTAGTCCGTGCCGTCCAATGGTTCAACTGATGAACGTTTCTGCTGATCATCTGCCAAGCGATCAACCGTCCTGATCTGGCCACCCAAGATCATCCGGTTTCGTATGGTTACGATTGACTGCCAAGGAGGTGGATCGATGTGATCCTCATTGCCGGGTCTCCCGCGAGTGTCGACACAACCGGCTGGCCACCGCTTTCACGCGACCTTTATGAGCGCAAACGAAAAAGCCCCTATGTGTTCAACTACTCATCGCTTGATCATCTCCGATTCGAGATGCTGCTCAGAGCCGCGATCGTGCAAGCGGCGATTGATCTCGACAGGAGCGGAGTAGAATTCGCGACTTTTGAGTTTGCCCGCTGCAACGACAGGTATTGGCGGCTGACACCGCGAGGCGGCTTTCAGCTCAAGGAAGGCGTACGCCCATCAGACGCGATCCGCGACATTTACTTAAGCGGGCCGATGTACGCTTTTGAATGTGCGACGGCGATTCCGATCGTGTATTACAAGGCTGTTCTGGATGTGCTGGGAGAGGAACAGTTTAATCGATTGTTCCAGAACCTGCTGCTGTACAGCTGGAATTTTGACAGCGATCTTGGCTTGATCCAGGAACGGGTCAATCCGGAGAAGGCAGTTCCCGGCGACGTGCTGTATTTCAACAACCCCGACTTCCATCCGCGCGCACCGGAATGGCAAGGGGTCAATGTGGTGATGATCGACGACGACCTGTACTTCGGACATGGCATCGGAATCACGACGGGTGAGGACATCATCCGTGGTCTGAATATGCGCCGTCGGTTGTTCAGCTTCAGGTCCGCCTATCTGATGGACCTGATCGTCTATCCGGACTTCGCGTACCTGTCCAGATTCATGCCTCGGCCGACCGCAGGCGCTGCAGGTTCTGCTGCGGCAGATCTGTCTGGCGCGACCGCCGTTCAGACCGGTGCCAGTGTGGCGTATGCCGTCAGCGGCAGCAGCCCGCCAGGGATCACGCCTCGCGAACCGGGTGAGGTCACGCCATCCTCCTCTGCTGAGAGCAGCGATCCACAAGCAGGGGCCATTCAGCAGTCTGTTGAAGGAGCGCATGCCAGCGCAGATGCAAGCAGCAGCCACACTGGCGATGCGCTTGAGCAGACGGGTGAAGATGCTCAAACTGCTGCAGCAGGCAGCGGCGACTCGGCAGAGGATGCACTCCACCGGCCAGATGGCAACACATCGCCTGCTGCGAACCCAACGCAATCATCCGAGGAAACCGGTTTGGCACCATGGCTCATCTTGCCTCCAGATGATCTGCATTGCGGCCTGCCTCGTATCCGGGCACGGGTAGGCCGCCGCAGATATATTCTGTAACATGAGAAAAGCGACTCCTTCCGATCCTGATGAATACAGGATGAACAGAGTCGCTTTTCTCTTCTGCATGTGCTCGAGTTCGCCTCAACCCCCCGCAGCCGCTCCTGCAGCCAATGCCTCCAGCAAGCTGATCAATGCCTGTTTGCCTTGTTCGCTCAGGTCGGTCGTCGACAGATGATAGTACAAGGAACCTGCACCGTTGCCATTTTTCCAGTACAGCTCCTGATGGCCGTCCACCTTCGTGAGATAACCTTCAGTGCCGAGTACGGTCACGACAGCGGTATCCGTGTGCCGGCCAAGATCCGTATACCACGTATCCGCATGCTCCCCTGCCAGGATGCCAACCACATATGATTCGCCCGCTTGATCAAGCTTCAACGACACACCCACCGTCTCAGACTGCTCAGCCGGGATGATCCTGGTCACCGTCTGCCCGGTGGCTTCGCCTTCGGCGTATATGTCGTCCAGAAGCTCAGGAGATGGCTGCGCCGTGGTTACCGCGTAACCTTCCACGAACGAGAATGGCTGCGGCACGTCTTCCGGCAATGCGAAGCTCTCGCCGACGCTGTCGTGCAGAACCCCATATTCCTGCACCACGATCGGGTTCGTGTACGAGCTGATGATCTTCTGCGGATTGTTTTCTTCCTTGTAAACCAGTACCGTTTCACCAGGCTGTGCCAGGCTGCGGTAATACTCCCAATCACCATCTGTTACAGGGGATGGGACGTAGTCGCTGTTAGTATCACGAATCGTCAGCACCGTCTCACCGACCCCGTTTTTCAGCCACACACCGCCAAGATACGCGAACCCGCTGCCGATCAGGATACATACGGCCAGCGCTGGCACCAGCCAGGCCCGGCGGCGTTCAAACACAGCCTTCTCCTGAACAGGATTCCTCTGCATCCGTCCAACCGCCTCCATCACCCGATCGTGCACGTCCATGGTCGGCATGGTGGCGGAAGCCAGTTTATGCTCCCAGCTTGCTTCATATCGATTGGTCATAAGTCGCCACTCCTCTCTTATACTCATTATGATGGGCAGTCTCACGCGTTTGCTCGGTTAATTTTTTCTGCAGTTTATATCGGATCCGTTCATATCGCTTACGAAGCGCGGTCACGCTGCGACCCGTTATTCTGCTGATATCCTCATACGTCAGCCCCTGAATGACCCGCATCACCACCATACTCCGTTCATCCGCATCCAGACCGTCGAGCAATGACCATGCATGCTCAGGCTCCATCTGCTCTGCCTCTGCGCGTCCGCTGGCAGCCGTTGCTGCTTCTTCGCGCAGTTTCGGAATCAGCTTCATCAACCCCGACCGCTTCTTCAACTTGTTCATGCACAGCCGGTAGCAGATCGTATACAGCCATGCCATCACCGATTCGTGCTGCCGATATTTATCCAGATGCTGATACACCCGGATGTAAACCTCCTGCACAACGTCCTCCGCATCCTGCACATTGCCCAACATCGGATAGGCGTACGACAACAGCTTCTGCTGCGTCGCCTTGACCATGTCCGAGAAAGCTTCCATACTGCCGGCCTTGGCCTGATCTATCCATTGCTCGAGCAGGCGTTCCATCGTTCGTCCCTCCTTTCACCTTATATAACAACTGAACCGCCCAAAACGTGACATCCCTGGATAAAGAAATACCTGGCTGGCGCCAAGTCCTTTAGGACGCCGGTGGCAGCTTGGTATTTCTTATGTCTTTCGAGAATGTATGGGAAGTTATACTTTCTATAAGACTGAAAAAAGACGCCTCGCGGCGTCGTCACTGCTAATCAACCTCTATCTCATCCGTCACACATGCCCTCTGTCCAATTAACATGTCCGCATCCTGCGGCATCCAGTCCATTCAGCAATCCAACGCTGACCATAATATAGCATAAGCGCTGGCCATGGTCGAACCCGGAAATCTCAGCGATCCGGTCCGATCCGAACGCTTGTCCCTGCATAGTCAGTCTCATAGAGCGAATCTGGTTTCCGATTCGTTTCATGGTTGCATCCTCCTGCCTTAACATGTTCATCATTCCCTTTTTCATCCTGATCTGGTACAGTGGTAACTGGAGGTGCAGACAATATGGTCAAAACATTGAACGTGTTGGGCGGAATCCTGCTTGTGATCGGATTTGCCGGGGGCATTTTCAACGGCATCTATGTCAATTGGTGGTACGCCATCATCTTCATGACATCCAGTATCGTGTCTGCGTTGCTGTTTTTCGCTTTTGCCTATATGATCGAGCTGTTGGAGGAAAACAACAGCTATCTTCGATACCTGTTCAACCAGGCCAGAGAAGAGGCTCCATCTTCCAGGGGCAACTCCCGCTCCAGCCTCGACAAGATGCAGGGGTATTCGTTCAAGGGGATTGATTGAGCGCAGGCTCAGGGTGAAAGTCGTCAGTCTGCGCTCTCGCGTCTCCTCTACATCTAAAGTGCATACGACCGAATCCATCCAGGATACGATGGTCGCCGAAAATGTCGTCATATCCTGCGAAGCGGTTGCCTCGAGCTTCTCCCGGAAGGATCGAATCCGCTTCTCCAAGTCCGTCCACCGTCGCCACTCTGGACAGATCCGTCCGTTCATCCTTCAGGATCTCCCTGATCTCATCCAGGGTATAGCTCTGGCCATCCAACTCGATCGGTTGCTCGGCCAGATCCCCTTGCTCATCGATGAGCCCTACGCTTCTCGCCACCTCACAGAGCGATGGAGCAAGCTCCTCGCCATATTCATCGAGAACAGACATCCAGGCCTCCTCATGGAAAGGATCGATTGCTCCTTGATTGGCAGATGGCGTCGCCACATCGTCCGCCTTGACGCTGTTCACACCAAACGATTGCATCATCGGGCCAAGAACCAGCGTCACGACGATGACACAGATCAGATATTTTCCAAATCTGCTTGCGCTCATCTCAAATCACGGCTCCATCTGGACAATCCTGAATTCTTCAATATATGAACTCTCAGGGAATGTTATGGTCGTATCGTCCAACATCTGGCATGATCCGATTCTATTATAATGAAATTCCGCACTGGCTTCTTTAAAGTTTTCTTTAAACTTCCCTGCGGCAGCACCCGTGCGCTGCACATAACCCCTTTTCGCCTGAATATATATAGTTAGACATATAGGGGCTTCGTTGCATCAACACCTAGATGAGGAGGCTGGGAGCTGGATGAATGCTGATGAGATCAAAGAGCTCGAACGGGCGATCCATGATATTACAGAGATAGCGCAGGGATTCGGCCTCGATTTCTATCCGATGCGTTATGAGATATGTCCGGCAGATATCATCTACACCTTCGGCGCCTATGGCATGCCGACCCGGTTCAGCCATTGGAGCTTCGGCAAAGCGTTTCACGCGATGAAGATGCAGTATGATTACGGCCTCAGCAAGATCTACGAGCTGGTCATCAATTCCAACCCGTGCTATGCGTTTCTGCTTGACGGCAATTCGCTCATCCAGAACAAGATGATCGCCGCCCATGTGCTCGCGCACTGCGACTTCTTCAAGAACAACATTCGCTTCTCCAAAACGAACCGCAACATGATCGAGAGCATGTCCGCGACGGCAGAACGGGTGCGGCAATATGAGATCGAGTACGGTTCGGAGACGGTGGAGAAGTTCCTCGATGCGGCGCTGGCGATCCAGGAGCATATCGAGCCCGGGTTGCTGAAGCCCTACCGGTTGGTCCATCAGGCAGGCACAGAATCGGGGAAGCAGAAGAAGCAGGCGCAGACCAGGCCATCGACCGGTTACGAGGATCTGTGGGAGCTGGACCGCGAAGAGCAGGCGGAGCAGGCAGCAGCGGAGCCCGAGGAGCCCGCGAAGCCGTTCCCGCCGCAGCCGGAGAAGGATCTGATGTGGTTCATCCAGGAATACTCGCAGGAGCTGGAAGATTGGCAGCGCGACATCATGACGATGCTGCGCGACGAGATGCTGTATTTCTGGCCGCAGATCGAGACGAAGATCATGAACGAGGGCTGGGCGACCTATTGGCATCAGCGCATCGTGCGGGAGCTCGACCTGACGGAAGAGGAGACGATCGAATACGCGAAGCTCAATGCAAGCGTCGTCCAGCCTTCGCGGCATTCGCTGAACCCGTATTATCTCGGGCTGAAGATATTCGAGGATATCGAGAAGCGCTGGGACAATCCGACGGAGGAGGAGCAGCGGAGATTCGGGCGCAAGCCGGGCAAGGGACGGGAGAAGATCTTCGAGGTGCGCGAGACGGATTCGGACATTTCCTTTATCCGCAACTATCTCACGAAGCAACTGGCAGACGAGATGGATATGTACGTGTTCGAGAAAAAAGGACCGGAATGGACGATCACCGACAAAACGTGGGAGAATGTTCGAGATCAGCTAGTTTACTCCCGAGTCAACGGCGGCTTCCCGGTGATCGTGGTAGAGAACGGAGACTTCGGCAAGCGCGGCGAGCTCTACCTCGTCCATCGCTATGAGGGGATCGAGCTGGATATCAAATACGTTGAGAAGACGCTGCCGTACGTGTATCAGCTGTGGGGACGTCCGGTCCATCTGGAGACCGAGGTGGAGACGAAGAAAGTGGTCTTCTCCTACGACGGAACGAAGTCGCACCGGAAGTTTCTGTGACAGAGGGACGGGGTTTTGTCACGTGATGATGCGTTGTGACAAACCCCCCGTCCCTCTGTTACATATTCGGCTGGGCTTGTTTGCTCTTTTTCTTCTTGACGAGATAACCAAGCCCCAGAACGATAACGATCAAGGCAATCTCGAACGACCACTTCAGCAGATTGTTTTCAAACAACGGCTCCACGAAGCCCTCTGCAACGATCATCTTGGCAGCCGTCCAGACGAGCACGCCGGCACCGATATAGATGATGATCGGGAAGCGTTCCATCAGCCTCAGGATCACGGTGCTTCCGAACAGGATAACCGGCACGCTGATGATCAGCCCCAGGATGACCATGAAGTAGCTGCCATGGGAAGCGCCTGCGATCGCCAGCACGTTGTCAAGACTCATGACCGTATCGGCGATCAGGATCGTCCGCAGAGCCTCACCGAAAGTCTTGACCGCATGGCCTTCTTCCTTGTGTCCTTTATCTTCAACAAGCAGCTGATAGGCGATCCACAGGAGCAACAGTCCGCCGACAAGATGCAGTCCCGGGATGTTCAGGAGCGCCACCGCGATCATCGTCAGTATGGCGCGAATCGCAATCGCACCGATGATCCCCCACATGATGACCTTCTTCTGTTGCTGCTTAGGCAAATTGCGTGCTGCCATTGCGATGACAACGGCATTGTCGCCAGCCAGCACCAGGTCTATGATGACAATCGAGAACAAAGCTTGCCAAAATTGCACCGAAAAAAGTTCAATATCAAGTCCCAACAGTTTTCCCCCACATTCAGTTTTATCAATCAAGAATAGTCCGATTCAAGCTCCCGCATAGAGATTACGTGTTCCGTGCTATGTAGCCAGCGGCGACCGATCCCCCCATTATCATGCCAAAATAAAACGACCTTTACTCATCTGAGTAAAGGCCTTGCGCAATGCATAAAAAAGACCTTTACTCAGTATAAGTAAAGGTCTCGCTAACAACGTTCGTTGCCGACATAGCCGGGACAGGCATCCGTAATGACGAACTATGCCGAAAAAGCTACTCCCCTTTATGGAAGCAATGCGCATGGTCGCATCGCTTACATTCATCATACATTCGTGTGTGACTTCAGTCAATAGGTTTACTGATAAATTTGTGTTATCGGTTGAGTAAACTGCCTACATAACGCAACAGTTCATTCGCGCATACCGGGCAATAGCCGTGCGCATCGATCAATTGCTGGGTCACTTCATTAATGCGGCGCAGTTGCTGCTCGTTTGGCGTTTTGGTTGTCGTTGTGATTTTTACGATGTCCTTCAGATCGGCGAACAACTTCTTCTCGATCGCTTCCCTCAACCGCTCATGGCTGCTGTAGTCAAATTTCTTGCCCTTGCGCGCATAGGTCGAGATGCGGATCAGGATCTCCTCGCGGAACGCTTTCTTCGCGTTCTCCGAGATCCCGATCTGTTCCTCGATCGAGCGCATGAGCCGTTCGTCGGGATCAAGTTCCTCGCCGGTCAGCGGGTCCTTGATTTTCGTCCAGTTGCAATACGATTCGATATTGTCGACATAGTTCTCGAACAACGTCTTCGCCGACTCCTCGAAGGAATAAACGAATGCCTTCTGCACTTCCTTCTTCGCCAGCTCGTCGTACTCCTTGCGGGCGATCGAGATGAAGTTGAGATAACGCTCCTTGTCCTCCCGCGTGATCGCCGGATGCTGATCCAGTCCATCCTTCAGGGAACGAAGCACATCGAGCGCGTTAATGCACGGCGCATCGTGCCTGATCAGGGCGCTGGAGATGCGGTTAACGACGTAGCGCGGATCGATGCCCGTCATGCCCTCATCCGGAAACTCGTTCTGCATTTCCTTCAGATCCGCTTCCTTGAAGCCCTCGACCGTTTCGCCGTCATACATGCGCATCTTCTTCAGCAGGTCCATGCCTTGCTTCTTCGACTCCTTGAGCCGTGTCAGGATCGAGAAAATGCTCGCCGTGCGCAGCGTATGAGGCGCGATATGAATGTGCTGCATGTCGCTCTGCTGGATCAGCTTGGCGTATATTTTCTCCTCATCCGAGACGCGGAGATTGTACGGGATCGGCATGACGATCATTCTCGACTGGAGGGCTTCATTCTTTTTGTTGCTGATAAACGCTTTGTATTCCGATTCGTTGGTGTGGGCTATGATGAGCTCATCCGCCGATATGAGTGCGAATCTGCCCGCCTTGAAGTTGCCTTCCTGGGTGAGCGACAGCAGATTCCACAGGAACTTCTCGTCGCACTTCAGCATCTCCTGGAATTCCATCATGCCGCGATTCGCCTTGTTCAGCTCGCCGTCGAAGCGATAGGCACGGGGGTCGGACTCACTGCCGTATTCGGTGATTGTCGAGAAGTCGATGCTGCCCGTCAGGTCTGCGATATCTTGCGACTTCGGGTCGGAAGGACTGAACGTGCCGATGCCGACCCGTTTCGCTTCGGACAGGATGATCCGCTCCACCGCGACATTCTCGATCACCCCGTTATACTCCGTCTGCAACCTCATCTGACAGGCCGGGCACAGATCACCCTCGATCTTGACGCCAAGCTCCTTCTCAAATTCTTCTCTCAGCTCCATCGGCACCAGATGCAGCGGCTCCTCCTGCATCGGGCAACCCTTGATGGCATACAACGCTCCTTCATCCGTCTTGGAATATCGTTCTAGCCCCCGCTTCAGCATCGTCACAATCGTCGATTTGCCCCCGCTGACAGGTCCCATGAGCAGCAGGATGCGCTTGCGGACATCCAGCCTGCGTGCGGCAGAGTGGAAATATTCCTCCACCAGCTTCTCTATCGTTCTGTCCAGGCCGAAGATGCCTTGCTCGAAAAATTTGTATTTCTTCTGCCCATTTTCTTCGTAAATGCCATGCCATGCGATCATATCATAGACGCGCGCATGCGCTGTCCGCGCCACCCGCGGGTTGCTGCGAACGATCTCCACATAATCGCGGAATGTCCCCGACCACTGAAGCTTCTCTTCCTCCGCTCGATATCGTTCTATGCGTTCGAAGATATCCATAGCTGCCTCCTTCCTCAGCACTCCACTTCGCAGGGTACGCTAAGTTTCTATCGTAACGTACTAATACCTATGCAGTTGAGAGGCTGATGTTTCCGAATTTCTTGTATCTTCTGAGCAAAGAAAAAGAGGCCGGACGCGGGTACATCCGAACCTCTTGACTGCTTGTTCATCTGATGGTTTACTCGATGGCCGCACGACAGACGGGCGTTCGTCCATCCGCCGCCCAGCACCTCACAGCTGCAGGTGATCCGATTGCTCGGAACGGTCGGCAGACTTCAGTCTGCCCACCTTGCGCAGCGCATCTCTCAGCAGAAATTCGATGTGCGCGTTGACGCTGCGGAACTCATCCGCCGCCCAGCGCTCCAGAGCTTCGTAAATGGCCGGGTCCAGCCGCAGAGGAAATTGCTTCTTCGATGGCATGTCAGCTTACCCTTAATACAAACTGCTCGTGTTGATGACGGGCTGTGCCCCTCTGTCCGAGACGATCGCCACCAGCAGATTGTTGATCATATTCGCCTTGCGCTCCTCGTCCAGCGGCATGACACCGTCCTTCTCCAACTGCGCGATGGCCATCTCGACCATGCCAACCGCCCCTTCGACGATCGTCTGACGCGCCGCCACGATGGCCGCTGCCTGCTGACGCTGCAGCATCGCGGCTGCGATCTCCGTGGAGTACGCGAGATGCGTCAGGCGCGCTTCGATGACCTCCACCCCGGCAACCTTCAACCGTTCCTGCAGGTTATGGCAGAGCTGTGCGGCGATCTCGTCTGTGTTGCCGCGCAGCGAGAACACCTCTCGATCAAACGCATCATATGGATATTGGCTGGCGATGTGGCGAAGCGCCGTTTCGCTCTGGATCTCGACATATGTTTGATATTCGTCAACGTCGAACAGCGCCTTGGCAGAGTCCACGACACGGAAGACGATTACTGCGGCGATTTCGATCGGATTGCCGTCGAGGTCGTTGACCTTCAGCTTGTTGCTGTTAAAGTTCCGAACCCGCAGGGAGATCATCTTGCGCGTCGACAGCGGAATCGTCATCCACAAGCCGTTCTCCCGGATGCTGCCGGCATATTTGCCGAAGAACATCACTACAGCCGCCTGATTCGGTTGCACCATTGTAATGCCGCTGAATAGCAGGACACCAATCACAATCAGCGGCACCCCAACGACGATCAGCTTCGCCCCTGCGATGAAGAAAATACCTGCGCCCAACAATGCCAGGGCAATGATCAAACCGACGAATCCATTCACCATAAAGGAAGGCTTCCGTTCAACCATCACGATCACTCCTACTTGAATATCATTTCTATATCAATATGATATCACTTTGGAATCATCATTGCAAATGAGTATGTCGGTCTGCAGGCACTGGTGAGGCGGTCGAGCCCACTGAGAGCCAAGTTTTTCGTCTCTCAGACTCTGCCCAAGCGGTCGAGCTCACTGAGAGACGAGTTTTTCGTCTCTCAGACTCTGCCTAAGCCGTCGAAGCACCTGAGAGACGAGTTTTTCGTCTCTCAGACTCTGCCCAAGCGGTCGAGCTCACTGAGAGACGAGTTTTTCGTCTCTCAGACTCTGCCTAAGCCGTCGAAGCACCTGAGAGACGAGTTTTTCGTCTCTCAGACACCTGTGAGGCCCTGCCACCCCCTACAAAATCAGGGGCTGTCCAGAAAGTCTGTGTTTGTTGCCTGACAGCGAAAAGAAATGCCCGAATATGCCTGATATAAAGGCATCTTCGGGCTTATCTTCGTCCGGCGTCAGGATCAACTTCCACTTATCGGACAGCCCCCTTCATTAGAGTTCCACCGGAATCCGCATGACCGTGACCGAATTCGCAGGGAACGTATGCGTGAATTCGCGTCCAAGCCCGCTGATCCGGCTCTCTGCCGGCACCACCTTCTCCGGCTCCTGGAGCGAATTCTCATCCGCCGGATCGCCCTGCAGGACGATGACCGTTGCCGAATCCGCAACTGACCGGACGCCTGAGAGATTCAGTCCAACCTCTTTGGCTTCTGCTGCTGTGTTGACGACCTTGACGATCAGCTCACCGCTCTCCCCATCATAGGTCGTCACGCTGAACAGCGGATCAACCGGCGCTTCCGTCCACTCATGGATAAGGACATCATCCAGATAGCAGCGGTACGTGCCGCCAATCGCCTCGATCCGGATGTTGTACCACACTCCGGTGGTGACCGTCCGGTTGGACGTCTCGCCGACGATCGACTTCACCCCGCCGATCGCTTGTTCGACTGCAGTTAATGTATTGTTCCAGCCGCCGATGTTCCACCAGTAGTAATCGTCGTATCCCTCTACTGCGAAACCGATCAGCATGCCTTCGTTGCCACCTGTCTTGCGGGCCTTCAACGTCAGGATATAATCCGTCCATTCATTTCCTTCCGGGAAGAACAACCTGACATCCGTCTCGGTTGACTTCTGTTTCAGCACGCCGCCTTCCACAGTCCAGTTGCCGCGCGACGGATTCCAGCGCTTCAGGCTGTCCGCGCTCTCGAAATCCTCGGAGAGCAGCACATTCCCGTCAGGGTCCGTTACCACCACATCGTCAAACTCCACCTGCGTCGCCCAGGTACCGAGCAGGATCGATCCGCGCGGTTCCGGCCTAATATCAGCCTCATGCTTCTCCACTTGCGTCGGCAGCACGTAGTCGCCGACATTGCGGCTGAACATCTGCTGCACATAATAGCTCGGCGTGCCATAGACGCGCGACTGGTCGAACCAGATCAGGTTCGGTTGCCATTGCGTATACCCCTGACGGCCAAACAACGGCGCATACGAAGCCATCGCCACGACATCCGAGTTGCGCTCCAGACCGGTCATAAATGCCGCTTCGGCGAGCGCCGCTTCCAGATTGTTGCGACGGCCGTTGCCGTGCGCCGCATACTCGCCGACGAACACCTTCGGACCGCTTCGGTCGAAGTCGTCATAGCGATTCACATTGCTCAAGAACCATGCCGGCGCCTGATACATGTGCTCGTCAACGATGTCCGCCGGATTGCCGTTGCGTGCCAGCCACCTGTATGCTTCGTGGTAGCTCGCATCGGTCGGAGACCAACCGGCGCTGAAGACCAACTGGATATCCGGATACTGCGCCTTGATCGCGTCATAGATCATCTTGTAGCGCGTGTAGTAGTTGGAACCCGTCAATTCATTGCCGATCGCCAGATATTTCAGGTTGAACGGCTCCGGATGGCCGTTCGCTGCCCGTACCGCTCCCCACTCGGTCGTCTCCGCGTCGCCGTTCGCATATTCGATCAGATCAAGCGCATGATCGATATACTCCTGCATGTCGGGGATCGACACCATTGGCGGATTGCTGTGACAGGAAGTAATCCCCGCATAAACGACAGGCAGCGGCTCGGAGCCGAGATCTTCGGCCAGCAGGAAATATTCATGATAGCCCAGGCCGAAGGATTGATAGTAGTTGTTCGCCCATTGATTCCGTTGAACCTGGCGTTCCTCCAGCGGAAGGACCGTATTCTTCCAGCGGTAGTGGTTCTCGATCGATCCGCCTTCGACGATGCATCCGCCCGGGAAGCGGAGGAAGCTCGGCTCAAGCTCATTCAGCATCTCCGCCAGATCGGCGCGCAATCCATTCTCCCGATTCTTCCACGTATCCTGCGGGAAGAGTGAGATCATGTCGAGCGCCAATGTGCCTGGCTCGCGCGCAATCACGGCCAGCTTCGCCTTCGTGCTGGTGCCTGTCGCCGTCATCGAGCAGCGGTACTGCTGCCATTCACCGTCGAAACCGCCAACCTCGCAACTGGCGAGTTCAGCATCGTCTTCGCCGCGCAGCTCGGCGCGCACGATCTGACTCGAGCCATCGACAGCTTCACTTCTGGCATAGACGCTGAAGTCGTACGTGCGGCCGCTTTCCACGTACATGCCGCCGAATCCGGCGTTGGACAAGCCGACTCCGGCACCGCTCGACTCGACCGAGAAAAGCACGTAAGTTGGATTGTTCTCATTCAAGGGCAACGTCTTCTCAGGGTTAACCGTCCCGTCACCGCCGCTCTCCGCATACTTGCTCCAACCATACAGCGGATTGTCGAATTCAAACGACCGGTTCTGCACCATCTCCGCATACAAGCCTCCGTCACCGGCATAGTTGATATCCTCGAAGAAGATGCCATACAACGTCGGGCTCACTTGTCGTGAACGATCGGAGGCATCGATGCGAATCGTATAGGCGGGACCATCCCGATCCGCAGACGTCTCCGTATCTTCTTTCGCAACAAACTGATTGCCTGGCACCTGCTGAACCGGTTCCCTGATCGCCTTCTTGGCATCAAAATCACTAATCCATACATTGGTCAAACTGATCACCAGAACGACCAACACAAGTACAGCCAACGCACCAACTGCAACCAGCTTCCTGTTATTAGGCATAATCAACCTCCAGGTTTCGGTTTCGCAATAATCGCCCGCTTATCTTGGAGCTCTGAGTACCGTAAATCTCGCACATCTATGTTCTACGCAGATCCCCAATCTCCGCCTATCAACAAATTCCCCACATCACGACTCTCCGCGCATCATCAATCGCCCGCGATACCCGTCCGTTCGACGCTCTCGATAAAGTGACGCTGCGCGATCAGATACAGGATCAGCATCGGCAGAATCGTGATGACGACGCCGGCCATGATCTGATTCATGAAGTTGGACACGCCGCCAAGCACCGCTGACGCAGACATGATCTGCTGCATCGACGCCATCTGCGCGGTTCTCACGCCGTTAAAGTTCGACAGCAGTTGCGACAGATTATAATATTCCGGACTCCGCAAGAAGATGTTCGGATAGAACAGATCGTTCCAGTGCCAGACGACGGAGAACAGGAATACAACCAGAAGCGCCGGCCTGGCCAGCGGCAGCATGATCGTAAAGTACGTTCTGAACGCTCCGGCTCCGTCGATCCTCGCAGCTTCCTCCAGCACAGCCGGCAGTCGGCGGAAGAATTGGATGAAGATCAGGACGAACAGCGCTCCTCTGAGTCCGTGGCCCATCAGTGCCGGCAGGAAGAACGGCCAGTACGTGTTCGTCCAGTTCAGGTTGCTGTAGAAAATATACAGCGGCACAACCATCGTCTGCGGCGGCACGAGGAAGGTGAAGACGAGCAGTCCCAGCCAGATGCCATAACCCGGAAACCGGTATCTGGCGAATCCGTATCCGACCAGAGCACAGCTGAACATCTGCATCAGCGATGCGCCGACCGAGATGATCAGGCTGTTGCGCAGCCCTTGCCAGTAGCGCATATTCTCGAACGCCAGCGCATAGTTGCTGAAATCGAGTTGCTTCGGAATCCACTGAACGGTCGCATCCGAAATGTCAGAGGACAACATAAACGATTGCGACACCATGAACAGGAGCGGATACAGGAAAATAAACGATAAACTCAACAGCAAGAGATAGGTCATCACATTGCGAATGATCACCGAACTTCTCTTCTGCAGAACGGCCTGCAAATGTCTGGCCTTCGGATCGGCTTTCCAGGTTTGCACTTTGCTTGCAAGCTCGCTGTATTTTCTCTCCAGGGTTGTCAGCATGCTAGTTCCTCCTCTCCTCGGCATTGGCCAGACTTCTGCGGAACAACAGGAAGACGAGTCCGATGATGAAGAAGACGATCACGAAGTAGATCCATCCCATCGCGGAGCCATAGGCATACTCGTTGTTGCGGAAGACGTTCTCGATAATGTGATTCATCATCTGATTATCCGTCTTCGTGAAGGAGTTGACGATCGAGTAGAGCGTGTTCACGAAGATCATCGGCATCAACATCGGGAACGTGATCTTCCAGAAGCTCTCCCACGGCGTCGCGCCGTCACACTTCGCAGCCTCATAGAGCGAGGCCGGAATCGTCTGCAGCCCCGCCAGGAAGATCAGGATCTGCACCCCGGAATCCCACATGACCAGAAGCAGCTGATCAGCGAACTCCAGCAGCGGCATGAGAATCCCCGTTGGCATGAAGTCATTCAGCGCGAAGATCAGATCGCTCTGCGAGAAGATCGGGATCTGCGCCGCCCCTTGCTCCAGCAACTCTCTCAGGATCGCTCCAGAAGCGATGATGACGGGCAGGAAGAAGATGCCGCGGAACAGAAACCTGCCGCGAAACTTCTGATTCAGGAGCAGAGCACTGAACATCGCGAAGATCAGGATCAGCGGCACCTGGTAGAGCATCGTGACGACCGTCGTGCGAAGCAGCGGCAGGAAGTTCACGTCCTTCGTGAATGCCGAGATGTAGTAGTACGCACCGGCATACTCTGCGATCAGGCCTTGACCCGACGGCGTCAGATGTTGGAACGAGTAATACAGGGACATGCCAAGCGGCATCGCCATAAACAGGAAGAAGCCGATGATCCAGATCGCGACAAATGAATACCCTTCAACGAAATTGCGGCGCCTCATATTCAGCCTGAACCATTTCTTCATCCTATCGGCCTCCTTCCAGCACGAGATAACCGTAAGCCTCGATCGTGTAGTCGTCCACCGTCTGCGGCTTGTTGTTGTAATTGACCATCACGCTGATGCCGTTGGCGTAGGTTGTACGGTTGACCCACTTCGACAGAATCTCGTGATTCACAATCTCCTGATCGTATATCTTCTCGTACAGATCGACGATCCGGGAGTATTCCTCGATCGACGGTTCCAGCCAGTTCGTATATTCCGAGCTGAACAGATCCGTCTTCATCGTCCGTTGCAGGTTCGACGTCGGTTCATACGTCAGCTCATAGCTGGGCAGCGCGCCGTATTCCAGCTTGCGCAGGAATTCCACGCGCGGATCGTCCTCCAGATTGGTCGGTTCGGCGGTATATGGCACATAACCGTGCAAGACGATCTGATAGAACGGAACCGTCTCATCCAGATAGGTGAAATGGCTCGAGTCAATCGGGATGTCGTCGATCCGGTCCACATGACCCAGCACGTAGGCATTGCCATAATCCACCGCCGTTCTGCCCGCAGCTGCACGGAAATCATCCAGCGTCTGTACCCATACCTGCTTCGTTTCCTCCCGCGTCGAAGGATTCTTCGGTTCCTGGTCCGAATACAGCGTATCGCCCATATATTGCAGATGCACGCCGGCGATGCCCAGATCCTCGTATCGCCCGATTTCCTTCGAGATATGGTTGCTGTAGACGCGTTCCGGCTTCATCAGGTAGAACAGCTTGTCGGTATCGTTCCAGCGCGTATCAAGCCAGTAGTCATAGCTTTGCTGCGGCTCCTTCTTGATGCCATATACCGCGTCGCGGTTTTTCCTGAAGTCGCCTTCTTCTTCAAATGGCCTTACGTAATTGGCCTTGAGATACAGACTGACGCCCTGGCTGCTCGCGTAATTCGCCAGTTCCTTCAAGCCTTTCTGCCCGCCCAGTGCAGACTCCACCGGGAAGTGCTGCGGCTGGGTGCCATAGACGCCGCCCTTCGACCAGCCTTCCAGCGTAATCTCCAGATTGTCGATACCGCGCGCTTTGTACGCATCGATGATGCGCTTCACCTGTTCGAACGTCGTCATGCTGATGAAGGTTTCGCCGATAACCTCGTAACGCAGAACTCCGGCGAAGATGCGGATCTGCAGCGGAATCTCCGCACTCGCAACCCGCTCCAGGCCTTGATGAGCGATCAGATATTCGCGGTAAGCCTTGGCCATACCGACGTAATGCGCATCCTCACCCTGCAGCAGGATGATCTCCAGCATCCGGTCGCCGCCGATCATGCGGCCCTGGTACAGCGGGATCTCGCTCGGGTTATCGCCGATGAAGATAATGTCGTCATTGCGGTAAGTGAACTCAGCGGAGGCGCGGTACAGCTGGATGTTCCGGATGCCCGCCGGCGTCGCATTGATCTTCGCATCATGATCCCCTTGCGAGACTACACCCAGGAATCCGCTTCCGTCTGCGTAGATGCCATATACGGGCAATGCGATCTGTTCCTTCGGGAACATCGTCTGTCTCCACGACGGCAGCAACTGCGTATGCGAATGCTTCAGGAACACCGGGTCGCTGCCGTAGATAAATTCAGAGTAGACATTGAAGTTCTGGGCGCGCTGCGACTTGATCAGCATGAGCGCCCCCGAACCGTCAGGCACGAACACCGCCCCTTGCTGCCATGGCGAGGCGGCATTGAAGAACGGCAGCACCTCAACACTGACGAGGCGCGATGATCCCTGCTCCTGGATCGATTCAAACGGCACCCGCACAGCAAGTCCCTGTTCGGTCAGACGATACTCCACGGACAACGTGATGCCATGATTCGCGAAGGTGAAAGTGGCGCGTGCGCCGCCCTCTATCGCCTCGACGGTTGTGGTGTTCTCCGCATCCTGCAGCGTGTAAGTCTGGCTCAGCTCAGTGCCGGTCGTATATTTGATATGCACCGGCGCCTGCACGAACTTGATATTGTTGGGAGGGGTCCGCCTATCCATCGGCGGCGCGCCGTGCCATTCCTGCTTCGTCTGCTTGTCGACGATCCGCACATTGCCCGTCGTCTCATCCACATACAGCTCGAGTCGGTCATTCTCCGCCATCTTCGTGCCGGCCAGCGCGTCCGTCAGCTCCGGAATCTCCACCGTTGCCGCTTCCTCGGTGCTGGCGGCACGTACATCGCCAGCCGCGCCAGATGTTGCGGCCTGGCTGACCTGGGCGGAAGGAGAAGCGGCGGCCGATGGCACAGGCTTGGCTGCATCGCGGTCAACGGATGACGATGCTTCCGTCACTAGGTTCACCGTCGCGCTTGTTGCTTCGCCTTCCATCGCGTTCAGGTATAGGCTGCGCGATCCGAGCAGCAAGGCGATGACTAAGATGCATGCGATCCATTGTTTCGTTCTATTGCTCATAGTCTCCCCTCCCTACGTCCTGAAGTTGATCTCTCTGAAGAGATTGATGATGAAATTGACGAACTCATCGATCAAGCCATACAGGATGAAGCAGACGAACCACATGATAAACATCCCGATCAGCGTCAGGATCGTGATCCAGATCATCTTGCCGATCTCGAAGTCATGAAGCACCCGCACCTTGATCAGGAACAGCAGGATCACCCAGAACTGGATGATGTTCATGAACAGCCCATAGGTCGAGGCTTCATCCAGCGAGAGCACATTCGTCAGCAAGGTTACCGGGACGACAAATACGATATAAGGGACGAGCGCATACGCGCTGCCGACCACGATCTCCTTGAACTTCCCTTCGCCATCCAGAATCGTGCTGACCGCCCAGTTCGAAATCGACCAGCTGATCCAGGGCACGACGATCCAGACAAACTCGAACAGGAAGGAGATTTCATACGGTTCCCGCGTCTCGTAGGCATACCCCGTTACCAGGATCGAGATCATCCGGGCGATGAACGCAAGAAAGATCAGCAGGATCGCATGCGTCCATCTGGCGGCTCCCGGCGCTTGCAGATCATAATAGAACTCATTCGGATGCCGCAGCACCTTCCCCATCATGCGCAGCGTCTTCATCCCGCTTCACCTTCCTTCACGATAGCCTGATTCCCGGCATGCGGCTTAGGCCCGTCTCCGGATGCGCCCAGCCACGCGCGGAGCTTGCGGATGAACGGCGGGAGCAAGTAACGCAGCAGGATGAAGAGCACGACAACGCCGACCAGGATCCATTCGAAATGCTCCCTCATCAGCTCCTTGCGGTACTCCTTGAAAGCCTGCGAGTAGTCGAAGCGGCTGCGCGCCAGCTTGAAATACTGCATCGCCTCTTCATAGCGTTCCGCCTTGTACATCGCTTTGCCGATCGCATGATAGGCCATGTCGTAATTGCTGTTGTAGCGGAGCACCTCCCTCCAGAGCTCCTCCGCTTCCTCATAGCGCCCTTCCACGTACAGGGCCGAAGCGCGATGCACGAGCTCGCCGAACGGCGTCGTGCGGAACCGGTCGATCCGGTTGCGCGAACTGTCCACGATGTACATCGTCCCGTCCGACGTCTGATCGATCGCCGACACAGTCTTCATGAGGCCGTTCTGTTCGCCCGTACCGCCAAAGATAAACAGCAGGTAACCCAGCTTGTTGTATTGGAACGCCTTGTTCGTATTCTGGTCGATGATCGTGATGAGGCCGTTTCGGTCAACCGTCACATCGACGAATGCCGGCAGGCTGAAAGGCCCCGAGACATAATAATCTCCGTACCAGACATTGCCCTGGTTCAGCGTATCGATCCCTACCGGCGACAGGCGCTTGACCTGGTTATACTGGCCACCAAGCGTCGTCGTATAGATGAAGCCTTCCGTATCCTGATACAGGTTCGAGATTTCCAGCGGCCGTTCCGCTACGATCTGCGCACGTTGTTCCTCTGACGCGAACCATCGCAGGAGCAGCCTGGTCCAGTTGAACGAGACACGGTTGCCGCCGAAGAAGCTCTCGAATTCGCCGTTCTGCGAGATCTGCAAGAGGCCGTTCGTCGTTCCGTTGCTGACGACGAACAGATAGCCGCGCTTGTCGACGATCAGCTTGGACGGCGAGTAGACGAAGCCGTCTCCCAGCAAGATGCTCTTCGGCTCCGGAATCTCCCGTGCGAAGCTGCCGTCGGCGTTAAACACCGCGATCCGTTTGTTGTTGGTATCCGCCACATAGACCGTGCCGTCATCGGTCACGAATACGCCCTTCGGCGTGTTCAGCTTGCCCGGCCCTTCCGCATCACCGTAGATGCGGATCAGCTCGAACTCATCGTCCAGCATCAGGATCCGGTTGTTGCCCGAATCGGCGACATAGAGCCGGTCATTCGCATCAACGAAGATATCTTCCGGCGCATTGAGCGCCCCTGCCTCCGTGCCGAATCCGTCCCACGAATCCAGATACAGATAACCATTGATCGAATGGACATCATCCTCAAGATTGTTGTATATGTAACCTTCATACGGACTGCCAGCATAAACAGCGACCGGCATCAGCACAGCCAGACAGAGCGCCGCGATGAACGTTCGACAGGCTCGAGTTAACGCAGTTCTCACCGGTCTCCCCCCTATTCCTTCAATCCGGAATGCGCCATCGTCTGCAGCACCATGCGCTGTGTGATGATGAATACGATGATCGTCGGTATGATCATCAGGAGACTGGCTGCAGCGAGCGTTCCGACCCGCGCGATCACACCGGCGCCGCCGCCGATCGTCTGCACGGCTACAGGCAGCGATTTCATGTGCTCCTTCGTCGTATACACCATGGACGGATATGGGTCATTCCAGGCGTTGATGAATGAAAATAATGCAAATGTCGCGATCGCCGGTTTAAGCAGCGGCATGATGATGGTCCAGAAAGTCTTCCATTCGGAGGCACCGTCTATCCTGGCCGCCTCGATCAGCGAATCCGGGATCTGCCTGAGGAACTGCGTCATCAGGAACATGCCGACCGGCGCAGCCAGATAAGGCAGGATCATCGCAAAATACGTATTCATCAGGCCGACCTTGCTGATCATCAGATACTGCGGGATCTGCAGGACCAGAGACGAGAACATCATCGATGTCACGATCAGGTTGAAGATCGCCGGACCGAATCTCATCTTGTGCTTGGCGAGCGGATAGGCAGCCAGCGCCGAGATGAGCACGCCGCCTGCGACGATCCCGCCGGTCACCACGATGCTGTTGAAGATGAACCGCGTAAACGGCACAGTCGAGGTACTGGTGACGAGCAGCAGGTGATAGAAGTTGACCATCGTCGGATTCTCCACGAAAAAACGCGGAGGGAACAGGAACAGCTCGTTGATCGGCTTGAACGCATTGGACACCAGATAGACGAGCGGCGCCAGCATCAGGAGCCCGAGCAGCGTCAGAAACAGATACAGGAACACGTTCCCCCAGCTAAACCTGTTGGCAAACATGGGCGATCAATCCCTCCCCAACCAGCGAAAGATGAGACGGTTCAGTCCGAGCATCATGAAGAAGAGCACGACAGCAATGGCCGAAGCATACCCCATCTCAAACTTGATGAACGCGTAATCATACAGGTGGGTCAGTATCGTATGCCCTGCATAGAGCGGGCTGGGCAGACCAACGAGCTGCACGCTGACATCGAAGACTTGCAGGGAGAACACGACCTGCATGACCGCGCCGAACAAGAGCTGCGGCTTCACAGCCGGTATCGTGATGTAGATGAGCTCCTGCCAACGATACTTGACGCCATCGATTGCTCCTGCTTCGTACAGATCCTTGGGCACGTTCTGCAAGCCCGCGAGGAAAGCAAGGAAACCGATCCCCATGCTCATCCAGAGCGAGACGACGATGATGACCGGAACGATCGAGTTGACGTTCTGCAGGAACAGATACGGCTCATCGAGGACGCCGATCTGCATGAGGAAGTAGTTCAGCAGCCCTTTGCTGTCGCCTGCGAACAAGTACTGCCATACGACTGCCATCGCCACCGCGCTCGTAATCGACGGCGTATAGAAGCAGAGCGTATAGAAGAAGCGGTACTTGTGCGGGATCTGGCTGATCAGCCAGGCCAGCAGGAAAGACAGAATATATCCGACAGGGCCGGTGATTACCGCAAACTTCAGCGTTGTGCCGATCGCCTGCAGGAAGATGTCATCGTCGACAAACAACAGCCTGTAGTTGGAGGCCCCGATGAAACGGGGCGGCTCCAGGATGTTGTAGTAGGTGAAGCTCAGGTAGATCGAGACGATCACCGGGACGACGATGAAGAATACAAAGAGGACGAGGAACGGCAAGACGAAGAAATACGATACGCGTTCCCGCTTCAGATCCGCCCAGAGCTGGGCCAGATACCGGCCGATGCCGGTTCTGGCCTGCTGCCCTCTCACCTTGCCTGTCACCGTTTGGATGTCGCTAGTCAACGGCCATTCACTCCTTCATAACCGGACGCCTGCATGCTTGGCTCGTCCAGACCGAATTCTTCGCGTTTCTTGCGAAGCTCCTTGTTGATCTCCCTGACGCCTTCCTCGATCGCCTCACGCGGCAGCTTGCCGTTCAGGACGATCTCGTTCCAGATATTCGCGATATGGCGAGTGGTATAGTAACCGCCCAGGACGACTTCACGTTCGCGGAACCACTCCCACTGCTCGAGGATGGCATCGATATCCGATTGCTGCCAGGGCAGTCTGGTCAGCGCCTCGACGTTCGCCGTATTCCATCTTGCCTCTACGCCAAGCAGCGATTCCAGCTCCGTCCCGAACCGCTCCTGCACGTCTGCGCTGGTCCACCATTTGAGGAACTTCCAGGCTTCTTCCTTCATATCCGTTCCCTTGAAGATGACGCCGGTCTGAGCCATCCCGCCGGTCGAACGGTCGATTGTGCCGTCTTCCTTCCTGACGCCAGGCATCGGCACCATCTTCCACCAGCCGGTCAGCTCGGGCGCAGCGGTCGAGAGCAGGACGTACGTAGAGTAATCCGCCACGCCGATCGGCATCTCGCCGGTGCGGAAGCGGTTGTAGAAATCCGCCTGCTTCGCAATCTTGTAGTTGGTGAACAGATCCGTCCATTTCTTGAACGCCTCGTAAGCTTCCTGCGAATCGAGATTGGAATAGCGCCCGCCATCGCGGTAGAACTCTCCGCCGTGCTGGAACAGGAACGGCGAGAACTCGTTGATCGCCTGAGATACGTTGTTCGGAGCATGCGGGTAGTAGAAGTCCATCCCGTTCTGATGCAGGATCGGAATGATCTCCATCACTTCATCCCAGGTCTGCGGAATCTTGTCCTCCGTGATGCCGAGCTCCTCCATGATGTCGATCCGGTAGAACAGCATATAGAAATTCTGGTTCTCCGGCAGCGCGTAGTCGCCCCCGTTATACTTGTAAGGGATCAGTGCGCCGGGCCGGAATCTGGCCGCAACTTCCTCGTAATCCGGGAACTCGTTGAGATTCACGAGCCCCCCCCGGATCGCGAAGTCGATCGGATATTCCCCTTCCACGCCAAGCGCCACATCCGGTTCGATGTCCGCCGTCTGGGCGAGCAGCAGCACCTGCATCTGCCCGGCGGGAACAGTGTTGACATTCACCTTGATGCCGGTATTCGGGGTGAAATCCTCATCGACCAGTTGCTTGATGATTTCCACCCAGTCACGGCCGCGGGCTACCCAAACTTCCAATACCCTCTCGTCATCGTACACATTGCCGATGCCGTTATAATCCTTGGTGAACGATTTGAAGAAATCGTAGATCATCGTGCCGACGCGGTAGATCAGAGGCGCTTCAGGCTTCGGCCAGGCCTTGTCAGGCGACTTCACCACCAGATAATCGAGGAGCAGCGCCTGGTTCACCATGCTGTTGATCCAGTTCCCAAGGGCCGCCTGCTGATCGTTAAGGGCCGTCAGACGCGCAGGTATCGTCTCCGGATCTTCAGCCATGTCCAGCAGCCTGTCTCTTGCTTCATAGAGCGGGCTCGCCTGCGCGCTGTTCTTCTCGATGCCGAAAGCGAACAGCTTCTGCAGCGAATCATCGAGCGTGTGGGCCATCGTATGCAGACGCGGAATCAGATTCGGAATGTTCCGCTCCAGATCCCACTCCCGGTTCGGGTCGGGGTTGGTGCCGGTTACCTTCAGAACCTCCCGGCTGAGGAGCGACATTTCGGAGGAAACATCCGTGACAGCCTCGAACACTTCGCCGAGCGTCCCGATCTGCACTTCCATGCGGATGCGATGCTTGCCCGCTTCCAGATAGAACAGATAATCCTCGTCCTCCGTCCCGAAACGCTTGAATTGAAGCGCTTGCTTATACGGGAAGGCGACGTCATTCATTTCCCGGAACGGCAGCTCGCCGTCGATCGTGATGAGTCGTTGGACCGGTGCGCCATCGAGATACCATTGCCCGAAGCGAACGCCGATATTGTAGAGGCCGCTCTCCGGCACCTCGAACTCCCATTCCGCCCATTGCGTACCCCGCTTCCAGTTCAGGCCGCCGAACGCATTCAGCACGATCGCATCCTTGTCGAATGGTTCGGTTGCAGGTTCGCGCTCTTCGATCCGCTTCAGGGTCGGGTCAGAACGCAGGACCGCCTCCTCCATCTGGAAGTGCTGATAGAATCCTGAAGTTGGCTTGTAGCCTAGCACTGCATATTGCGCCTTCACTTCCTCATAGGTCGGCACTACGCGCGGCGAGAAGATATGGATGGACTTGATGACTGCCGGCTCGCGGATGGAGCTTAGGCGAATCGTATGTTCGCCTTTGGTCAGATAGAAGCGGAACGGTTCTGACACCTTGCCTTCCGAATCGCGGAAATCCCGATACTGCCAACCGAACACCTCTTCACGGCGCGGGTTGAATTCATTGCCCTGGTTGTCCCGCCATGGCGGACCGCTCTCTTGCCACATGCGGGGAAATTCCACCTTCTTCGCTTGATAGAACGGGAAGGTCCCGTCAATCTGAATGCTCCTGACTACGCTGGAGCGCTTGCCTTCAATCGCATAATAGGTCAATCCCATCTGATAGAAGCCGTCCGCGGGCACATGGATCTTGTACTCAACCCAGCTGTTTTCCTCGATCAGCGCCAGGAATGGGCCAGGCTCACCTCCAAGGTCCCGTTCCATCCGCGTTCCCACATCGCTTACCGCGGCATAATCCGAGCCGGATATGACGATGTCCACGCCGGTCGTATCAGCGGCTCCCTGCTCCAGCCAGTTGTTGTAATACTTCAGAAATGACGGTTCAAGTCTGCTCCGGATATCCGAACCAGCCAGCGTCGAACTCAAATCAACGCCCTCGTATGTCGGGATATTGGCCATCGCCTGATCATCGTAGCCCCGCGACGCATTCCAGAGCAGGAAGCCGATGATGAGCAGACAGATCACAACAATGGATACCGCGTATTTGCGAAGCAATCGTAACATCACGAATGTCCCCCTATGTACTGCGGGATATAAACAAAATCACATACCAGTGAACAGCAAACCGAAGAGGCTGTCCTGATGAATCACAGAAGCCAAGCAGCGAGCAGGACACTCTCTTCGGATCGGTCAAGAGGAAGTGCTGATCAATCTGTCTACCAATTTCGCTTATGACGACACCGCGTATGGATGCTGCAGATTATCACCATGATGCATCGGTTGATTGCCGATGCTCCAGGGTTGCCGGTAATGCATAAGCGACGCTAAACTTTGCCGGTTATTGAGCCAATTCCTGTTTGAATTTCTCAATGTCCGGACCAAGCACCGTGAAGATGTCTTCCTGGATTTGCTGCAGCGCAGCGCGCGGATCGGTATAGTTGTCGAACGCGGCGAGGATGCCGGGCAACCATACTTCGCTGTAAGCTCTGCCGTCCAGTCTTGTCAGCTTCTTCGGCAGAATCGTATCCGCCAGCGACGAGTACAGTTCGATGTCGCGTTGACCGCCCAGGAAGGAGTTCGTGCTGTTCTGATACCAATCTTTCTCCCAGATATGCTTGTAGCCGGATTGGATCGAATATCTCTCGGAGGAGAATACCTTCCATGCTTCTTCAGACAGGTTCATCCATTCGATGAAAGCATAAGCCGCTTCCTTGTTCTTGCTTTGCGCCGGGATAACGAAGCTTGAACCGCCTTGACCGCCCTTGACGTCGAGCGGAGCGTTGGTAACGCGCCATTTGCCGGCTTGATCCGGCACCCAGGTCGCCAGCTCGCGAGCTGCGAAGGAACCCAGAACGATCAGCGGCAGCTTGCCTTGCTCCAGGTATTGCTGGCCTTCTTCGCCATATACCGACAGCTCTGCTGAGTGCCCCAGTTGTTGCGTGCGCAGCGACGTTTCCATCAGGCTTATCAGATCTTCCTTGTTGCGTTGCCATTCGAGATTGGAGTTGAAGTACCCGTATTGGTTAGCCGCCCATTGCACCGGCAGATCGCGGAACTCCAGCAGATATCTGCCGCTGGCTTTCAGCGCTTCACCGAGCGTGATCCAGTTCTCCGCGTCCTTGATATATTCGCCGAACTCTGCCGGATCGGACGGGAAGCCAAGCTCTTCGATGATGTCCGCACGATAGTAAGTGACAAGCGGCGTAATATCCCACGGCATGCCATACAGATGCTTGCCGTCTACCGATTGCCAACGCGTCCAGTTGTATTCCGGAATGAGGTCTTTCAGACGGCTAACGTTATACGGAGCTTGCAGCAAGTCTTCCAGCATGCCGCCGTAGTTGTAGCGCCCGAATTGGCCTTCTTCGACAAGCGCAATGTCAGGCGCGCCGCTGCCTGCAGCCAGCGTGTTCTGCAGGTTGTCATGCATTTCGCCGAATTCGATGTCGACGATATTGACCTTGATATTCGGATAAACCTTGTTGAATTCCGGCACGAGATCTGCGAATACCGGGTTGCCTACGAGGAAGCTCCACATCGTAATCTCGCCGGACAGATTCGTGTCGATCGCCCATTCAAACGCCGGGGCATCATCAGCTGGTGCAGGCGTCGTCGCAGCATCGCCTCCGCCTCCAGCATTATTGTTGCTGCCCCCCGTGTTGTTGTTTGTGGTGTTCGTATTCGTGTTGCTGTTGTTGTTGCTGTTGCCTCCGCCCCCTGTACATGCCGCCAACAATGACGCACATAACAAGACACAGAGTATTGCGATTAACCATCTTTTCATTTTTTATACCCTCCTTAGCTTCTTGGACCCTTCTTAACATTCATGTTAACAAATTATGAATGGAAACGCTGTCATTTTGTCGTCCCGAACACCCCCTCATTTTGTCGAACCATGAGATGAACAAAACAACCTGTGATTCTGCCAATTGACGAGAAATATTAGCGCAATTCGAGATTAACATTAATAATTATACTAACTAATAATCATTTCTATTAATATGATATAGGCTACTCGACTATTCGTCAAGAAAAAAATTAGAAGGATCATATATTAGAAGTCATTCTTGTCTGGAAACCGCTCTACTTCCCATATCCATCAAATAATGCAAAAGGCAGAGCTCCAGACGCCAGGTCCTTGCTCCGCCATCATCTTGTTATTCCTTCAGCATCGAACATCCTCTAGCATCTATCCCGGTTGCTGTCGCGGGAATTGATGATCGCTGCAGCCGCATCATCCGCATCGTCATGGCTTGCGGAGTCAGCTTGCCCGCTTGCCGCAGAGCGGCCTTGCTCCGCTCCATCGCCACTCCTTGCACGATTGCGTTCAAGATCGTTGTCTGTCATGAATCGCACCTTCCTGTTTGGTCTTGTTCATGGAATAGGATGCCTCACATCGGCCGGATTATACTCAGCCTGCTCCAAGCAGCGCTTTGTGGATCCAGATCGCTGCAAGCGAGCCTTCCCCCATCGCCCTCGTCACTTGCTCGGCATGCACGCACACATCTCCCGCGGCATATACGCCGCGAACGTTCGTCTCCATCTTGCGAGGGTTGGTCACGATATGGTGGTTTTCCAACCGTTCCACACCAAGTTGCTGCGCCAGATCGTTCGGACACCTCATAGCCGTCGCAATCCGGACACACATAGATCGTCAGCCCGAGACACGACTCCAGTCCGGGTACAGGCAGGAAGCGATCCAGCACGCCGGCAGCCAGCAGCAACTTGCACGAGCGGAAGCTCTCGCTTGAGCGAAGCGTCACCTCGAAGCCCGAATCAACCGCTGCGGCATGTATCGCTTCTCCTGCCACGAAGCGTACGCCCAGCTGTTCAGCCTGCTTCCTGCCCAACCTGCGCAACTTTTCCACGGACACCCCATCCGGCCATCCGAGTATATTGTGATAGCTTCGGCACAGCGTCAACCGGCCATACCCTCTGTCGATCACCGTCACGCGATGTTTATATCTGCCAAGCTGAATCGCAGACTGCAACCCGGCTATGCCGCCGCCAATGATCAAACAATCCTCGTAGTCCATATCGGATCCCTCTTCTCGTCTGCCTGATTTGACTGGATAGCCATACACCTTCCTGGCAGTTGAAACCATCCAGCAAACAGGCACATACCTATAACATGTCACGTTCATCGCCGGTCCATGCAGTTATCCTCGCTTGTTCACCGTTTGTTCTGAGTTTTGTCATTTTCTTTTTGCCCGCTCTTATGTATAATGTGGATATACTATGTATCGGGTAAACGACTTTTGCTTGAGGAATTGGGGGTAAGGACTTTGACACCGGTTTTCTGGCTTGTGATCTCTACGATCGTTCTGCTCATCGGCTCCATTCTGACTGCCGGCTTCATGGACGACAAGACCAAAGGGCTCTAATCGGCGGTTATTCATCATAACCCGCCCACTCAGGCTGCATTTGCCTTGGTAACGCCGATGACGGTTTATGTCTCTTCGCAACCAAAGATGAGAAAAGCCTGTTCACTCCCCGGAGTGAACAGGCTTTTTTGGTCTTATAGAAAGTATAACTTCCCATACATTCTCGTAAGACATAAGAAATACCAAGCTGAAACCGGCGTCCTAAAGGACTTGGCGCCAGCCAGGTATTTCTTTAATGGTTGGGTATGGTTATTGGATCTGCTGAATCAAGTTCTCAACGCATGTCTTGCAGATGTAGCGCTCACGGTATTCAATCACCTGATCCGTAGAACTGCACAGCACACAATGCGGCTTATAACGTTCCAGGATAATATGTTCTCCTTGAACAAGAATCTCTACTGGATCGCCTTCGTTCATATTAAATCTTTTACGCAATGATTTGGGAAGAACGAGCCTTCCAAGTTGATCAACTTTTCGGACCACTCCTATTGGTCTCATGCTAGTTACCCTCCTGAAGTCTGATGTGAATTTTCCTGCTGATACGCAAGTCCCGCGCATCTGACACGGCTGCGCCAACAGATCGGTGATCCTGCCCATCTACGGTATGTCAAAAAGTTTATGTATGAGTGGGCGAATTACCGTATGTCACCTAGATTAATTTCGCCTTTTCCTCGCAAAATCCTGCTTACATTCCGGTTAATTTCTTCAGACATTTATAACGATCAGCTCAGACCGAGGAAATCATTCTGCCGCAGCGCTTCGTAGACGACGATGGCTGCGGAGTTGGCAAGATTGAGCGAACGCACATCGCCGGTCATCGGAAGCCGCATACAGGTATCCGGATTCGCCTTGAGCAGCTCTTCAGGCAGGCCTTTCGTTTCCTTGCCGAACACGAAGAAATCTCCGTCCTGAAAACGAAAGTCCGTATACCGCTTCGCCGCCTTCGTCGAAGCATAATAGAATCTGCTTCCCGGATGCTGGTCCAGCACTTCCTGGAATGAATCATAATAATGTATCTTCACAGCGAACCAATAATCCAGACCAGCACGTTTCAGCGTCCGATCATCCGTGCGGAAGCCGAGCGGCTGCACCAGATGCAGGTGGGTTCCGGTAGCCGCACAAGTGCGAGCGATGTTTCCGGTGTTGGCCGGAATCTCTGGTTCAACGAGAACGATGTGAAATGGCATGAGAACACCTCGTGTGCGTGAAAACTTGGTTCATCAGCCTTCATGCGCCTGCAGCCCGGCTTCCGCGGCAAAGCCGCGTTCGTGCAAGCCAGTGACTGCATGCGAAGCTCGGCAAGAAGCACGCAATAAGACCGTCAGCCGACAGCTTGACGGTCTTATCAATGGCTTGAGATCGGGAATCGTCCATCAACAGACCCATTGCGGACCAATGCCTGATGCCGATTAACCGTTCTTCTTAAGGAAATCCAGCATAAATTGCTTCAGCGCTGCGCAGCTCTCATATGGCACTGCATTGTAGGTCGAGGCGCGCAAGCCGCCTACGCTCCGATGGCCCTTCAGGCCTACAAAACCTTGCTCTTGCGATTGCTTGATGAACAGCTTCTCCAGCTCTTCATTCTCCAGGCGGAACGTGATGTTCATCGGCGAACGGTATTCCGGCTTCGCCACGCCGCGGTAGAAACCGCCGCTTTGGTCGATCACGTCATAGATGAGCTGCGCTTTCTCCTGATTGCGTTTCTCCATGGCGGTGAGGCCACCGTTGTCCTTGATCCAGTTCAGCACCAGATTCATCATATAAACCGAATAGACTGGAGGCGTGTTGTACAGCGAATCATTGTCCAGATGCGTGTTGTAACGCAGCATCGTCGGGATATGCTCGTTGGGTTCAACCAGGTCTTCACGGATGATCACCACGGTCACACCGGAAGGACCCAGGTTCTTCTGTGCTCCGGCATAGATGAGGCCGAATCGGCTGACATCGATCGGACGGGACAGAATATCGCTGGACATGTCAGCGATGAGCGGAACATCTCCGGTATCCGGGAACGTCTTGTATTGGATGCCCCCGATTGTTTCATTGGAAGTGACATGCAGGTAAGCGGCATTCTCCGGCAACTTCAGGTTGTCCAGCGCAGGAACAGACGCGTACCCGTCCTCCTTCGAGCTGGCCAACACCTGAACCTCGCCGATCAGCTTGGCTTCCGCGATCGCCTTCTTCGCCCAGCTTCCCGTATCCACGTAGGCTGCTGTCTTGCCAGGCTTCAGCAAGTTCATCGGAATCATCGCGAATTGCGTGCTTGCACCGCCTTGCAGGAACAGGACTTTGTAGCCGTCAGGAATGCCGAGCAGTTCCTTCATCAGCACTTGCGTATCATGATTGACCTTTTCATATTCTTTGCTGCGGTGGGAAATTTCCATGATCGACATGCCGATGCCCTCGTACTCGACGAGCTGTTCTTGGGCTTTCTGCAGAACCTCAAGCGGCAGAGCTGCAGGACCCGCATTGAAATTATAAGCTCTTTTCATGGTCTCTACACCTTTCTCCTCCATCTAATATGCTAATCATAGCAGTATTCAAAATCGCGTTCAAGTGCCGAAAACGCTGTTTTGACAAGATGTTTGAAGAGTTTATGTCCACTCGCTTGGATCAGGGTTTCCCGATTCGTCATGATCGGTTAGTGCGAGGGTAAAGCAAAAGCCGCATGAACGTTGTCAGCAGCTTCGCAGCTGCGAATGTATGCTGACGCAAGAAGAGCGCCCCGGTCACCGCAGTGACCAGAGGCGCTCGTCGCGTTAAGGTTCGATTAGCAATCGTAGTACAGAGCGAATTCGTATGGATGAATGCGGATGTTGACAGCCTTGGATTCTTCACGCTTGAATGCGATGTAGTTATCCAGGAACGACTTCGTAAACACGCCGCCTTCGAGCAGGAATGCATGATCGGCTTCGAGATTGTCCAGAGCTTCGTCCAGGGATGCAGGCACGCTGCGGATCTCTGCTTTCTCAGCATCAGACAGCTCGTAGATGTTCTTGTCGATCGGACCATAGCCAAGTTTGCGAGGATCGATCTTGTTCTTGATGCCGTCCAGACCAGCCAGGAGCATCGCTGCGAATGCCAGGTACGGGTTGGCTGTCGAGTCCGGCGTACGGAACTCGATGCGGGCACCCTTCGGAGTGACAGCAGCTACCGGGATACGGACTGCTGCGGAACGGTTGCCCTTCGAGAACACGAGGTTAACCGGCGCTTCATAGCCAGGTACGAGACGCTTGAACGAGTTCGTGCTCGGGTTGGTAAGAGCGATCAGAGCCGGAGCATGATGCAGGATGCCGCCGATGTAATAGAGTGCAGTCTCGCTCATGTTTGCGTAGCCGTCCTGGTCATAGAACAGCGGAGTGTCGCCGTTGAAGATCGATTGGTGCGTATGCATGCCATTGCCGTTGTCGCCGAACAGCGGCTTCGGCATGAATGTCGCTGTCTTGCCGTATTTGCGAGCGGTGTTGTGGATGATGTATTTGTACTTCATCAGGTTGTCGGCTGTCTTCACCAGCGTATCGAAGCGGAAGTTGATCTCGCCTTGACCGGCTGTTGCCACCTCGTGGTGATGACGTTCTACCTTCAGGCCTGCTTCAGTCAGCAAACGGCTGATTTCCGAACGGATGTCTTGCTGGGTATCAACAGGTTGAACCGGCACGTATCCGCCTTTGTGCTTGACCTTGAAGCCGAGGTTGCCGCCTTCTTCCTTGCGGGCGGAGTTCCAGTGAGCTTCCTCGGAATCTACCTTGGCAACGAAGGAATTCTGAGTATATTCGAAACGAACATCGTCGAAGATGAAGAATTCAGACTCAGGTGCGAAATAAGCTTGAGTACCGATGCCGGACGTTTGCAGATATTGCTCGGCCCTCTTCGCAATGCCGCGCGGGTCGCGATCGTATGCTTCGCCTTCCGGAGTATAGATGTCACACAGTACGATCAATGTAGGATGTGCAGTGAACGGATCGACATAAGCGGACTCCGAATCTGGCAGCATAACCATGTCGGACTCTTCAATTCCGCGGAATCCCGGGATCGAGGAACCGTCAAATGCAACCCCATTTTCGAACGTTTCTTCGCTTACTTGATAAGCCGGCAGCGTGATGTGATGGGACTTGCCGGACAGGTCGGTGAAGCGAAAATCAACCCACTCAATGTTTTTCTCCTTGATAAGCTCAAGTACGCTCTGAACTGACATGTATGATTCCTCCCTATTTCCGAACATTCGCCTCTTATCGGATGCCGAACGTTCAAGTTTCGATGATTATAGTCGTAATTATAAATCTATAGGAGGTTATCGTCAATAGTCATGTCAGGTATTTTTTATGACCATGTTAGCTTACATTACATATAACAAATTTTGGAATTTATGTGAATGTTCGATTGCGGATGTTCGCGGAAACGCTTACTATCTGACGTGATGTGTGAGGTTTTTATTGAAATAACGACAATAAGGGAGGTGTGCAGCATAAAGAAATACCTGGCTGGCGCCAAGTCCTTCAGGATGCCGGTGGCAGCTTGGTATTTCTTATGTCTTACGAGAATGTATGGGAAGTTATACTTTCTATAAAGACCAAGAAAAGGTTGGGCTTGAGAACAATCAGGTTCTCTACCCCAACCTATCATCCTGGACTGGCTCAAAAAGAGCCGATACTCCTTAACGGGGTCATCGGCCTGATGCGAGCTCACGAACGAAGTCCAACGGCTATCTCGCGGCATTCCCGCTTAAGCGAGCACAAACTCGGCGTTTTTCTTCGCGTCGAACTTCTTGCCGACGATCGGCGCCAGCTTCTCAAAATCCTTCAGCAGGTTGGCGAATTGGTCCGGGAACAGCGATTGTACGCCATCGCCTGTCATCGAGTTGTCCGGATCCGTATGCATCTCGATGATCAGCCCGTTCGCGCCTGCAGCAACCGCTGCCTTGCTCATCGTCTCTACCAGCTCGCGGCGGCCGGTTCCGTGGCTCGGGTCGGCGATAACCGGCAGATGGCTGAGCTGCTGCAGCACCGGAATCGCCGTCAGGTCGAGGGTGTTGCGCGTGTACGTCTCGAACGTACGGATGCCGCGTTCGCACAGCATAACGTTCGGGTTGCCGCCGGCGAGGATGTATTCTGCCGCATTGAGCAGCTCATCGTAGGTTGCGCTGAATCCGCGTTTCAGAAGAACCGGCTTGCGCGTCGTGCCAACCTTGCGCAGCAGATCGAAATTCTGCATATTGCGAGTGCCGATCTGCAGAATATCCGCATACTCTGCAACGATGTCGACGTATTCCGGCGTCATGACTTCCGTAATCGTCAGCAGCCCATGCTTGCGGCCTGCTTCGGCCATCATCTCCAGGCCCTCCACACCGATGCCCTGGAAGCTGTACGGACCGGTACGAGGCTTGAACGCGCCGCCGCGCAGCACTTGTCCGCCAGCCTCCTTGACGATGCGCGCGATCTCGTCGATCTGCTGAGGGCTCTCGACAGCGCACGGTCCGCCCATGACGATCAATTCGTCTCCGCCGATCTGGATGCCTTTGATCTCGATGATCGTATCATCCGGATGAAAATCCCGGCTGGCCAGCTTGTAGGACTTCGAGATGCGCACGACGTTTTCGATGCCTTTCATCTGTCTGAGCTGCTCTGCCAGAGTCGGTTCGAACTTGCCGATGATGCCGATGACGGTGCGGTCGATCCCTCGGGAAACATGCGCCTGCAGGCCTCGCTTCTCGATGAATTGCACGATCTCCTGAATACGTTCTTCCGGAATATTGTTTGAGGTAATGGCGATCATTTGTATCTCTCCAATCTTTATCGCTTGTTCGCTTCAACGCTTATACGCTTTTAAGTGTTAAAGTAAATATAGCCGATAATCCCATCACCGTCAAGTCCCCTTCTTATGAGGATTACCGGAAAAAATACGTCTAATTTCGTGGATATCGGCTCTCACAATCTCACACCGCCTCCGAAACGCCTGCAAGCCGGTTTCATCGTCTATCAAGAACAGTCATCGCGAGAGACCACCGTAAGACTCTCACACCCCCACATCGCCTCAGAAAGCCTGAGAGACGGCATCACCGTCTCTCACTCAACCTCGGCTGACTTCTCCCGAATCTTCGGCAGCAGTCTGTTCATATTCACCGTCCGCCTGATCGGCCAAGTCTCAGGATCTTCAGGATCGTACTGCTCCAGATAATCGATCACTTCCTTGGTGAGCGGCGTTGGCGTCGATGCGCCGGACGTTACGGCGACGCGCTTCACGCCCTTCAGCCATTCCGGATTCAGCTCCGTAATGTCGGCGATCCGATGAGCCGGAACGCCCGCGATCTCCTCCGCCACCTGCGCCAGGCGATTGGAGTTGTTGCTGCGCGGATCGCCTACCACGATGACGAGATCCGTACCCTTGGCCTGCTCGGCAACCGCCTCCTGGCGCACCTGGGTGGCCAGGCAAATCTCATTGTACACCTCAGCATGCGGGTACTTCTCCAATAATTTGTTCATGATATGGCGGATATCCCATTGACTCATCGTCGTCTGGTTCGTGATCACGATCTTGTCCGCCTTCAGATCAAGCAAAGCGATTTCGTCTTCCTTCTCGATCAGATGGACGTGATCCGGCGCGATGCCTACCGCTCCCTCTGGTTCGGGATGGCCTTTCTTGCCGATATAGATGATCTCGTAGCCTTCCGCCGTCTTCTCGCGGATCAGATCATGCGTCTTCGTCACGTCGGGACATGTGGCATCAACGACGGTCAGCCCCTTCTCCCTCGCCAGCTTGCGCACCTCGGGAGATACGCCGTGCGCCGTGAAGATGACCGTCCCCTTGTCGATCTTCTTCAGGATCTCGAGACGGTTCTCGCCATCAAGCGTGATGATGCCTTCTTTATCAAATGCTTCCGTCACATGACGGTTGTGTACGATCATGCCCAGAATGTATATCGGACGCGGCAGGTCGAAGTTCTTGGCCGTCTGCATCGCCAGCACCATCGCATCAACGACGCCGTAGCAGTAGCCGCGTGGAGTAATCTTGACGACTTCCATTAGCAGGTTCCTCCCTTCACTTCTTCTAGTGTACTACTCTTCGGGAGAAAAGTCTTGCTTCTCTTCCTGTTTGTCACCAATCTCCAGTTTCCCAGACTCCCGCGTCAGCACAGGCAGCCAGATGACAAACGTTGAGCCATGTCCTTTGCGCGTATAGACCTCCACCGAACCGCCATGCTCATCGAGGATCCACTTGGCGATCGACAGCCCAAGCCCTGTACCGCCAACCAAACCGCGCGACGGATCGGCGCGATAGAAGCGCTCGAAGATTTGCGGCACCTCGTCCTTGTCGAGTCCGATGCCCGTGTCGCGGATGCTGATGCCGACCTGTCCCGGAGCCTCGCGTACGCCAAGCACAACCTCGCCTTGCAGCGTATATTTGAAGGCATTTTCGATGAAGATAAACAGCAGCTGCTGCAGATAATCCCGACTGCCGTTCACCACTACGCCGCTCAGCAGGGACAGGTTCTCCGTCCGCCAGACCACTTCGCTCGATCTTGGCAAGAAGTTTGCCCTTCTCGCTACCTCTTCCACGACCGGCATAAGCTCCACCGGCTCCTTCTCGATTACCTGGCCGGCATCGGCTCTGGCCAGAGACAGCATGTCGTTCACCAGCCGGCTCATGCGTTCCGCCTCAGCCGATATGTCCTCCATCGCCTCTCGCGAGATCTCCAGCACATCCTCTGACAGCTGTTTGCTACCTGACGCGTCAGCCTGATCCCACATCCTGCCCATCAGCTCAACATTGCCGCGGATCGTCGTAAGCGGGGTTCGCAGCTCGTGCGACGCATCGGATACGAATCTGCGCTGCGTGCGGTAGGCTTCTTCCATGCTCGTGTACACGCGCTGGATGCGCTCCAGCATCCCATTGATCGTCTGCACCAGCCTGCCGATCTCATCGGGCGGGCCCTTATAGGGAATGCGCCGGCTCAGATCTTCGCCGCTCTCGATCTTGTTCGCTTCCTCGATGACCGAGCCGATTGGCCGCAGCGCCTTCTTCGCCAGGAACCAGCCAAACGATGACGACAATACGATGATGATGATCGAGGAGACGATGAGCACGAAGCGGAGCTGCTCCAGCAGCTGGAGGATGTTGCCTGAATAGATGGCTGCCTGCAGAACCCCGATTAACACATTATTGTTGTAGATGCCCCGGTTATAGATGATGAACGGAACGCCGTTTACCTCGGCTGTGGTGAACAGGTATCTGGATTCCGTCGCCAGATAACGCAGCGTCTGCTCGTCGATCATCGGCAGGACCACGTCGTCCTGGATGGATTTGCTCGACAAGCTGACCTTGCGGGAGCTAAGGTTGTATAGTTGCAAATAGATATTTTCCGTGAAGAACGTATCCTGATCATCGAGCCGGATGTCCACGTTCCAGCCTCGCAGCGACAGGACGACTGAATATTCCAGACGCTTGTACACCTGCTCAGTCTGTTGCTGCAGGCTGCTGCGATATTGATTCTGAATGGAGCTGTCCATCAGGAAATAGAATACCCCCGAAAACACCGCCATGATCACAGCCAGTACACCACCATACCACAAGGACAGCTTCAAACGAATCGGCATCAGTCATCCCCTCTAAGCACATACCCTGCTCCGCGAACCGTATGAATCAATCGTTTCTCCCCTTGTTCCTCGAGCTTCTGGCGAAGCATCGCGATGTAAACCTCCAGCACATTGGATTCGCCGCTGTAATCAAAGCCCCAGATGCGATCCATGATCATCTCCTTGGACAGCACCTTGCGCGGATTCGAGATAAACATATACAGGAGGTCAAATTCCCGCGTCGTCAGATCAATGCGCCGATCACCCCGAAACACGTCACGCGTGTCCACATCAAGCCGCAGATCTTCGAATGACAGCACGGTGGTATGCTCCAATTGCTCCTCGGTACGCCGCAGCAGAGCCCGGACACGAGCCAGCAGCTCCTCCAGCGCAAACGGTTTGACGAGATAATCGTCTGCTCCGATATCGAGGCCCTTCACCCGATCCTTCACGTCATCCTTGGCCGTCAGCATCAGGATCGGCAAGCTGCTGCCCGCCTGACGCAGCCTGCGGCATACTTCCCAGCCGTCCACATACGGCATCATCACATCCAGAATGAGCAGATCCGGCTCCTTCGTCATTAACTGCTTCAGCGCATCCTGCCCGTTGCTCGCCGATATGACCTCATATCCCTCGAAGGTCAGGCTGCGACGCAGCATCGACGTAATTTTCTCATCATCATCCACGACCATGATTTGCCGTCTCATCTTATCCTCCTCGCTTTACGCGATTCATGCACGCTTGATGCGTGCACCCATTGCGCAGTCTTCTCTCATGTTCCTGTTGCTGTCAAACCTATTGTAAATGATGAACAAAGAGACATAAAGCAGGCGGGAAGATTCTCTCACGCTCACCGCTGCCCCTTACCCGCCCAAACCGCTGCATATTAAAGAAATACTTGGCTGGCGCCAAGTCCTTTAGGACGCCGGTGGCAGCTTGGTATTTCTTATGTCTTACGAGAATGTATGGGAAGTTATACTTTCTATAAGACTAAAGAAATACTTGGCTGGCGCCAAGTCCTTTAGGACGCCGGTGGCAGCTTGGTATTTCTTATGTCTTACGAGAATGTATGGGAAGTTATACTTTCTATAAGACCGAAAAAGCAGGCGCAGATACGCCTGCTTCTCATTTGCGTTCATGCCTCAGCTGTTGTTGCGGTCGGCGATGATGACGCCGAACTGGATCTCCTTGCCGTCACGGATCACTGTAACCGTAGCCCGATCGCCAACGTTCAGCTCCTGGATGTATTTCTTCACGTCGTCAGCATTGGTCACTTTCTTGTCATTGATCTTGGTGATGACGTCCCAGGTCTGAATGCCCGCTCTCGCGGCCGGACCGCCGGATACCACCTGAGTGACGAGCGCTCCTTCGGTGCTGCTGAGCTTCAGGTCTTCCAGCCAGGCTTCGTCAATGTCCGAGATGCCAACCCCGATATACGGCTTCGGAATCGATTGATTATTCTTCAACTGATCGATGACCGAAACGAACGTGGACGACGGAATCGCGAAGCCGATGCCTTGCGCGTTCGAGCTGACGGCAGTATTGATGCCGACTACCTCACCGTTCATGTTGAGCAGCGGACCGCCGGAGTTGCCAGAGTTGATCGACGCGTCCGTCTGCAGCAGATCCGTGTAGTATCTTGTTCCGGAGCTTTCCGGGATCGTAATTTCGCGGCCTTTGGCGCTGACGACACCGACGCTCACCGTATGGTCATAGCCGAGCGGATTGCCGATGGCTGTCACCCATTCGCCTACGCGCAGCTGCGTGGAATCACCGATCGGCAGCGTCACAAATTCCTTCTCGCCAGTAATCTTCAGCACAGCCAGGTCCAGATCATAGTCCGATCCAAGCAATTCAGCCTTGAAAGGCTCCGTGTAACCTTCCACCGTTACGTAGATCTCATCTGCACCGCTTACGACATGCTCGTTGGTCAGGATATAGCCGTCCTTGTCGAAGATAAAGCCTGTACCCAAGCCGGAGTTGATCATATTGTCACCGTTGTCCGGCGTAACCTGGATGCGATCACCGAAGAAGTATTCGAAGAAGTCCATGTTGTTGCGGGTCGAACGCTGTCTGGCATTGACATAGGTCTCAATCAGAACGACCGCTGGACTGGACTGTTCAACGATATCTGCGATTGAGCCAGGCAACACGACATTCGAAGCTGCCGTGCTGGACGAAGAACCGTTGCTGTACGAAGCGGTCTTGCCGATTGTCGCCGTCGATTGGCCGCTGCTTGCGCCAGCCGCATTGGCCTGCCCGCCCGTAAACCAGTTGTTCACATCAGCAGCGTATACGAGCCCGGTCATAATCAAGGCGCATGCGAGAAAAGCTGCGAAGAAGCTGCCGATCCATCCGCCTCGGCGGCGCGGCGGTTGATATTGCCAGGAGCGCTCCTGAGCGGACGATTGACGCGCTGCCTCGTAAACCCTGACCAATTGCTCCGAATCCGGCGCGCTCACATCATCATAAGTATTGGTGGCCTCACGGTTCGAAGATCCGTCTGTCTGATGATCATCGACACGGCGCACCGCCGATTGTGAACTGAAAGGCCCGTAGGAATAGTAGTAAGACTGCTCGCTGTTGTGATTTATCCGATCAACCTGATCTTCTCGTTTATCGTAATCCTGATCTTTGTGTTGATCCGAGGATTTGAAGAAATCGTCGTAGTTACGGTTGCGATTGTCTTCCATTCCGTATCCCTCCCTGCAAGGTTGTTTGATTATCATTCTTGTCTTTATGATGAATGATTAACCTTAAGGCAACCTTAAAATAAACTAAAAGGGGGGTAAAATCGTATGGAATGGCGCAAACCGCCGCACACAGATTCTTCCAGCTTCAATGCAACACCGAGTTCTCCAACTCACTAAGTTGCTGCCTGGCCACGTTGATCCAGCGATCCTCGACATCTGCATCCGGATCCGCCGGATCCTGGAACTGATCGACCAGGGAACGGAACGGCCCCACTGTTCCCTCTTCGTCGATCCCTTCTTCATAGACATGCTTGAGGACAAAAGGGGTTCCGAACATGATGTGAGTATGCTCATTCACTTCTGCCGACTCCCCGTTCAGACTGCCGCCTGTCACGCGGAACGGCACGCGAAGCCACACCTGCCTGCGTTCATCAAGCGCCCGGTCAAAACAGCCGTGATCATAATCCCAATTGCCGCCGAGCGTGAAGCCGTGACGCGTCATCTCCGGGACGACTTCCGCATACATTCTTTCGACATTTTCCAGTTTGGAAGTAAGAGGTATCATGCGCATCCTCCTTTTCTCGCTTGGGCTTGTCTAAGCACATGCATATCAGTAGGATGAACGGCAGATACCCGAAATATTACTGCCTGATTAGATGCGCTCGATGCGCGCGTCTCCGATGAACATGTTGATCATGATCTGCAGCTTCTTCGGAGCAAGCAGGTAGTTTGGCGATTCCTCACGACGATTTTTCATCATGCCGCCTTCGCGTTTGCCGAAGACATCCGAATCCCCGGCAAATGAAGAAATCGTCACGCTCGCTTCCACATCAGGGTCTGCCGGCAGCATGATCCTGACATCGCCAATCAACGAACCGACGGTAATCTTCGTTACCCCTTCGGGGATATGCGCCCTGGTCAGATCAATGACCGTGTCCCCGATGAAATGCTGGATGTTGAGCGGATTCAGCTTCCAGTTGGCGGAGCCGATATGGATGTCCCCGATGAAGCTGAAGTGATTCTCCAATTTCTCATGCGATTCGCTTCCACCTGGTCCATGGGCATGGAAATCCTGGACAGGTTCGACAGGCGGAACCTTCGCCTGCAGCTCGGGATCAGGGAATGGAGGATGGGCGAACGGAGCCGATTCCTCCCGAACGGGACGCGTCACGTCGCGGTTCTGTTCTTGATCCGGAGATTGACTTGCGTTATGGTTCACTCCAGGATTCCAGTCATGCTCCTGATACGGGTCAGGATTCAGATCCGGATTCCGATCAGGATGATGGCCGCCAGACTCCTCCGATGGCTCCTCATGGGTTTCCCTATAGCGCTTGCCTGGGCGCAGGATGATGATCACGCCGATGATGATGAGCAGGAACGGGATGACGAACTGAAAGAAGTCCCCTGCCGACATTTCGATATAATCGATATTTCTCCCGAGGAAATAAACGCCGAGCGTAATCATGATCAGCGGGTACAAGTATCGGAAGCCAATGCCGTGTCCCCACTTAAACTGGAAGAACAGCCCCTTGAGACCGATAGAAATAAGGATTAACGGCCAAAAAGTCGATACGATGTAACCGATGTCGAGAATGATGAGTCCCTGTTGATCCAGAATAAACAAGATACCGATGCCGATCAGCACGATGCCCCAGAAAATGCGATTATGCAAAAAACATCCCTCCGACTTTACTGCCACGATCAACATGGCTGATCTCTGACAAGCGTATTCCAATATGTATAGTGTAATGGAAGAGCCGGGAAGTGAACAGGGTTCGGGGTCATTTTTTCTCGCACATACACAAAAGAAGAGGGGGCATGAGAACGCTCCCTCTTCCGGACTGCTAACGATTACTGATTCTGTTGATTCTGCTGACGTTGCGCAGCTTTTCCTGCATTCGCATTGGCATTGGCGGCTGCATTGCCTGCAGTTTCTTCAGCAAACTCAGCATTGTAATTTTTATTTGCAGCAGCAGCGTTTTGCCCGGCATTTTTGTTCTTGGCCATGTTTGATATTCACCTCCCGTCTCCGTTCCTCGCATAGTATGAGCGGCGTTTCGAGTTTTTATGTAACCCGGATCGCCTCGCGAGCTATAAAGCGGAAGGCGGCGAAGGTTTGTTGCGAAACATCTCTTCCAGCTGCAAGAGCCGTTCTTCGTCCAGATGACCGTCGCCTTCCTCGATGACGATCACGTCAACGGTTCGTTTGCCCCACTGTTTATAGATATCTTCCTTGGTTTGAAAGTAGAGGTCGATCACATTCCCCTTGACGGCGCTGCCGATGTCCGCCACAACACCATAGCCATAGCCAGGGATGTAGAGCAAAGTGCCCAACGGGAAGATGCTCAGATCAGCTGCGATCGTCGAGATGACGCCGCGCCTCGCTCTGACCCCCGAGTAGGTGATACCGTACTGGGGATGTCCCGGACGCTTGCCGGTCGATTCAACACCTGCATAATATCCGGTCGCAATGACCGTATAGACCTTGCTGGCCTTGGCAGCGCCGATCGCCTCCGCCGGCAGATCCGACTGCGGATCCTTGTTCGTCTGCCTCTGTTCCGCTTGCCCGGCATCCTCCGACGAACTCACGCTGTCGGTTGATGAGCCTGATGCCGCATCCCGCTTCTCCTGTTGACCGCTTGTCTGTCCGGCATCCGGGCCGCCCGACGAACTCACGCTGTCGGTCGGTGCGCCTGGTGCCGCATCCCGCTTCTCCTGCTGTCCGCTCGCCTTTCCGGCATCTTGGCGGCTCAGCGAACCTGCCTCGCCTGCTAGAGATTCGACTGCCTCGAGCTGATCCTGTTGACCGCTCGCTTGCCTGCCCTCTGAGCTTGACCCTGCTGCGTCAGTTGGCGCGTCTGCTGTCTGTTCCTCAAGTCCACGATTTGGCGTGCAGACGATGCACGTATTCGCTTGCATATAGAGCGGCTCCCACCATGCAGTGAGCATCAGCAAGACAATGACCAGCTTGACGGATCTCGCAGCGATCTTGCAAGCTACTCTTGACATCAATTGGAACCCTCCAATCATCGTTCAGGGTATCCCGCCAGGATGGTAATTATGCAGGTTTGTGAGGGTTCCAGATATTGCTGTCCGATGATCGTCTCCGGCTAAGCGCCCCTGTCGTGACCATCGAGCATTTACAGGATCGCCGGAAGTGGGACGGGGGTGTGGTCGTCCAACACCATGGTGAGTTCGAACAGCACCGCCGCATTTAAAGTAAAGAAATACCTGGCTGGCGCCAAGTCCTTTAGGACGCCGGTGGCAGCCAAGTATTTCTTATGTCTTACGAGAATGTATGGGAAGTTATACTTTCTATAAGACATAAAAAGGACACCCCAATAAAGGGACGTCCCAATACACACAGTGTATTTGCTTCAATTCACTCGGCTTTACTCAAACTCCCAATCCAGCTCGATTTCACGGCCCAACTGCGAGGAACGGTAGATCGCATCAAGGATCAGGTTCGTCGTATAACCCGACATGACAGGGATGAGCGGCTCCCGACCGTCCCGGATGCATTCCAGGAAATGCCGGCTCATGCGAAGTCTTGCGCCCTCGTCGTCTGCTGGGACTTCGAGCGGAATGTCAATCAGCTGATCGTCCTTCTCGGTGAGTAGCTTGCCCGCATTGCCACGCAAACTTGCGCCGCCCTCGCTGCCCATCAGATGGATGTACGGCTCGCTGTCCGTTTCCACATGTGCGGCCCAACTGACATCCAGCGTAAGCGTGCTGCCGTCCTCCATGCGGATCATCGCGGTCGCCAGATCCTCCACGTCATACACGCCGTCCCAGTTTGGCGTTCCCCAGCCACCGATGCCCTTGCGCTTCGGTCCAAACTCCGCGTATGTCGCACCGGAAACCGCAACAGGCTTCGGGTTGCCCATCAGGTACAGGGACAGGTCAAGCATGTGAACGCCGATATCGATGAGCGGTCCGCCGCCGGATACTTCCTTCTGCGTAAACCAGGACCCCCAGCCGGGGATGCCCTTGCGGCGCATCCATCCCGCCTTGGCTGTATAGATTCTGCCGAGTTCACCACGCAGGGCGCGCTCCCGGATCTGCATCGAAATCGCCTCGAAACGCATCTGATGCGCGATCATAAGGATACCGAGCGAAGCTTTGCTGGCGCGCACAATTTCCCTTGCAGCTTCGAGGCTGACGCCCATCGGTTTCTCGAGCAGCACGTGTTTGCCCGCGTGCAGGGCCTGTACGGCATACGGCGCGTGATAACGGTTCGGCACGCAGATGACAACCGCATCGACTTCAGGGGACGAGATCAGCTCTTCGATGGAATCATAAACGTGCGGGATCTGGTACTGCTCTGCCCTGCTCTTCGCCAGTTCTCCGATTACATCCGTGATGGCGACGACAGCGCATTGATCAGGCAAGCGCTGGAAATGCTCAATATGAACTGCTGCGATGCCGCCCGCACCGATCACACCTATCCTGATTAATCCTTCTTCCATTAGAAGCTACTCCTTCCATGCAGCGAATTAAATAGCGATGAAACGAGACCTTAAGAGAACCTGTCTCATTCAACGACCTTGTTGTCGATATCCGAACGAATCTGCGCGATCACTTGTTCCAGCGGCTGCGCCCCGAGATCGCCCTGTCCGCGCTTGCGCACAGACGCAGCATTCGCCTGGCGTTCATTGTCACCCACGACGAGCATGTATGGCACGCGCTCCAGTTGGCCTTGGCGGATCTTGTAGCCGAGCTTCTCATTGCGCAGGTCGATCTCCGCGCGGATACCCGCTGCGATGAGCTGCTCATGCACATGCTTCGCATAATCGTCGAACAGATTCGATACCGGGATGACTTTCGCCTGTACCGGAGACAGCCATACCGGAAGCGCACCTGCGAAGTTCTCAAGCAGGAACGCCGTCATCCGCTCCATCGTGCTGATGATGCCGCGATGAATAACGACCGGCCGATGCTTCTGTCCGTCTTCCCCGATGTATTCCAGCTGGAATCGTTCCGGCAGCAGGAAGTCGAGCTGTGCTGTGGACAGCGTTTCTTCCTTGCCCAGCGCCGTCTTGATCTGTACGTCAAGCTTCGGTCCGTAGAAGGCCGCCTCACCTTCCGCTTCGAAGAACGGCAGATTCAACTCCTCGACCACTTCACGCAGCATCCGTTGCGACATTTCCCACATCGCATCGTCCTGGAAGTATTTTTCCTTGTCGTTAGGGTCGCGGTAGGACAAGCGGAAGCGGTATTGCTTGATGCCGAAGTCCTCGTATACTTGACGGATCAGATTGATGACGCGCGCGAATTCCTCCTTGATCTGGTCAGGACGGCAGAAAATATGCGCATCGTTCAGCGTCATCGCGCGCACGCGGTGCAGACCCGTAAGCGCCCCGGACATCTCGTAACGATGCATGGTGCCCAGCTCGGCGATGCGCAGAGGCAGATCGCGGTAGCTGCGCATATCGCTCTTGTACACCATCATATGATGCGGACAGTTCATCGGTCTGAGCACGAGCTCTTCATTGTCCAGCTTCATCGGCGGGAACATATCTTCGTGATAATGATCCCAGTGTCCCGATATTTTGTACAACTCCACATTAGCGAGCACCGGTGTATAGACATGCAGGTAGCCGAGGCGCTCTTCCAGATCGACGATGTAGCGTTCCAGCGTGCGGCGCAGCTTCGCGCCGTTCGGCAGCCAGAGCGGCAGCCCTTGTCCGACCTCTTGCGAGAACGTGAAGATCTGATGCTCGCGGCCGAGCTTGCGGTGGTCGCGCTTCTTCGCTTCTTCCAGCATGTGCAGGTGCTCATCCAGCTGCAACTTCTTCGGGAAGGAAGTGCCGTAGATGCGCTGCAGCATCTTGTTCTTCGAGTCGCCGCGCCAGTATGCGCCTGCTACGCTGAGCAGCTTGAACGCCTTGATCTTCCCGGTCGACGGGATATGCGGGCCGCGGCACAGGTCGAAGAATTCGCCCTGCTCGTAGATGGAGATCACCGCATCATCCGGCAGATCGCGAATCAGCTCCAGCTTCAGGTTGTCTCCGATGTCCTCATAGACGCGGATCGCTTCCTCACGGCTTACCTCATGTCTGCGGATCGGCAGATTCTCCTGCACGATGCGCTCCATCTCCTTCTCGATCTTGACCAGATCGTCCGGAGTCAGCGAATGCTCCATGTCAATGTCGTAATAGAATCCATCCTCGATGACCGGACCGATGCCGAGCTTGACGTTCTTGTCATGATACAGACGCTTGATCGCCTGGGCCATCAGGTGGGCTGTGCTGTGGCGGAGCACCTCCAGTCCTTCGGCGCTGTCATACGTAACGATCTCCACTTGTGCATCCTCATGGATCGGCGTGTACAGGTCTACGACCTTGCCGTTCACCTTGCCGGCGAGCGCGTTTTTCTTCAATCCGGAGCTGATCGAGCCGGCGATCTCCTCGATCGTAATCCCCTGCTCGTACTCTCTGACAGCTCCATCCGGCAGCGTTACCTTCACCATGGCTTCTCTACTTCCTTTCTGTGATCAAAAAAAAATAAAAACGCCAGTCCGTAGGGACGAGCGTTCTCGTGGTTCCACCCTGATTCGGCATGTCCAGCACGCTGCAGCGTACGTGACGAATGCCCTCATTGCCATCCGGTATCGGGGATGAGTCGGCGAACGTTTCTCCCGGCAAGGGGTCCCCGTTCGCGGCTAAGAAGTGGTAAACGATCCGTGCATAACCGGAGGAAATTTCAGCCTGGTTTCCTCTCTCTGGACGGCGCTTCGTGACCGTTCGTGTCTTCTGTCATTGCCACTGTCTATGTCATTCATGCTTTACGCAAAGCTATGCTACATATTATAAGACTGCGGCGTACAACAGTCAAGAGCGCATCAACCTTCATGATCAATCTTATCGATAATAATGATCATGTCGCTTACAATCGCCGAGCAGAGGGATGCAGCGGGGGCATGTCGTACAGACCGTAGCCCGTTCTTCAAAGATCTGCCTGATCGTTTTGATGACCTGCATCTCCGGATTGCGCGTGTGGATATAGACGTTTTGCGGAGATACTGTGATGAGTGTACTGACGATCATATCCTCATAATTGATCTCCTTGTCGATCATCTCCACCACGAACTGGTCCAGCTGCTTCGTTTCGATCGGCTCCATCTTGTCATTGAGCAGGACGAATTCATGCGCGCCCTTGTGGATGAGATGCGCAACCGGAATCTTCGCATCCTGGATATAGACGAAATATTTGAGGAGCGAGATGAATTCTTCATACTGCTTGTCGGCCGTATATTCATCGATCGCATACTCCACGATCTCGCGCAGATGCTCCATGTACCTGTGCAGCCGGAAGCGGATGAAACCTTCCACATGCAGCAGCCGATGTTGCTCCAGGTACTGCGTCACCTCATCCTGGATGAGGCCGAGTCTTTTCCTCGCACCAAGATCCGTCTCCTGCTCGCAGGCAGGATCAGGATTATGCCAGCAATACGCCTCGATGGCAGCCAGTTCATCCTCTTCATCGTAACCGTAATCGTCAGCGATCAGGCTGCGGACGAGATCCTTTTCGTGCATCTCCATCATATATTGAGCCGTTGCTGAAGCAATGGTCTCTACAAGCGGTTTGTGATCAGTCGCATAGGCGGTTATTTCCGTGACTTGCCCGATGAGCGTCACATTCCACTGAATCTTAATCGGTGTATGTAATCGCTCCACGGCTTCCTTCAGAAGCTGTTCGAAACGTCCGATAGCCGCGGGAGATCCGCCTGCCCGTACCCGTATAACCTCCATCCCACCTTCACACCCTTCCATATAATGGACAACAATTTCAATCCAGGTTTCAAATCGCTTTTAAATTATATGGCGGGTGAAGGTGAGATATACGACGAAACAAATGGAAACGGTTCAGTCTGATCGGCCGTCCTCACCATATGCTTCATTCAGGCGAATCATCCACTCATCAACTTCGTCGCGTATGACCGGTTCGTTGTCGCGGAAGGAGCGTTCGAGATAGCGGTCCTTGACGATCTTGATCCACGGTTTGCCGGTTAAGCTCTGCTGCTTGCCCAAGATGACCCCCCCGTTTCATGGTCCTGCTTGAACATAGCATGAGTCATCTTGAAGATGATTTATTCGTGACAAGGGGACGGGGGG
>Ga0207747_1000438_pt1 | contig 48536 bp, 50 predicted proteins | sample HigsolmetaGSP11D_FD_184839 | JGI IMG/M metagenome (GOLD analysis project Ga0207747, IMG submission 184839) | High solid enriched microbial communities from the Joint BioEnergy Institute, USA - SP1-1-D (SPAdes) | ecosystem: Engineered > Bioreactor > SSF (Solid state fermentation) > Aerobic >...
CCCGCCGCAGCGCCGAGATCAGCAGGCCGCGCACCGCATTCTCGTCGCGGAAGCGCAACTCGGTCTTCATCGGGTGGACGTTCACGTCCACCGCCTCCGGCGGCAATTCCAGGAACAGCGCCGCGACCGGGTGGCGGCCGGAGGCGATCAGGTCGCGATAGGCGACCTGCAAGGCGACGCGCAGCACCTTGTCCCGCACCGGGCGGCGGTTCACCACCAGATGCTGCTCCGTGCCGGTGGCGCGGGTGTAGGCCGGCTGCGCGACGAGGCCGGAGAGGGAGAGGGTGCCGGCCTCCGCATCCACCGGCAGGGCGGCATCGGCGAAATCCGGGCCGAGCAGGTCGCGAATGCGGGCGTCGCGCCCGGCGGGGGCGAGGTTCAGCACCTCCCGCCCCTCGCTGGTCACCCGGAAGCCGACCTCGGGCCAGGCGAGGGCGAGGCGGCGCACCGCCTCGATCGCGTGCTCCGCCTCGGAGCGCGGCTGGCGCAGGAATTTGCGGCGGGCGGGGACGGCGTAGAACAGGTCCCGCATCTCGACCCGTGTGCCCGGCGCGCCGGAGGCTGGCATGACCGGCCCCTTGCGGCCGCCCTCCACCGTGATGGCATGGGCGTCGCCCCCGCGCGGCCGGCTGGTGAGGGTGAGACGGGAGACGGCGCCGATGGAGGGCAGCGCCTCCCCCCGGAAGCCGAGGGTGGCGATGCGGAAGAGCAACTCCTCCTCCGGCAATTTGGAGGTGGCGTGGCGCTCCACCGCCAATTCGAGGTCGTCCGGCGTCATGCCGGCGCCGTCATCCTCCACCAGGACGCGGCCGATGCCGCCTTCCTCCAGGGTCACGGCGATGCGGGTGGCGCCGGCATCCAGGGCGTTCTCCACCAGCTCCTTCACCACCGCGGCCGGACGCTCCACCACCTCGCCGGCGGCGATGCGGTTGGCCGTGGTCTCGGGGAGGATGCGAATCGGCATGCGGGAGAAGAACCGGGGAAGGAGGACCATGCGCCGGGAGGGGGCATGGCGGCAAGTTTTGCGGCCTGATCGGGGGCCTTATCTGGGGGTTCCGGCCGCTTCCGGCCACAGCATTCGCTCCGGACCCGTCGCATGTCCCACGAGACAGGTCGCGGTGATCTGCCCAGGATAACATGGCCGGTACCGCCACGAATGCTCGCCCCGGTCAGGGCCGGCCGATGCTAGCATCGGACCCGGCGGGTACCGGAGCCGTGAAGGCGCCCGGCTCCCGCTCCGGGAACGGGAGGGACGCCATGCCGAAATACGTCATCGAGCGCGAGATGCCGGGGGCCGGCAAGCTGTCCGCCCAGGATCTCCAGGGGGCGGCGCAGAAATCCTGCGACGTGCTCCGCGAACTCGGCCCTGAGATCCAGTGGGTCGAGAGCTACGTCACCGGCGACAAGCTCTACTGCGTCTATCTGGCGCCGAGTGAGGAAATGATCCGCGAGCACGCCAGGCGCGGCGGCTTCCCCGCCAACCGCATCAGCAAGGTGGAGCGCGTCATCGACCCGACCACCTCGGAGGCCGGCCCCGGCTGAGGCGCTTTCGCGCTCAGCCCTCGCCGGCGCCCTGCAACCGTCGGATCGCCCGCATGAGCCCCTCGGTGGAGCTGTCATGCGCCCCCGGCTTCGGCCCTTTCTCCAGCTCCGGCAGGATGGCGCCGGCGAGCTGCTTGCCGAGCTCCACCCCCCACTGGTCGAAGGCGTCGATGCGCCAGAGCGCGCCGAGGCAGAAGACCTTGTGCTCGTAGAGCGCGACCAGTTGCCCCAGGGTGAAGGGATCGAGCTGCGGCAGCAGGATGGTCGTGGTCGGCCGGTCGCCGGGGAAGACGCGGTGCGGCAGCAGGCGCTGGATCTCGGCGGGGTCGGCGCCGGCGGCCTCCATCTCGGCGCGGACTTCGGCGGCACTCTTGCCGCGCATCAGCGCCTCGGCCTGGGCCAGGCCGTTCGCCAGCAGCTTGCGGTGGCTGTCGGCGTAAGGATGGTCGGGCCTCGCGACCAGGATGATGTCGGCAGGGACCGGGGTGGTGCCCTGGTGCAGCAGTTGCATGAAGCTGTGCTGCGCATTCGTCCCCGGCTCGCCGAACACCACCGGGCCGGTGGCATGCGCGACCAGGGAGCCGGACATGGTCACGCGCTTGCCGAGCGACTCCATCTCCAATTGCTGCAGATGCGCCGGCAGCCGCGCCAGCCGCTCATCATAGGGCAGCACCGCGCGGGCGGGATAGCCGAGCGCGTCCACATGCCAGACCTCCGCCAGGGCCAGCAGCACCGGCAGGTTCCTCGGCAGCGGCGCCGCGAGGAAATGCTCGTCCATCGCCCGCGCCCCGGCGAGCAGCCGGGCGAAGGCATCCCAGCCCAGGGCCAGGGCGAGCGACAGGCCGATGGCCGACCACATCGAGAACCGCCCGCCCACCCAGTCGCGGAAGGGGAAGACCCGCTCCTCCGGGATGCCGAAGGCCGCGGTGGCCTTCAGATTGGTGGAGAGCGCCGCGAAATGCGCCTTGGCGCCGTCCGGCCCCACGGCCGCCGCCAGCCAGTCGCGCACCAGCGCGGCATTGGTCATCGTCTCCTGGGTGGTGAAGGTTTTCGAGGCGACGAGGACCAGGGTGCGGCGCGGGTCGAGCGTGGGGCGCAGCGCCTCCCAGGCATGGGCGTCCACATTCGCCAGGTAATGCGCCCGCATCGGCGCGGCCGGCGTCCAGAGCGCGCGCGCCGCCATGGCGGGGCCGAGATCGGAGCCGCCGATGCCGATGTTCAGCACATCGGTGAAGCGCTCCCCCGTGGCGCCCAGGACGCGGCCTCCATGCACCGCGGCGCAGAATTCCCGCATCCGGTCCAGCGTCCTGTGCACCTCGGCCGAGGCATCCTCCCCGCCGGTGCGGAACCCCGCCTCGCGCGGGGCCCGCAGCGCCATGTGCAGCACGGCACGGCGCTCCGTGGCGTTGATCGGCTCGCCCGCCACCATGGCGGCGCGGCAGCCTTCCAGGTCCGCCGCTCTCGCCAATTCCAGCAGCGCCGCCAGCACTTGGTCGGTCAGCGAGGTCTTCGAGAGATCCAGTAGCAGCCCGTCCGCCGCATGCGACATGCGGGCGAAGCGGTCGGGATCGGCGGCGAAGAGGGGGCGGATCGAGCCGGGCGCGCTGCCATCCGGCCGCGGGTTCCGCGCCAGGGATGCAATGCCCGCCCAGGCTGCCGCCAGACCTTCCGTCATCCTGTCCCCTCCGTCTTGTTCGGGACCGGCTTAAAGCCCGACAGGCTCCCCCGCTATCACGAGCGAGAGATCCGCCGGCTGCAGCAGCCGCGCCGCCACCGCCGCGATCCGCTGCTGCGTCAGCGCGGCGAGGCGCGCCGGGCGGCCGGCCAGCCAGTCCACCGGCCTGCCGTTCCGCAACAGCGCGAGCAGCCCGTCCGCGATGCGGCGGCTGTCGGTGAATTGCAGCGGCAGGGAGCCAGTAAGATAGGCGACCGCGTCGGACAGTTCCGCCGCGGTCGGGCCGGACTGCGCCATGCGCGCCCATTCCTCCCGCGTCACCGCGAGGGTTTCCGCCACCCTGGCATTCTCGGTGGAGACGGCGCCGACGATGACGCCGTGACGGAACATCACATCCAGCCCGGCGCCGATGCCATAGGCCAGGCCCCGCCGCTCCCGCACCGCCTGCATGAGGCGGGAGGCGAAACCGCCCCCGGCCAGGATGCGCAGCATGACCTGCGCCGGCTCCCAGTCCGGATCCTCGGCATTCAGGCCCTCCTGGCCGAAGACCACGGCGGATTGCGGGGAGTGGACCGGCAGGATCCGCTGGCCGAAGCGGTGGAAGGGCGGCAGGGGCGGCGGCGCGGGCGGCGCGCCTTCCGGCAGATCCCCGAAGAGCCGGGGCAGCAGCTCTCGCAGCTCGTCGGGCGTGATCGCGCCGCTGGCAGCGACCAGCAGCCCCTCCCGCCGGACCTGCCGGGCCAGGGCGGCGCGGATGCCTTCCACCGGCAGGGCGGCGAGGCTCTCGGCGGTGCCGCCGGTCGGGCGGCCAGCCGGGTGGTCGGGATAGGCATTGGACCAGAAGGCGCGGCCGGCTTGGCCGCGCGGCGTCTCCAGCATCCGCCGGGCGGCGAGGATGGAGCGGGCGCGCACCCGCTCCACCGCCTCCGCATCCAGCCGCGGCGCGGTCATGGCGAGATGCGTGAGGCGCAGCGCCGCCGGCAGCGCCTCGGTCAGGGCGCGGAAATTGCCCTCGAAGCCGTCGCGGTCGGCGGAGAAGGAGAGGCTGATCGCCTCGTTGCGCAGGGCATCGGCGAATTCGGTGGCGGTCAGGGTGCCGGCACCCTCGGTCAGCAGGGCGGCGGCCATGGCGGCGGCGCCCTCCTGCCCTGCCGGGTCCAGCGCGGCGCCGCCGCGCCAGGCCCAGGCGACGGAGACCACCGGAACGGCATGGTCCTCGACCAGCCAGGCGGTGATGCCACCGGCCTCGACCACCTGGATGGGGAGGGAGAAGCTGACGGGCTGGTGCGGCTGGCCCGTGGCCTGGGGGGCGGGGCTCATGCCGGCGACCTCCGCTGCGGCGCATCCCCGGGCAGCAGCCAGCCCGTGGTGGAGGGCGCATGGCCCAGCACGGCGCGCGCCGCCTCCGCCACCTGCGCCTGCGTGACCTCCCGCAGGTAGCGCGGCCAGAATTCCACCATCTCCAGCGGCAGGCCGATGGCCAGCGCGCCGCCCAGCATCCGCGGCGCCGCGCCGATGCCGTCCAGCGTCAGCACCGCCCCGGCGGTGAGCTGGCGGATGGAGCGGGCGCATTCGGCCTCGGTCGGACCGTCCTGGAGCAGGCGCTCGACGGCGTCGTTCACCGCCGCCTCCAGCCGCTCCGGCGGCACCTCCGCGCGCAGGGTGGCGGAGATGGTGAAGGAGGCCGCACCGGCCGCCTCGCTGTCATAGGAACAGCCGGCGGTGGCGGCGAGGCCGGCCTCGACCAGCGCCTTGTGCAGCCGGCTGCCGATGCCGCCGCCGAGGAGATGCGCCAGCACCTCCAGCGCCCAGGCCTGCTTCGCGTCGCCCCAGGTCAGGCTGGGGGCCATGGCGGCGCGCATGAAGCTGGCCTCCCGCACCGCGGGGTGGCGCCTCTCGATGCGGGATTCGGTTGTGGCAGGGGGCGGAGCGGCGCGGTCGCGCGGGCGGACGGTGCGGGCGGGGACGCCGGCATAGAACTGGTCCACCAGGCGGCGGACCTCATCCTCCCGCGCATCGCCGGCGATGACCAGCACGGCGTTCGCTGGGGCGTAGCGGTGTTCGTAGAAATTCACCAGGTCATCGCGGGTGATGGCGCGGATCTCCTCCTCCCAGCCGATGATGGGGCGGCCGTGCCAATGCTGCGGGCCCCAGAGCGCGGCCTCGAATTCCTCCCAGAAGAGGGCGCGGGGGTTGCTGTCGGTGCGCAGGCGGCGCTCCTCCAGCACCACGGCGCGTTCGGGCTCCAGCGTCTCGGCGGGGATGAGGGGGGCGGCGAAGCGGTCGGATTCCAGGCGCATCACCAGGGGCAGGCGGCTGGCCTCGACATGCTGGTGATAGGCGGTGACGTCGCGGGAGGTGAAGGCGTTGTCCTGCCCGCCCTCCCGTGCCACCGCCAGCGACAGCGCACCGGGGGCGACGTTGCGGCTGCCCTTGAACATCATGTGCTCAAGGAAATGGGCAGTGCCGGAGCGGCCCTGCGGGTCCTCGCCCGCGCCGGCGGCGTAGAAGAGGTAGTGCGTCACCACCGGCACGCGGCGGCTTTCCGCCAGCACGACGCGGAGGCCGTTCTCCAGGGTCCAGGTGACGGCGCCGAAGAGCGGCTTGTCGCCCACCCGTTCCGGCGCGGGCTGCCCGGCGGGGGCGGCGAGAGGCTGACCTGGGGCGGACAGCACCGCCGGCAGGGCGGCGGCGGAGCGGAGGGCGGTACGGCGGGTCACGAAGGGCATGCCGCAGCATGTGGGATGCGGCCGCTCCGGCGCAAACCCGCGGCCCGGCCGCTCAGGGCGCGCTTCCGGGCGGGTAGGGCCGTGGACCGGCCAGGGATGCCCCGCCCTGGCCGGGAAGGGCAGCGCCCAGGCGGAAGGGGCCGGCCGGGCCGGCCCGATGCCCGTCTAGGGGCGCGCCCCCGGATCAGAAGATGCTTTCCAGCAGGTTGGTCAGCGGGTTGCTGCTGCGGGTGCGCTGGATGATAGGCGTCTCGCCTTCCGTCGGGTCGCGGCCGAGCGCGGCATTCTCCCGCAGCCGCTGACTCTCCCGCCGCGGGTCCACGGCGATGCCAGGCTGTTCCGGCGTCCGCCAGAACATCAGCTTGTCCGTCAGGCTGCGATTGGCCTGCTCGACCCGCAGGCTCTCCTGGTCCACCTTCTGGCGGATGCTGTCATCCACCGGGCGGCCGGCCTGGGAGAGCAGCGCCATCTCGCCTTGGCTGGGAGCCACCTGGCCCTGCTGGCCGAGCACGGCGGCCGGGGCCAGCGTGGCCTCGGCCTGGTCGCGCACCGTCATCTCCTGCGGTCGGCTGGCGCCGGGACGGGGCACCGGCAGCTCGCCGAGCGAGGGCGGCATGGACAGCGGCGCCCGGGTGGTCACCTGGAATTCGTCCGGCGCGTCGCGGGTGAAGCCAAAGGTCCGGGCGGTGTCGGGGCCGCAGCCGGCGAGCAGGGCAAGGGCGGAAAGGGCCAGGACCGGCCCGGTGCGGTGGCGGCGCATCCTCATGGCGGTGTCTTAGCCTGCGATTGCCCCGGGTGGAACACCCAAGCGTGACTCGCGGGTCCGGCGAGGGTCAAGGCGATCCCGGCCTGGCCGGGGAGGGGCGGCGGAACAGGGCATCCGCCAGCAGCACGGCAACGCCGCAGACGATGCCGGCATCGGCGATGTTGAAGACATACCAGTGCCAGTCCCAGGCATGGACATCCACGAAATCCACCACCGCCCCGAAGCGGAGGCGGTCGATGACATTGCCGATTGCCCCCCCGATGACAGCGCCGAGCGCCATCGCCACCCAGGGCGTCTCTGCCCGCGCCATCCAGCGCAGCAGGAAGCCGGCGATGGCGGCGGCGATTAGGGCCAGGATCAGGTGGTTCAGCGAGCCGCCGCCGGAGAGCAGGCCGAAGGTGACGCCCCGGTTCCAGACCATGGTGAGGTCCAGCCCGAAGGGGCCGGCGGTGAGGAGCGGGATGTGCCGCACCTCCGGCAATTGGGCGCCCTCCAGGATCCACCATTTGCTGGCCTGGTCGGCGGCGAGCAGCAGGGCGGCGGCGGGCAGACCGTAGCGGAAGCTCATGCCGCCGCCGTGGCGGGGAGGCTCTCCACCACCGCCTCGCAGCGGCGGCAGAGGGTGGGATGGGCCGGGCTGGTTCCGACCTCCGGCAGCACGCGCCAGCAGCGTTCGCATTTATGGCCGGGGGCCTTGGCGAAGATCACCTCCGCCTCCTCGCCTTCGGGCAGGGTGCCGGACCGGAGGCTGAGGCCGGAGGTGATGCAGATCTCTGCCCAGCCCTCCGCCGAAAGCAGCCCCGCATCTTCCGGCGCCAGCAGCAATTCCGGCGCGGCCTGGAGGGAGGAGCCGATCTCGCCGGCCACCCGCGCCTGTTCCAGCCTCGCGGTCATGGCACGGCGGATGGAGCGGATGCGCGCCCATTTCTCCGCCAGCGCCTCGTTCCGCCATTCCGCCGGGACCTGCGGGAAGTCGTGCAGGTGGATGCTGTCCGTCTCGGAGGGGAAGCGGGCCAGCCAGGCTTCCTCCGCGGTGAAGACCAGCACCGGGGCGAGCCAGGCGGTCAGGCAGCGATGCAGCGCATCCAGCACCGTGCGGGCGCTGCGGCGCCGGTGGCTGTCCGCCGCGTCGCAGTAGAGGCTGTCCTTGCGGATATCGAAATAGAAGGCGGAGAGATCGGTCGAACAGAAGGCGTGGATTTCCGGATAGACGCCGGTCCAGTCGTAATCCCGGGCCGCCTTGCGGATCTTCGCGTCCAGCTCGGTGAGCCGGTGCAGCACCCAGCGCTCCAGTTCCGGCAGTTCCGCATAGGAGACGCGCTCGCTCTCCTCGAAGCCGGCGAGGTTGCCGAGCAGCCAGCGCAGCGTGTTGCGCAGCCGGCGGTAAAGCTCCGCCTGCTGCTTCAGGATCTCCGGCCCGATGCGCAGGTCGTCGGCCGTGTCCGAATTCATCACCCAGAGGCGCAGGATGTCGGCGCCGTACTGCTTCATCACGTCCTGGGGCGCGGTGACGTTGCCGAGGGACTTCGACATCTTGCGCCCCTGCTCGTCCAGCACGAAGCCATGCGTCAGCACGGCCTTGAAGGGGGCGACGCCGTTGGTGCCGACCGATTCCAGCAGCGAGGACTGGAACCAGCCGCGATGCTGGTCGGAGCCTTCCAGGTAGAGATCCGCCGGGAAGGGCAGCTTGTGCTCCGGCAGGACGAAGGCGTGGGTCGAGCCGGACTCGAACCACACATCCACGATGTCCATCACCTGCTCGTAGTCCGCCGGGTCGCGGCCGGGGCCGAGGAAGCGGGCGGCGGCGCCGGGCTTGTACCAGGCATCGGCGCCTTCCTCGGCGAAGGCGGCGGTGATGCGGTCGATCACCGCCTGGTCGCGCAGCGGCTCGCCGGTCTTCTTCTCGACGAAGACGGCGATGGGCACGCCCCAGGCGCGCTGGCGGCTGATGCACCAGTCCGGGCGGCCGGCGACCATGCTGCCGATGCGGTTGCGGCCCTGGTCCGGCACGAATTGCGTGGCCTCGATCGCCGCCAGCGCCTTCTCCCGGATGCGGTTGGCGTCATCCATGGCGATGAACCATTGCGGCGTCGCGCGGAAGATGACGGGCTTCTTGGAGCGCCAGGAATGCGGGTAGCTGTGGGTCAGCTTCGACCTGGCGACCAGCGTGCCCTGAGCCTCGCAGGCGGCGTAGACGGCGTCATGCGCCTTGAAGACATGCAGGCCGGTGAAGCCCGGTGCCTGCACGGTGAAGGTGCCGTCGTCATTCACCGTCTCCGGCACCGGCAGGCGGTGCTGGCGGCCGAGGTTGAAGTCGTCCTCGCCATGGCCGGGGGCGATGTGGACGAAGCCGGTGCCGGCCTCGGTGGTGACGAAATCGCCGGGCAGCAGCGGCACGTCGAAATCATAGCCGCCCTGCGCCTTGTCCCAGCCGCGCAGCGGATGCGCGGCGATGGCGCCGGCCAGCGCCGTGCCCTTCAGCACGCGCCGGACGGTGTGCGCGCCGAGGCCGGCATCCTTGGCGAATTGCGGCAGCAGCGGCAGGGCGACCAACAGGCACTCGCCGGGCTTCAGGTGGCTGCCCTCGGCGACGCCCTCCACATGCACCAGCGCGTAGTCGATCTCCTCGCCATAGGCGACGGCGCGGTTGCCGGGGATGGTCCAGGGCGTGGTGGTCCAGATCACCACGCTGGCGCCCTTCAGGTCCTCGGCCGGCGCCTTCACCAGCCGGAAGCGGGCCCAGAGCGTGGGCGAGACATGGTCGTGATACTCGACCTCCGCCTCGGCCAGCGCCGTCTTCTCGACCGGGCTCCACATCACCGGGCGCAGGCCGCGGTAGAGGGAGCCATTCATCAGGAATTTGCCGATCTCGCCGGCAATCGCGGCCTCGGCCGGGAAGTCCATGGTGGCGTAGCGGCCCGCCCAGTTGCCGGCGACGCCGAGGCGCTGGAATTCCTCCCGCTGCACGTCCAGCCAGTGGGTGGCATAGGCGCGGCATTCGGCGCGGAAGTCCAGCACCGGGATCGCGTCCTTGTCCTTGCCCTTGGCGCGGTACTCCTCCTCGACCTTCCATTCGATGGGCAGGCCGTGGCAGTCCCAGCCGGGGATGTAGTCCGCATCCCTGCCGGACATCTGCGCCGCACGGTTGATGACGTCCTTCAGGATCTTGTTCAGCGCGTGACCGATATGCAGCGGGCCGTTCGCGTAGGGCGGGCCGTCATGCAGGACGAATTTCTCCCGCCCCTTCGACTTCTCCCGCAGGCGGGCCCAGAGGTCGAGCTTCCGCCAGCGGTCGAGCCACTGCGGCTCCCGCTTCGGCAGGTCACCCTTCATGGGGAAGGAGGTCTGCGGCAGGAAGACGGTGCCGCGATAATCGCGGGTTTCGGCCGGGGTCGTGGCGGAACGATCGTTCATCGGTGCGGGTCTCGGGCCGCCCCGCAGGGCGGCGGATCATGGGTGGCGCGCGGCTGGGTCCCGGCCCTCAGGGGAGAGCCGGGTTGCTAATTCGGGCGGAGGGCGCCGGCCGGAACATACGGAGGTTATGGGGAGCGGGCAGGCGCGAGGTCAAGCAGCGCCGGGACCAGGCCGCGGGCCGCCTCGCTTGAAGAAGGAATAATTGCGCAACCATTGCGCGCCTGGGGCCTGCGCGCCGAACCCGCCCTCCGTGCCCCTGCCCCCGGTCTTGTCACCGGCGGGCCGCCCCAGGCGGCGGCCTGACCAGGGGGCGCTATCCCAGAACCGCCCGTGCCTCCGCCGCGTCCTTGGCAATCGCCGCCTTCAGCGCCTCGAGCCCGGGGAAGCGGGCGTCGGGGCGCAGGAAATGCCGCAGGCGCACGCCGATCTCCTGGCCATAGAGATCCTCGTCGAAATCGAAGAGGTGGACTTCCAGCCGCGTCTCCGGGTCGCCGCCGAGGGTCGGGCGGCGGCCGACATTCGCCACGCCCTTCGCCTCCCGCCCGTCCGGCAGCGCCACGGTCACGGCATAGACGCCGCGCGCCGGCTCCAGATGCCGGCCGAGCCAGAGATTCGCCGTCGGCCAGCCCAGCACCCGGCCGAGCTTGTCGCCATGCACCACCGTCCCCCGCACCTCCCAGGGACGGCCGAGCATCGCCGCCGCGCGCTCCGGATAGCCATCCTGCAGGGCGCGGCGGATGCGGGTGGAGGAGATCGGCGCCTGCCCGTCCATCACCGGCGGCACCACCGTCACGCCGATGCCGCGGGCCTCCGCCATGCGGGAGAGGGAGGCGGCATCGCCGCCGCGGCGGTGGCCGAAGGCGAAGTCCTGGCCGCAGGCCAGGTGGATGGCGCCGATGCCCCGGTGCAGCACCGTCTCGAAGAAACTCTCCGCCGGCATGGCGGCCAGCGCCTCATCGAAATGCAGGGCGTAGACGATGGAAGCTCCGGCCGCGCCCAGTGCCGCGGCCTTGGCAGGCAGCAGGGTCAGGCGAAAGGGTGGATCGTCCGGGCGGAAATGCTCGCGCGGATGCGGCTCGAAGGTCAGGACGGCGAGCTTCGCCTCCGGCCGCGCCGCATGCGCCGCGCGCAGCACCGCGACATGCCCGAGATGCACCCCGTCCATGTTGCCGAGCGCGACGGTGGCGCCGCGCAGGTCCCGCGGCAGCCCCGTCCAGCTCTCGACGATGCGGGGCTGCTGCGCCACGCGCCGCTCAGTCGTGGCCGTGGCGGGAGTGGCGGCTCGGGACGGAGACATAGGCCTCCCCCTCCAGCACCGGGTTGCCGGCCACGGTGCAGACGGTGCGCAGCGTCGCGCGGTGCCGCTCCGGGTGCAGCTCCATCACTTCGACCGTCGCGGTCACGGTTTCCCCGATGCGGACGGGCGCGCGGAATTTCAGCGACTGCGACAGGTAGATGGTGCCGGGGCCCGGAAGCTGGGTGCCGAGGACCTTGGTGATGAGGCCGGCGGCCAGCATCCCATGCGCGATGCGCTCCCCGAAGATCGTGCCCTTGGCATAGTCGGCGTTCAGGTGCATCGGGTTGGTGTCGCCGGTGACGGCGGCGAAGAGGACGATGTCGGCCTCGGTGATCGTCTTGCCGAAGCTGGCCTTCTGACCGACTTCCAGATCCTCGAAGAAGATGCCTTCACCCATGCGCGCAACGAAGCCCCTGGCCGCTGTCGGGGCGCCGGTCTAGCGGTGGCGGGGCCAGTGGACAAGCGCTGGTGCCGCTGCCATCAGGGCAACAATTCCCTGGCTCTCAAGCGAGGTCGCCCCATGCCCCGGACCGAGATCGGCTCCTCCGAACGGCTGCTCGAAGAGCTCCGCAGCTGGGTGGAGCGGGAGACGCCGACCACCGATGCCAAGGCGGTCAACGGCCTGCTGGACCTGGCGGAGGCGGAGCTGCGCGCCGTGGGCGCCCGGATCGAGCGCCTGCCCGGCCGCGACGGCTTCGGCGACACGCTGATCGCGCGCACGCCAGGCGAGGGCAAGCCGGTGGTGGTCGCCGGGCATGTGGACACGGTCTGGGATCACGGCGTGCTGGCGAACGCCATGCCCTTCCGGGTGGAGGGCGAGCGCGCCTATGGCCCGGGGATCTATGACATGAAGGCCGGCAGCTTCATGGCCTTCCATTCGGTGCGGGAGATCCTGCGGCAGAAGGTGCCGACGAAGCGCCCCATCACCCTGCTGCTGACGCCCGATGAGGAGATGGGCAGCCCCACCAGCCGCGCGCCGATCGAGCGCGAGGCGGCGGGCGCCTGCGCGGTGCTGATCCCGGAGCCGGCCGGCGGCGCGCAGGGCGCCTGCGTCACCGCGCGCAAGGGGACCGGCCGCTTTACCCTGCGCGTGACCGGCCGCAGCGCCCATGCCGGCGGCAATTGGTCCGAGGGGCGCAGCGCCGTGGTCGCCCTGGCGCGGAAGATCCTGGAGATCCACGCCCTGACCGACCTGGAGCGCGGCGTCACCACCAATGTCGCGCCGATCTGGGGCGGCACGCGGCCGAACGTGATCCCGCCCGAGGCCGGCTGCCATGTGGATTTCCGCATCCCCAGCCTGGAGGAGGCGGAGCGGATCGTCGCGGCCTTCCGCGCCATGGCGGGATCGCCGGAGGATGGGATTCGCATCGAGGTCGAGGGCGGCCTGAACCGCCCGCCCTTCGCGGAGACGCCGGCGATACTGGCGCTCTACGAGAAGGCGCGGGCGCTGGCGGCGCAGCATGGCTACGACCTGCCGAAGCAGCATCGCGGCGGCGGCTCGGACGGGAATTTCACCGCGGCGATGGGCGTGCCGACGCTGGATGGGCTCGGCTGCTCCGGTGCCGGGGCGCATGCACCGGAGGAGCATATCCGCTGGCGCGAGCTGGCGCCCCGCTGCGCCACGCTCTGCGGCCTGCTGGAGAGTCTGGAGTAACCCGCGTCAGAAGATGTCCGCCTGGTCGCGCGCCAGCAGCACGGGATAGGCGCGCGCCGCGCGGTCGCCGCCATCCAGCAGGTCGGCCAGCGCGTCCAGCCAGCCGGCGAACCAGGCGCGGCCGAGATGGCCGGTATTGGCGTAGGGATTTTCCGCGACCGAGGCGCCCATGGTGAAGGCGGCGCGTCCGGCGGCGTAGAAATCATCGGTGACCCGGCGGTGCTCGGGGTCCACATGCTCCGGCATGGCTCGTCCTTTCCCAGCTTGTGCCGCCAGTATAGGCCGGATCGTCAGGACGAGGTGGGAGCGAGCCATTTCTCCATGAAGATCAGCTCGTCGCGCGTGTAGCCGAGCCGCGCATAGAAGCCCTGCACCCCGGCATTGTCCGCCTCGATCAGCAGGTTGACCTTGGCGCAGCCGCGGGCGGCGAGGCGCGCCTCGACCTCCGCCATGAGCCGCTGCGCCAGGCCGGTGCCGCGCCATTCCGGCGCCACGGCCAGCCGGTTGATCCAGCCGCGACGGCCGTCCCAACTGCCCAGGATGGTGCCGGCCAGCCCGCCATCGGGCGCCTCGGCCACCAGAAACAGGTCCGGGTCACGGGAGAGCTTCAGGCGGAAGCCGGCCTCGGTGTCGGACTGGCTCGGGTGCAGGCCGCAGGCCGACCAGAGGGCGAGGGCGGCCGGCAGGTCCTCCATCCGGAAGGGGCGCAGCGCCGGGGCGCGGGATATGAGCGGCATGCCGGGGCGTTTCCTCCGATCGGTGGGGCGGGACGGTTTTCTGGCCCGGCCCCGCGCCGGCAGCAAGCACGGGGGAGGAAGGCCATGCATACGGTGATCCTGGTTCTGCTCGGGTGTCCCGAGGCCGCTCCCGGCCTGCTGCGCGCTGCTGAATGCCTGGCGGAACTGGCCGGCGGGGCCGGCATCAACGCGCTGGCGGTCCGGACGCCTCTGGGCCTCACCCCCCTGCTCGCCGATGCGAGCGTGCCGGAGAGCGTGCTCACCGCCCTCCGTGCCACGGAGCGGGAGCGGGAGGCGGCGCTGAAATCCGTCTTCGAGGCCTGGACTGCGGAGGCGCGGGCGGCGCCCCTGCAGGCGCGGTGGTGCTGCGTGGAGGCGGATCCTTCCGACGCCATCGAGGAGCGGGGCAGCCGCGCCGACTTCATCCTGGCCGCGCGGCCCACGGCGGACGACGACTGGCCGCTGCGGCAGGGTTTCCATGCGGCGCTGTTCCGGACCGGGCGGCCGGTCCTGGTGGTTCCGCCGGACCGGACCGCCGCCTTCGGGCGCCGCGTCGCCATCGCCTGGCGGGATGACGGCCGGGCGGTGAAGGCGGTGCTGCCGGCCCTGCGCTGCCTGGCACGGGCCGAACAGGTGCTGCTGCTCTGCGGTGTGCGGGAGGGGACGCCGCCGCCGGGCATTCCCGGCATCCTCCAGGAGCATGGCATCGAGGCGGAGCTGCATCTGCTGCCGATCGGGCCGGGGGTGTTCGGGGAGCGGCTGCTGGCGGAGGCGCATCGGCTCGGCGCCGACCTGCTGGTCATGGGCGCCTTTGCCCACAACCCGTTGTGGGAGATGATCCTGGGCGGCGTGACCCGTTACATGCTGGCCCATGCCGATCTGCCGGTGCTGATGCGCCACTGATGGCGCTTGGAGGTGGACTATGCCGAAGGCCCTTATCATCGGTGCGGGGGACGGGCTCTCGGCCTCCCTCGCGCGGCTGCTGGCGCGGGAGGGCTATGCAGTGGCACTGGCCGCGCGGAATACGGCGAAGCTCGCAGCGCTCTGCGCCGAGACCGGCGCCACGGCCCATGCCTGCGACGCCACCCATACCTCGCAGGTGGCGGCGCTGTTCGCGCAGGCCGGGGATGCGGAGGTGGTGGTCTACAACCCGAGCTACCGGGTGCGCGGGCCGGTCACGGATCTCGACCCGGCGGAGGTGCAGCGCAGCCTGCAGGTCTGCGCCTTCGGCGCCTTCCTCGCGGCGCAGCAGGCGGCGCGGCGGATGCTGCAAGCGGGGCGCGGCACGATCCTGCTGACCGGGGCCAGCGCCGGGGTGAAGGGCTATCCGCAGAGCGCGCCCTTCGCCATGGGGAAATTCGCCCTGCGCGGCCTGGCGCAGTCACTGGCGCGGGAGCTGCATCCGCAGGGTGTGCATGTGGCGCATGTGGTGATCGATGGCGGCATCCGCTCCGCCCGCCGGCCGGATGCCGGGGATGACGCGCTGCTCGACCCCGATGCGATCGCGCAGACCTATCTGCACCTGATCCGCCAGCCGCGTAGCGCCTGGGCCTGGGAGATCGAAGTGCGGCCTTGGGTGGAGCGATTCTGAGGCCGTCCGGCCGGCAGAGGGCCGGGCGGCCCGGGATGCAAGGCGCGCCGCCCTTGGAGAAGGGCGGCGCCGGCCGGGACTCAGCGCAGCGGCAGGGCGTACATCAGCCCGCCGCGGGTCCAGAGGTCGTTCAGCCCGCGCTCCAGCCCGATAGGCGAGCCCTTGCCGAGGTTGCGGTCGAAGACCTCCCCGTAATTCCCCACCTGCTTGATAATGTTGTAGGCCCAGGCCTCGTCCAGGCCGAGCGCCTTGCCGAAGCCGGGCGTAACGCCGAGCATGCGCTGGATGTTCGGGTCCTGGCTGCCGCGCATCTCATCCACGTTGGCGCGGGTGACGCCGAACTCCTCCGCTTCGATCATGGCGCGCAGCACCCAGCTCACCACATCGAACCACTGGTCGTCGCCGTGGCGCACCATGGGGCCGAGCGGCTCCTTGCTCACGCGCTCGGGCAGGATGACATGCGCGTCGGGCTCGCGGATGGCGGAGACGCGCAGCGCGGCGAGCTGGGAGGCGTCGGTGGTCATGGCGTCGCAGCGGCCGGCCTGGTAGGCGGAGGTCATCTCGTCCATCGAGGAGAGGACGAGGGGCTGGATGCGGATCTTCTCCCGCCGGGCGAAGTCGGCCAGGTTCAGCTCGGTGGTCGAGCCGGGCAGGACGCAGACCGTGGCGCCGTCGAGCTGCTTGGCGCTGGCGATATTGGCCCGCTTCGGCACCATGAAGCCCTGGCCGTCATAGAAGCTGACCCCAGCCATGTTGAAGCCGAGCGAGGTGTCGCGCATCAGGGTCTGGGTGACGTTGCGCGCCAGCACGTCCACCTCGCCGGATTGCAGGACGACGAAGCGGGTCTGATAGGTGGTGGGGATGAAGCGGACCTTGCTGGCGTCGCCGAAGACGGCGGCGGCCACGGCGCGGCAGAAATCCGCATCCAGGCCCTGGTAGGTGCCGCGGGCGTCGGGGGCGGAGAAGCCGGCGACGCCGGTGTTCACGCCGCAGATCACATGCCCCCGAGCCTTGACCGTATCGAAGGTTTGTCCAGCCTTGGCAAGGCTGGGTACCAGGGCGAGGAGCCCCGCAATCATTGGTAGAAAAAATCGATTCACCAGACGCCTCCTGCGTGAAGACTTGTAAATACTACGGATTGTCGGAATTTCGCGCCACACCGGAAATGATTTCCGGCTTGCCTGGCGGCAATGTAAATAGTATGTGTTTAGTCATATCACGTTCCGCGGAGCAGGCCGGATGCGTCAAGCGAACCAGGCCGTCGACACCGACGGCGAAACTACCGATCACGATGCGCTTCGGCTCATGCTTTCCTATGTGGAGGCGGAGTGCCTGCGCATCGGAGCCATGGACGCGGCGAAGCATGCCGCGCTTGCGGCGTCACTGATGCCGGACGGGATGGCCGTCAAGCCGGCGCGGGCCCGGGGCCTGCGCCTGCACTGAGGCGGCCCGATCGGGGCAGGGTAGGCGGCACACCGCCGCCTACGCTCCGGAGCCCTGGATCGGCCCGCCAGGCCTGTGCCCGACATGCAAGGGCAAAGGGCCGTGCCGCGGCGGGACAGGCTGGCCTTGCGCCCGGCACGGGTGTAAGGGGCAATGCTCCTGACGGAATGGTTGCCTTCATGGATATGCCGATCGCTGCCATCCTCTGGCCCGAGGAAGCCGGGCGCGACATCGCTTCCCTGCTGCGGCTGCTGGAGCGGCTGGAGGAAGCCTGCCTCGATCTCGGGGCCGACGACGCTGCGTCGCATCTGGCGGAGGCTGCGGCGGCGCTGCTGCGCACCGGGGCGCTCCACCGTCAGGCGGCCTGACGGGCTTCCCCGACGGCGGTACGGCCTTCCCGAGCGACAGCGCCGGCCGGAATTGGCGGGCGGCACGCGCCTGCGATCCGCGGCCCGGATGGTGGGGAACGGCCCGGCTCTCACCGCATGTCGAACAGTTCCTGGTGGAAATAGGTGGCGGGCAGGCCACGCGCGGTCATGGCGTCGCGCAGGGCGTGGCCGAAGCCCAGTGGGCCGCAGAACCAGATCTCCGCTTCCTTCCACTCAGGAACCATCTCCGCGAGGCGGTCCAGCGTCAGCAGCCCGTCCCGTTTCGTCACGAGCAGGTGGAACCGCACGCCGGCCTTGTCGGCGAGTTGCCGGATGTTCTCGATGAAGGCCTCGGCGGGGGCGTTGGTGGAATAGATCAGGTCCACTGGACCGTCCCGGTCGTCGGCCGCCAGGGCCTGCAGGCGGGCGATGAAGGGGGTGATGCCGATCCCGCCGCCGATCCAGATCTGACGGCTGCGCTCGCCACGGAAATCGAAGCGCCCGTATGGGCCTTCGATCGTCACGGCCTGGCCGATGAAGAGCTGCTCCGGCAGGGCCCGCGTGTAGTCCCCGAGCCCCTTGATGCTGAAGGTGAGCCGGCCATCCCTGTGCCAGGCCGAGGAGATGGTGAAGGGGTGTGCGCCCTCAACGCCGCCGAAATTCACAAAGGCGAACTGGCCGGCATGATGGCTCGGCCATGCGGTCTCCAGCCGGATGCCGACGTCCAGGACGGCGTTGTCGCTGTGGTAGATCAGGCTTTCGATGTGGCCGATCGCGCGGCGCGACTGGCCGATGCGCCGGAACAGGGACGCCCCGGCGGCGGCGGAGCCTCCCGCCATCAGCAGCGCCACGAGGATGCCGATCGGGGCGCCCCAGTAGTCCGGGGGCATCAATATGACGGCGTGGAACACCAGCACGAGATAGACCGGCGCCATCAACCGGTGCGTCGCGAAGAAGTAGCGGTAGGGGAACCGCCGCCACAGCGCGAGGACCACCAGGATCAGCAGCAGGTAGAGGCTCCACTCGCCCAGCGTGGCCGCAGTGCCGCGCAGGCCGCGAAACAGATCGAGCGCCACGACCGGCTGGGTCCCTGCCGGTGGCCGCGGCGGGCGTTCGAGCCAGCCCTGGCGTACCATCCAGCGCGGCAGGATTTCCAGGAGCCAGTGGGCGACGGCGAGCAGGGCTCCTGTGAGCCCGAACCACCTGTGCAGGCGGTAGAATTTGTCGAGGCCGCCGAGCGCATCCTCGATCTGCACCGGACGTGCGGCCAGAATCACTCCGGCGGACATCAGGCCGATGGCCAGAATGCCGGTGCAATAGATGAGGGTGTTCCGCGCAGCCCAGAAACCGGCGGTGAGGGCCCCCGCCGGCAGGCTGATCAGCCAGAGCCCGATGAGGAGGAGCAGCAGCACCAGGAAGGTGAGCCTCAGCCTCATCATGCCTGGATCAGGGCTCCTCCGGTTCGTGGATCGGGCCGGTCCCGGCCAAGACCCTAGCCCCGCCGCAACTGGAACAGCGCCTGCTCGCCGAACAGGTTGGCGAGGCGCACGGAACGGCGCCAGGGCGCCTTCAGCCCGCGCTCATCCACAGCCAGCCATTGCTCCACCACATAGCCGTCCAGCGCGCAGAGGTCGAAGAAGTCGCGGATGGTGCAGGGGTGGATGTTCGGCGTCTCGTGCCAGGGGCGGTGCCAAGTCTCGGTCATCGGCATCCGCCCGGTCGAGAGCAACTGCCAGCGCACCAGCCAGTGTCCGAAATTCGGGAAGCTGACGATGGCGTGCCGACCGATGCGCAGCATCTGCCGCAGCACCTCCCGCGGGCGCTCCACCGCCTGCAGGGTGCGGGAGAGCACGACGTAGTCGAAGGCGCCGTCCGGGTAGAAGGCCAGGTCGTGGTCGGCATCGCCATGGATCACGGCGAGACCCTGGGCGACGGCCTGGGTGGCGGCGGCCATGTCGATCTCGATGCCGCGGGCATCAGCCCCCTTCTCGGCGGTGAGATGCGCCAGCAGCGCCCCGTCGCCGCAGCCGATATCCAGCACCTTGGCGCCGGCCGGGATCATCTCCGCGATCAGGCGGAGGTCGAGCCGCATGTTCTTGGCGACGTAACGGATGCTGTCGGGGGTGTGGGCGTCCATCTTCCTCACACCCCCAGCCGGTCGGCGCAGCCGGCCAGGAAGCCGCCCAGCGCGCGGTGGAAATCGGGCTCATCCAGCAGGAAAGCGTCGTGGCCCTTGTCGGAGGCGATCTCGACGAAGGACACATTCGCCGCCGCGGCATTCAGGGCGCGGACGATGGCGCGGCTCTCCTCGGTCGGGAACAGCCAGTCGCTGCTGAAGGAGGCGACGAAGAAGCGCGTCGCCGTGCCCTGGAAGGCCGCCGGGAGGCTGCCATACTCCGCTGCCAGGTCGAAATAGTCCATGGCGCGGGTGATGGTCAGGTAGCTGTTCGCGTCGAAGCGGCGGACGAAGGTGCTGCCCTGGTGGCGGAGATAGCTCTCCACCTCGAACACATCCTCCAGGAAGGTCACGGCGCTGGCGCCGCGCAGGCGGCGGCCGAATTTCCGGGTCAGGGCCTTCTCGGACAGGTAGGTGATATGCGCCACCATGCGCGCCACGGAGAGGCCCCGGGCCGGCACCCGCCCGTCCTCCCAGTAGCGGCCGCCCTTCCAGTCCGGATCGGCATGGATGGCGGCGCGGCCGACCTCGTGGAAGGCAATGTTCTGGGCGCTGTGATAGGCGGCGGTGGCGATGGGGGCGGCGCCGAAGACGGCCTCCGGATAGGTCGCCGCCCATTCCAGCACCTGCATCCCGCCCATGGAGCCGCCGACGACGGCGAGCAGGCGCCCGATCCCGAGATGCTCGATCAGCTTCTTCTGGGCGCGGACCATGTCGCGGATGGTGATGTTGGGGAAATCCGTGCCCCAGGGGCGGCCGAGGCCGCGCCCTTCGGCATCCGTCATCTCCTCCCGTGGGCCGGTGCTGCCCATGCAGCCACCCAGCACATTGGCGCAGATGACGAAGAAGCGGTCGGTGTCGATCGGCTTGCCGGGGCCGACGATGCTCTCCCACCAGCCGGGGCGGCCGGTCAGCGGATGGCGTTCCGCAACATACTGGTCGCCGGTGAGGGCATGGCAGACCAGCACGGCATTGCTGCGGGCCGCGTTCAGCCTGCCATAGGTGCGGTAGGCCACGGCGAGCGGCCGGATGGTCATGCCGCAATCGAGCGCCAGCCCCTCCGGGAAGAGGGCGCGCTGGTGGTCCACCTGCGGGAAGGGGGCGACGGGTGCGGACATTGGGGGTGCGTTTTCCAGGTGGGCAGGAATAGGCGCCCCTGGTCCCCGCTTCAATGGTTGCACCAGCCGCCGGAGTGCAGAGCCCTGCTTGGCGGCGGACCCGGTGGCGTCTATTGCTGCGGCGAAAGACGTCCCGGACATGAACCCAGCCCAAGATACCGATATCGCGCCCGCTCCGGCCCCGGCCGGCGCTGCCGGGCCGGAGAACCCGCTCGCGGCCCTGCGCAGCGAGATCGATGCGATCGACGACGCGCTGCATGAGCTGCTGATGCGCCGGGCGGATGTGGTGGCGCGACTGGCAGCCAGCCGGGTCAAGGCCAGCACCTCGCCGCTGCGGCCGGGGCGGGAGGCGCAGATCCTCCGCCGCCTGCTGGCCCGCCATGCCGGGCCGCTGCCGGAACAGGCCCTGGTGCGGCTGTGGCGGGAGATCCTCTCCATCAGCAGCGCCATGCAGGGGCCCTTCTCGGTCGCCGTCTTCACCCAGGGGGCGGACCAGGCGCGGCTGGCGCGGCAGCATTTCGGCTCCCTGACCCCGGTGCGCAGCCATCCGACCCCGGCCCGCGCCCTGGCCGCGGTGGTGGCTGGCGAGGCGCAGGTGGCCGTCCTGCCCTTGCCGCAGGAGGCCGAGCCGGCCGAGGCCGCCTGGTGGACCGGGCTGGACAGCCCGCGCCTGCAGGTCGTGGCCCGCCTGCCCTTCTGGTCCCCGGGGCCGGAGCCGACGGCGGAGGCGCTGGTGGTCGCCGTCGGCGCCCCGGACCCGAGCGGCGCCGACCGGAGCCTGCTGCGCATCGAGATGCGGAGCGACCTTGGCACGGGCGGTGGCCGCGCCCGGCTGCTGGCGGATCTGGCTGCGGCCGGGCTACCGCCCCGCCAATTGCTGCTGCACCGAGGGGATGGCGTGCTGCTGGCGCTGGCGGAACTGGACGGCGTGGTGACGCCGGAGGATCCGCGCCTGAAGACCCTTCCCGTGGACCGCGCCCTGCCGCTGGGCTTCTACGCCGTGCCGCAGAGAGGAGAGTGAGCCCGATGTCGCAACCAAAGAGCCTCCCCCGGCCGAGCATCCTCTCGATCGAGCCCTATGTCGGCGGCGAGTCGAAGATCCCGGGCGTGAACCGGATCGTGAAGCTGTCCTCCAACGAGGGGGCCTTCGGCGTGCCGCCAGGCGCGCAGGCGGCCTATATCGCGGCGGCTCAGGAACTGCATCGCTACCCGGACGGCCATGCGACGGCGCTGCGCGAGGCGATCGGCCGCCGCTTCGGCGTGGATCCGGCGCGCGTGGTCTGCGGCAACGGATCCGACGAGCTGATCCAGCACCTGATCCTGGCCTATGGCGGCGAGGGGACGGAGCTGGTGATGAGCGCGCATGGCTTCGTCATGTACGACATCTCCGGCCGCTATGCCGGCTGCCGGGTCATCAAGGTGCCGGAGCGGAACCTGACCGCGGATGTGGACGCCATGCTGGCCGCGGTCGGGCCGCGGACGCGGCTGGTCTTCCTGGCCAATCCGAACAACCCGACCGGAAGCTGCCTGCCGGCCTCGGAGGTGGCGCGGCTGCGCGAGGGGCTGCCGGCGGAGGTGCTGCTGGTTCTGGACTCGGCCTATGCCGAATATGTGACGCGGCCGGACTATGATCCGGGGACCGCGCTGGTGGAGGCGGGCACCAACACGGTGATGACCCGCACCTTCAGCAAGATCTTCGGCCTGGGCGGCATGCGCCTGGGCTGGGCCTATGCGCCGGTGCATGTCGTGGACATCCTGAACCGGGTGCGCGGCCCCTTCAACGTGAACAGTGCCGCCCAGGCCGCCGGCATCGCCGCCCTGGCGGAGCCGGGTTGGGTGGAGAAGTCGGTCGCGCACAACACCGAATGGCGCGCGACGCTGAGCGAGGCGCTGCGCGGCATCGGCATTACCGTGCATCCGAGCGAGGGCAATTTCATCCTGGCCGATTTCGGCACGGCGGAGCGCGCCAGTGCGGCGGATGCGGCGTTGCGCGCGCGGGGGGTGATCGTGCGTGCCATGGGCGCCTACAGCCTGCCGCAATGCCTGCGCATCACCATCGGCACCGCCGAGGAATGCCGCATGGTGCAGGAGGCGCTGACCGAATTCATGCGTGGCGCGGCGGCGCATGGCTGAACCGCTTTTCGAGCGGCTCTGCCTGATCGGCGCGGGGCTGATCGGCGGCTCCATCGCGCGCGTCGCGCAGGAGCGGGGCGACATCGCCCGGACCGTGGTGGCGCAGACCCGCCGGCCGGAGACGCTGCGGCGCGTGCGGGAACTCGGTTTCGCCGATGTGGTGGAGGCGGATGCGGCGCGGGCGGTGCAGGGGGCGGATTGCGTCATCCTCTGCATCCCCGTGGGCGCCTATGCCGGGGTGATGCGGCAGATCGCGCCGCATCTGGCACCGGGCTGCATCCTCTCCGATGTCGGCTCCACCAAGGGCAGCGTGATCCGGGATCTGACGCCGCTGCTGCCGCGGGACGTGCATCTGGTGCCGGCGCATCCCATGGCGGGGACGGAGCATTCCGGCCCGGATGCCGGCTTCGCCACCCTGTTCCAGGGCCGCTACTGCATCCTGACGCCGCTGGCGGGCTCCGACCCGGCGGCGGTGGAGAAGATCGCCGAGCTGTGGCGCCGCTGCGGCAGCATGGTGGAGACCATGGACGCGGCGACGCATGACAAGGTGGTGGCCATCGTCTCCCACCTGCCGCATCTGATCGCCTTCACCATCTGCGGCACCGCCGACGACCTGGCGGAGGAGACGCGGGAGGCGGTGCTGAAATACGCGGCTTCCGGCTTCCGGGACTTCACCCGCATCGCCGCGAGCGACGTGGACATGTGGCGCGACGTCTTCCTGAACAACCGGGAGGCGCTGCTGGAAATGCTGGCCCGCTTCACCGAGGATGCGCAGGCCTTTGGCCGCGCCGTGCGCTGGGGGCAAGCCGAGTTCATCGAGGACCGCATCCGGCGCGGGCGGAAGATCCGCAGGGGGCTGATCGAGCGGCACCAGGCGTGAGGGCGAGGGTGCGCCGGTTGCTACGGCGCATCCTCCTGGTCCGGCGTGCCGTTGGACTCGACCTGGCCGCGCCGTTGCAGCCATAGCTCCACCACCCAGCAGAGCATCGCCCAGGCAGCGCCGAGGCACCAGCCGGCGAGGACGTCCGTGGGCCAGTGGACGCCCAGATAGACCCGGCTGGTCCCGACCAGCAGCGTCAGCAGCACCGCGGTTGCGACGATATAGGCTTTCAGCCGTCGCCGCGGCTGGATGCGGGCGAGCAAGGTGCCGAGGGTCAGGTAAGTCACCGCCGAGAGCATCGCATGGCCGCTCGGGAAGCTCGCGGTGTAGACCGCGACCGCATGCGGCACGAGATCCGGCCGCGGCCGCTCGAAGCCCAGCTTCAGCAGGGTGCTGAGCAGCGCACCGCCTCCAACCGAGGCGAGGACGAGCAGCGCCGCGCCCCGCTTCCGGGCCAGCGCCAGAAAGCCAGCCACTGCCAGGGTGACAACCGTCAGCACCATTGTGCTGCCGAGGCTGGTGATATCTCGCGCCGCCTCCTCCAGCCACAGGGGGCCGAGCGGGTCCGAGGGATCCGCCGGGTTGCGGAAGGCCAACAGGAGGGTGTGGTCAAAGGAGTGGGTCCCGCCCTCGGATACCTCGATCGCGAGCTTGCCGAAGGCGAGGATCGCACCGGCGATGACGAAGAGGAGAGCCGGCAGGGCAAGTTCCCGCCGCCCCAGCCAAGCCATCAGCCGCGCGAAGCGGCCGTTCGCCTCCGAACCCATTCGAATGGCGCCCCGGCTGCTGGGAGGAGTGGAGCGGGCGATGGGAATCGAACCCACGACATTCAGCTTGGGAAGCTGACGTTCTACCTCTGAACTACGCCCGCCCAGGGCGCATAGAGATACCGGAGGCTTGCCCACGGGGCAAGGCGGGCGGTAGAACCTCCGCCTCCCCGGATCGGGGAGGCTCGCGATTTGTCCGGCCAGCTTGCGGCGAGCCTAAACAAACGCGCTAAACGGCCGTTGGGGATCGCTGCCGGCATCCCCATCCTCCCGTGAAGGGGCCGGACGCCGCGCGTTCTGTAAGGTGCCCCGCCGCGATGTCCAAGACCCTGCCCCAGCGCCCCCTCCGCCCCGCCACGCTCCTGGTCCGGGGTGGCATCAACCGAAGCAATTTCGACGAGACGGCGGAGACGCTCTTCCTCACCTCCGGCTTCGTCTATGACAGCGCCGCCCAGGCCGAGGGGACCTTCAACGGCACGGCGCAGCATTTCCAGTATTCCCGCTTCGGCAACCCCACCGTGCAGATGCTGGAGAGCCGCCTGGCCGCGCTGGAAGGCGCCGAAGCCTGCCGCATGACCGCGACCGGCATGGCCGCCGTCCATGCCGCCCTGCTCTCGCATCTGAAGACAGGGGATCGCGTCGTTGCTTCCCGCGCCCTGTTCGGCTCCTGCCACTGGATCGTCTCCACCCTGCTGCCGCGCTACGGCATCCAGGGGGAGTTCGTGGATGGCAGCGATCTCGCGCAGTGGGAGAAGGCGCTGTCCACCCCCGCCGCCCTGGTGCTGCTGGAAACCCCCTCCAACCCGATGCTGGAGCTGGTGGACCTGCCGGCGGTGGCGAAGCTGGCGCACAAGGCGGGTGCGATCGTGGTGGTGGACAATGTCTTCGCCACGCCGCTGTTGCAGAAGCCGTTGCAGCTCGGTGCCGATGTGGTGGTCTATTCCTGCACCAAGCATATGGACGGTCAGGGGCGGGTCCTCGGCGGCGCGGTGCTGGGCTCGAAGAAGTGGGTGGAGGAGGTGCTGCAGCCCTTCGTCCGCAATACCGGCCCCGCCCTCTCGCCCTTCAACGCCTGGGTCATCCTGAAGGGGCTGGAGACCATGGCGCTGCGGGTCAACGCCATGTGCCGCAGCGCCTCCGCCATCGCCGATTTCCTGTCGGAACGGGCCGAGGTTTCGCGCGTGCTCTATCCCTTCCGTGCCGACCATCCGCAGCATGCGCTGGCCAAGCGGCTGATGTCGGGCGGCGGCACCATGGTCACCTTCGACCTGGCCGGGAAGGAGGCTGCCTTCCGTTTCTGCGATGCGTTGCAGATCATCGATATCTCCAACAACCTCGGCGACGCCAAGAGCATGGTGACCCACCCCGCCACCACCACGCATATGCGCATCGGCGCGGAAGAGCGGGCGCGGCTCGGCATCACCGACGGCACGATCCGCCTTTCGGTTGGGCTGGAGGATGTCGCGGATCTGATCGAGGATCTCGCCCAGGCGCTGGACGCGGCGGGGTAGCCTCCGCTTGCGGCTGCGCGCCACGCCGTCGCGACGGAGTAGCACGCCGCCCCGCCGGCATGGCAGGCTGGTGGGGCGGGAAGGGGGATGCGGATGACACTGGAGACCTGGACTGCCTTCGCCCTCGCCTCGATTGCCGTGCTGGCGATCCCGGGGCCGACCATCCTGCTGGTGATCGGCCAGTCGCTTGGCGGCGGCCGGCGGAACGCGCTGCCTCTGGTCGCCGGCGTCGCGCTCGGCGACCTGACCGCCATGACCCTGTCGCTGGCCGGGCTGGGGGCGCTGCTGGCGACCTCGGCCACGCTGTTCACCCTGCTGAAATGGGCGGGCGCGGCCTATCTGGTCTGGCTCGGCGTGAAGCTCTGGCGCGCGCCGGCCGAGGCGGGCGCGGCACCGCTCACGGCGCGCCGGGCGATGCGGGAGGCCTATGTCGTCACCGCGCTGAACCCGAAGAGCATCGCCTTCTTCCTGGCCTTCGTGCCGCAATTCATTGATCCGACGGCGCCCTTCGTGCCACAGGCAGCGCTGCTGGTTGTCACCTTCGTGTGTTTCGCCGGGCTGAATGCGGGGCTCTATGCGCTGCTGGCGGCGCGGCTCTCCGGCGCGGTGACGCGGCCCGCGGCGCGGCGCGGCTTCAACCGGCTGGGCGGCTCCATCCTGATCGGCGCCGGCCTAGCCACGGCGGCGATGCGCCGGGCCTGAGCGTGTCATGGCGACCGTCCCCGCCTATTCGCAGGTCACCCGTGACATCCGGGTGACGGTGCGCGCCTTCTACCTTGCCGACCAGTCGGAGCCGGAGCGCGGGCATTTCGTCTGGGCCTATCGCATCACCATCACCAATGAGGGGCGGCAGGCCGTGCAGCTCCTCAAGCGCACCTGGCTCATCACCGATGCGCAGGGGCGCACCCAGCGCGTGCATGGCGACGGGGTGGTGGGGGAGCAGCCGTTGCTTGAGCCGGGAGAGAGCTTCGAATACACCTCCGGCACGCCGCTCGCGACCCCTTCCGGCTTCATGCGCGGCACCTATCACATGGTGGTCAGCGCCACGGGCGAAGCCTTCGACGTCACCATCCCGACTTTCAGCCTGGACAGCCCACACCAGCCCGGCCAAGTCCACTGACCGCCAGGATTCGGCCCGGCCCTGTCGTCGCGCTTGACGGCAGGCGCTTCCACGCCCTTTGCTGGAAGGATAGCGACGCGGATGAACGCGCGTGCGATGGGAGGAAAACCAGGGTGGACGAGGTCGAGGGGCGGTTCCGTCCCGGCGATGACCTGACTGTACCGGCATGATCCGCCCCGTTCCTCCCTTCGCCCCGCCACGGCATCGCATCCGCTGCTGAAACGGCGCGTCTGGGAGGAAACGAAATATGCAAACGAACGGAACCACGCGGCGCAGCCTGCTGCAGGCGGGTGCGGGGCTTGGCTTGGCGGCGACGGTGCCGGCGCAGGTGCGCGCGCAAGGTGCGGCGCGCGGGGAGCCCCTGCGGGTGGGGGTGATGACCGACCTTTCCGGCCCCTTCGCCGGCGCCGGCAGCCTGCCGCTGTTCTGGGGCGCCGAGGTCGCCATCGAATTGTTCAACGAGCGCGGCGGCGTGGACGGCCGCCCGGTCCAGGCCGTCACCGCCGACAGCCAGAGCAAGGCCGACACCGCCATCAACGAGGCCGAGCGCCTGCTGGGCCAGGAAGGGCTGGAGGTGGTGACGGGCATCTACTCCTCCGCCCATGCCGTGCCGCTCTCCGGCCGGTTCGAGCAGGCGCGGAAGATCATGTGGATCACCAGCGCCATCTCCTCCGCCGTGCTGAAGGACCGGCACCTGCGCTACGTGTTCCGCCCGACCGTGCATTCGGACCAGTATGCCGAGGCTTCCATCGCCTTCATCCGGGAGCATGCGCAGAAGGGGCTCGGCACGGCGCCGGAGCGCGTGCGGCTCGCCGTCATCTACGAGGACGGCCCCTACGGCACCGGGGTCGCGACGGGGCTGGAACAGCAGGCCAAGGCCCACGGCATGAACATCGTGCTGAAGGAGGCCTATTCCGCCACCGCCGCCGATCTCTCGACCCTGGTGACCAAGCTGCGGCGGGAGCGGCCGGATGTGATCCTGCACACCGGCTACAACCCGGACATCACCCTGTTCCTGCGCCAGGCGAAGTCCGGCGGGCTGCGCTTCAAGGCGCTGATCGGCCATGGCGCCGGCTATTCGCAGATCGACCGGCTCACGGAGACCTTCGGCAAGGACGTGAACCACTTCTGCAATGTGGACCCGGCCGCGACCGAGATGCTGGACTGGTCGAAGCTGAAGCCGGGAGTCGGCGACCTGGCCAAGGCCTTCGTGGAACGCTTCCGGGCCAAGCACCCGATGCGGGACCTGCCCACCCATGCCTCCATGGGCTTCAACAACACCTGGATCTTCCTGGAGCACGTGCTGAAGCCCGCGGTGCGGAAGACCGGCGGCATGTCCGCCGATGCACTGCGCGAGGCGGCCTTGCAGGTGGACATCCCGATCGGCGGCACCATCCAGGGCTATGGCGTGAAGTTCAACCCGCCGGAGGATGTGATGGCCGGGCAGAACGCGCGCAGTATCGCCGTGGTCATGCAGTTCGAGGATGGCAGGTCGCATGTGGTCTGGCCGGATGCCATTGCCGGTCGGCCGCCGGTGCTGCCGCTGCCCTCCTCCAACGCCTTCGCGGCGCGCTCGTGAGCGGAGACGCGCTGCTTCGGGTCGAGGGACTGACCAAGCGCTTCGGCGGCTTCACCGCCGTGGACGCGGTGTCATTCTCCGTGGCGCCCGGGGAGATCCTCGGGCTGCTCGGCCCCAATGGCTCGGGCAAGAGCACGACCTTCAACTGCATCGCCGGGATGCTGAAGCCCACGGCCGGCTCGATAAGGCTGGCGGGGGAGGAGATCGGCGGCCTGACCGCCGACCGGATCTGCCGGCGGGGGATCGGGCGGACCTTCCAGATTCCCCGGCCCTTCCACAGCCTCTCGCTGCTGGAGAATGTGCGGCTCGCCGCGCATTACGGCGCGGGCGGCGCGATCGGGCATGAGGAGGCGGAGGCGCGGGCGCGCGATGCGCTGCGGCTGGCGCAACTGCCGGACGATCCGAATCTGGCTACCACCGGCCTTGGCGCGGCGGGGCTGAAGAAGCTGGAATTGGCGCGGGCCCTGGCGACGCAGCCCCGGCTGCTGCTGGCCGACGAATCCCTCGGCGGGCTGGATGCGGCGGAGATGCGCCAGGCTGCCGACATGCTGAAGCGCATCCGCGACGAACGCGGCATCACCATCGTCTGGGTGGAGCACATCATGGGCGTGCTGCTCTCCGTCGTGGACCGCGTGGTGGTGCTGGACCACGGCGCGGTGATCTTCGAGGGCACGCCGCAGGCGGCGCAGGAGGATGAGCGGGTGGCAGAGGTCTATCTCGGCCCGCCGGAGGTGCGCGCGGCATGAGCGCGGGGGCGAGGCTGGAACTCTCCGGCATCCAGGCCGGCTACGGCGATTTCCAGGCGTTGTTCGGCGTCGGCCTGCACGTGGAACCGGGCGAGGCGGTGGGCGTGGTCGGCCCGAACGGCGCCGGCAAGACCACGCTGTTGCGGGTGATCTCCGGCCTGATCCGCCCGACCGCCGGCACGCTGCGCTTCGACGGGCAGGATCTGGCGGTGCTGCCGGCACATGAGCTGCCGGGCCTCGGCATCGCCCATGTGCCGGAGAACCGGCGCCTCTTCCCGCATCTGACGGTGGAGGAGAACCTGAAGGTCGGCGCCTACACCCCTTCGGCCCGGCCGCATTTCCGGCAGCGGCGCGATTATGTCTACACGCTGTTTCCGCGCCTGAAGCAGCGCAGGCACCAATTGGCCGGCACCATGTCCGGCGGCGAGCAGCAGATGTGCGCCATCGGCCGTGCCCTGATGTCCGGCCCGCGCATCCTGCTGCTGGACGAGCCCTCCGCCGGCCTGGCGCCCCTGGTCGTGCAGCAGGTCTTCGAACTGGTCCGGCGCATCCGGCAGGAGGGGCTGACGGTGCTGATCGTGGAACAGAACGTGGCGCAGGTGCTGCGCGTCGTGGACCGCGCCTATGTGCTGGAGACCGGGCGCGTGGCGGCGGAAGGCAGTTCCGCCGCCCTCGCCGAGGATCCGGCCATCCGGCGCAGCTATCTCGGGGGGCACTGACCGCATGGATCCCTTCCTGCTGGAGGCGCTGCTGAACGGCGTGCTGCTTGGCGGCGTCTTTGCCCTGCCGGTGCTGGGGCTGAACCTGATCTTCGGCGTCGTGGACGTGATCTGGCTCTGCTATGCGGAGCTGGTGATGGTCGGCATGTATGCCGTCTGGTTCCTCTATACCCAGGCCGGCTGGCCGCTCTTCCTGGCCTTCGCCATTTGCCTGCCGCTGGTCGCCCTGCTCGGCATCCTGCTGCATCTGCTGGTGGTGCGGCCGCTGCTCTCGGCGCCGCCGATCAACCAAGTGCTCGCCACGGGCGGCGTGCTGTTCGTTCTGCAGGGGGCGGCGACGCTGGTCTTCTCCACCGAATTCCGCAGCCTCGGCGTGGAGATGCCGCCGATGGAGCTGGGGGAGGTCTTCGTCTCCGGCACCAAGCTGGCGGCCTTCGTCGCGGCGCTGGTGGGGGCGGCGGTGCTCTGGGCCTTCCTGAAATTCACCTATGTCGGCACCGCCATCCGCGCCATCGCCCGTGACCGGGAGGTGATGCCACTGATGGGCGTGGATCCGCGCCGCATCTACCTGATCGCCTCCGCGGCCGGGGGCGCGCTGGCCGGCCTCGCTGCCTGCCTGCTGGTGGTGCAACTGGATGTGCACCCCTTCGTCGGCCTCTCCTTCGGCCCGATCACCTTCATGATCTGCGTCATGGGGGGCCTGGGCAACATGCTGGGAGGCTTCCTGGCGGCCTTCCTGATGGGGCTGATCGTCTCGGTCGGCGGCTTCTATGGCAGCACGGACCTGTCCTACGTCGTCGCCTTCCTGTTCTTCATCCTGGTCATGTTCTTCCGGCCGCAGGGATTGTTCACGCGATGACCCCACGCGCTTTCCGCACGATGAAGGACATGGCGCTGCCGATCCTGGTGCTGGCGCTGCTGGCCTGCGTGCCGCTGCTCTCGCCGCCCGACTATCTGATGCATGTCCTCATCACGGTGCTGCTGACGGCGCTGGCGGGCACCGGCTGGGCGCTGATGGGGCGCTACCGGCTGGTCTCTTTCGGCCATGGCGCCTTCCTGGGCATCGGCGCCTACACCATGGGGCTGCTATGGAATTACTATGGCATCTCGCCCTGGATCGGCGTGCCGCTCGGCGTGGCGGCGGCGGTGGTGGCGGGGCTGCTGCTCGGCTATCCCTGCTTCCAGTTCCGCGTGGTGGGGCACTATTTCGCGCTGGTGACGCTGGCGGCGGGCGAGATCGTGCGCATCCTCATCATCGCGCTGCGCGACGTCACCGGCGGCTCGCTGGGGATGACGCCACACCAAGCGTCGCCGGGGGACGCCTTCGCGGCGATGCAATTCGGCAAGGCGGGCTTCTGGTGGATTGCGCTGGTGGCCTGGGCCCTGGGGCTGCTGGCCTGGCGGCTGCTGGACTGCTCCATGGCCTCCCGGGCGCTGGCGGCGATCGCGGAGGATGAGGATGCGGCGGCCTCCATCGGCATCCGGGTGACGCGGACGAAGCTGATGGTCACCGCGCTGTCCTGCGCGCTGGCGGCGCTGGCCGGGGCGCTGACCGGGCAGTACCGCATGTATCTGAACCCGGAATCGCTTGCCGGCCTTGGCATCTCCCTGCAGATCGTCTTCGGCGCCATTGCCGGCGGCATGTTCAGCATCATCGGCCCGACCATCGGCGCGCTAATCACCATCGGGCTGGAGGAATCGCTGCGCATCGCCTTCGGCACGCAATTCACCGGCGCCGCGGCCCTGGTCTATGGCATCCTGCTGGTGCTGTTCATGATCTTCCTGCCGCGCGGCATTGCCGGGTTGCTGGAACGGCCGCCGAGGGCATCTACGGGACGGAAGGCGCCGGCGGAGGGTACGGTGCCGGTGGCGTAGGAAGCATCAGGCGGGCAGCACGCGCTCCAGCGCCAGGCCGCGGCAGTCCATCTCGAAGTCGAGGCCCTGCACGGGCGGACGGCAGAATTGCCAGGTCAGCCCGTGCCGCGCGGCGCCGCGCCGCACGACCTCCTCCGCCAGGAAGGGGTGGATGTCGTGCACCGTATAGACCTGCACGCCCGTTACCATGCCCCAGCCCGTATCGAGCGCGGCCATGCGCCGCTCCATCTCGCCGAGCACCCAGCGGGCCTTGGCGCGCATCCCGGCGGCGGAGGTGTCGCCCGGCGCGATGATGTGGTCGCGGTAATTCGCCTGGCCTTCGAGCGTCTCGCCGCTGCCGGCCACGACGAAGCTCGGTGCCGCGCCGGGATCGGGCATGGTGTAGCAGAAGGCGTGGAAGCCGGGCTCCGCCGGCGGGTCGAGCTCCGGGCAGACATTGCTGCGTGCCACGGGATTGTGCCCGTCCCGCAGCACGCCCCATTCCGCCAGGACAGCGGCATAGGCGCGGTTGAAGGCGGTGAAGCCGGCCTCGGTGAAGGGGGCGGGGGAGCGCAATTCGCAGGCGCAGAAGGCGCTGCGCGGCCGGCCAAGCGCATCGAGATGCGCGGCGATGCGGCGCCAGCCCTCGGCGAGCGGCACCGGGCTGGGGAAGCGCGCGCGCTCGATCCGGAAGCCCGGCAACGTGGCGATGCCGGCGGAATACTGGAACACCGCGGGGATGAAGCGGTAGCCCGCCTCGGGGATCTCGATCGTCGCAGCCATGCCTCGCGCTCCTGCAAGCGGCCTTATGCCACTGCAGCGGATGGGCGGCGCTTGTGCAACCAGACTCTAGGCCTGTTCCTCCGGCGCGGGCTCGCGCTCGGGCTCCGCCAGTTCGGGCAGCCGGGCGCGGGCGGCGCGATGGGCGTGGCGGGAGGCGAGCAGCGCCGACAGTCCCTCGTCGCCCTCGGCCACGGCGGTGAGGATCAGGGCGTGCTCATGCCAGTCCGCCGCGGCGCCGCTGGCGGCGTAGAGGGCGGCCGGCAGGTTCAGCGGCGACGCAGCGCCTTTTCCAGCTCCGCCTTGTTCATATGGGACCGGCCGGGGATGTTGCGGCGCCGGGCCTCCTGGTACAGCTCGGCGCGTGTCTGGGTGCTGCGCCGGGCCTGCGCCCCGCGCTGCATGCGCGCCTTGGTGCGTGCCAGGCTGCGGCGGTTCCGGCGTGGGCTCACCTTGTTCGAGGCGCCGGCCTCACGCAGGCCGATGGCAATGGCCTGTTTCGGATTGCGGATACGGCGGCCGTGGCTCTTCAGCTCGCCATGCTTGTATTCGTGCATCACGCGCCTGACGGTTTGCCGTTGCGCCCTGTTCTGGCGTGGCATGGCTTGTCTCCCTGATTCGTCCCGTTGCGCTCAACGCATCGCGGGCCGGATGGCTTCTCATCCCCTGTCCCCTGCGGGCTCCGGGCCGTGCCGCATCGCCGGGGATCGCCAGCACGCGCAGGCGATGAAGCGGCGGCACTCGTGCGGGGCGCGCTACCGGGCGCCCTTCGCCCGGCGGATCGAGGTATCGAGCCGCGGCACGCCATAGTGCCGCGGCGCCGCGCCGATGACCGGCCGGTTGCGCGCGAGTGCCTCATCCAGCTCGTGTGCCAGGGCCTCATCCTTCTTCCGCACGCCTATGGAGATGTCGAAGACCATCGGCAGTTGCGGACCGTTGATCTGCGGCCGTACCGGGGTCAGCAGCAGGGGCACGGGCTGGAGCCGCGCGTACCAGCCGGCCAGCGGCCCCAGGCGACAGGGAGATCCACATCCCCCGCCACCACCGCATCCAGCAGGCGGGCCGGCGGGTTCGGCTGGCTGGAGTCGCCGAAGATGCTGTAGCCCCCCAGATTGCGTATGAGGCCGCGGCGCGAGAGCGCATGCGCTAGCGGGGTATTCGCGCCGTCGTCGCCGATCAGCGGCACGCCGGTCACCAGGTCCCGCAGCACGGGGTCGCTGAACGACTTCGACCGGATGCCACGGTCGACGCGGGAGACGAAGACATAGGTGGAGCGGTACTAGGGCTCCGTCGTGCGCAGCATCTCCATATTGGCGGGGATGCCGGGCACGATGTCGCACAGCCCGGCCTTCAGCGTGTTGCGGAGGAAGCCGCGCCGCTGCGCCCACCAGGTGTAGGTGACGGTGACGTGCAGATCCTTGACCAGGATGCCGACGATCCGGTTCCCAAGCCCCTCCTGCGCCGCTGTGCTAGCGTTGTGCTAGGCACGACCAGCCAGTGCAGCGCAGTGCGCCTGCTTCTAAGCTCTTGATTGGCTTGAAAGAAATGGTGCCCAGGGGCGGAATCGAACCACCGACACTGCGATTTTCAGTCGCATGCTCTACCAACTGAGCTACCTGGGCCCATGGGTGCGCCCCGCTTGACGGGCGCCGGTAGAGGCCGCGGGGAATAGCGGAAGCACGTCCGCCTGTCCACCCGCTCAGACGCCGTTTTCTTCGCCCGATCCCTCCGGCGGATCGCCCGGGATCGCATAGTCGCCGGCCAGCCAGCGGCCGAGATCCACCTGCCGGCAGCGGGCCGAGCAGAAGGGCCGGAACCGCTCATCCGCCGGCTTGCCGCAGACCGGGCAGCGGCGCGCCGGGCGGGCAGGGGCGGGGGGCTTCGCTTCATCCGCCATCAGCGCTCTCCTCGATCACCTCTCCACCCAGTGGAAGCAGGGGGTCCGGGCGGAGGTTCAGGGGATGCCCGGCCAGCGCCGCTGCTTCCTCCAGCGCCTCGGGCATGCCGCGCAGCGCCGCCAGCACCGAGGGAGCGGCCCGCAGGGCAAGGCGCCGGCCCGGCCGGGCCCCTGCCTCCCGCACCGCGCGCCGCAGCGCCGCCAAGCCGTGCGTCAGGGGAGAAGGCGGCCAGCCCAGCACCTCATGCAAGGGGGGGTGAATCCGCTGCCGCAGGATTTCGAACAGTCCGAGCGGGCCGAGGCCCAGCAGCCGTGCCAGCGGGTCGGGCGCCAGCGCCGCGCGCAGCGGGGCGGCCAAGGCCTCCCGCCGCTTCGGCTTCAGCCCGGCGAGGTCCAGCAGGATCGGCCCCGCCAGGTTGCGCAACCGGATCTGCCGCGCCGCCTCCGCCACCGCCGCCTCGTTCACCCGCATCTGCGCCAGGGTGTCGCGGGTGCCGGCGGCGGCGCCGGCATCCACATCCAGCGCGGTCAATGCCGGCGTCGGGTGGACTAGCAGCCGGCCGCTGCCGGGTAGCGGCACCTCCGGCCCGGCCAGGGCGTCGAATTCTGCCTCCAGCGCATCGTCGAAAACCGGGGTGTGCTGCAGGGTGATGCGCGCCGCACCCAGGGTGGCGCGCAGCCGGGCGGCGAGCCCGGCGCCATCGGTGATCACCGGCGCCCCTGGATGCGCCCGGGCCAAGCGAAGCACGGCGCCGGGGCCGCGTGCCAGCAGCCGCGGTGCGCCGGGCGGGGCTGCGGCTGCCAGCGCCATTTCTTCCGGAGTCAGCCGGGCGGTCACGCGCGGCCCTTTGCCGCCCTGGGCGGCGCGGATGATCCGGACGGGCAGAATCTGGCCCTCATGGACCAACTTGCCGATGGGCTGCCGTGTCGGGCCAGCCTCGCTTTCCGGCAGGAAGCCGGTCGCCCCATCCGCCAGCGCCAGGAAGGCGCCGGCCATGGCGGGGGCGAGGGCGGTGACGCGGGCGCGGTGCAGGTCGCCGACGCCATCCGGCCGGGCCGGGCGTTCCACCCAGGCTTCCTCCAGGACATCGCCGCGCAGCAGCGCCACGCGGATCTCGCCCGGGGAGACGCTGGCCAGGATTCTCACGGCCGCAGCCAGCCCACCCCGCGCAGCAACTGCGCCGTCTCGAACAGCGGCAGCCCGACGACATTGGAATGGGAGCCGGAAAGGAAGCGGACAAACGCCTCGGCCCGGCCCTGGATGGCGTAGCCGCCGGCCTTGCCGCGCCATTCGCCGCTGGCGAGGTAGTCCTCCATCTGCGCCGGCGTCAGCCGCTGGAAGGTGACGGCGGAGGCCACCAGGCGCTGCAACCGCTTCCCGCCCGGCGCCAGCAGGACCAGGCCGGTCGTCACCTGATGCCGGCGGCCGGAGAGCAGTTCCAGGCAGCGGCGCGCCTCGGATTCGGTGTCCGGCTTGGGCAGGATGCGGCGGCCGACGCCGACCACCGTATCCGCGGCCAGCACCAGCGCATCGGGCGCGGCGGCAGCGGCGGCGGCGGCCTTCTCGGCAGCCAGGCGGGCGGCGAGCTGGCGCGGCAGCTCCGCCTTCCGAGGTGTCTCGTCGATATCAGTGGGCAGGACTCGGTCCGGGATCACGCCGATCCGGGCCAGAAGGTCGAGTCGCCGCGGGCTGGCCGAGGCCAGCACCAGGGGCAGGCGGCCGCCTGTCATCCGCTCAGAAGGCAGTGGCGGGTCACTTGAAGCGGAAGGTGATGCGGCCCTTGGTCAGGTCATAGGGCGTCATCTCGACATTCACGCGGTCGCCGGCCAGGACGCGGATGCGGTTCTTGCGCATCTTCCCGCTGGTATGGGCGAGCACCATGTGATCGTTGTCGAGCTTTACACGGAACATCGCGTTGGGCAGCAGCTCCACGACGGTGCCGCTGAATTCGATCATATCCTCTTTTGACATTGAGCCTCTTGGTGTCAGGCGCGCGGCGCGGGGGGTTGACAGGCGGCGGGCAAGATGATGGCGGGCCGAGGGCGGGTCAAGAACGGGGGCCTGGGGCGATCACCGATATGGGATTCCGGGGCGCCCGATTCACCGGTTCCGGCCAGCCTCACGCATCCGGCAGGCGCAGCGCCACGCTGCGGCCATGGGCTTGCAGCCCTTCCGCCTCCGCCAGCGCCACCGCGGCGGGGCCGATGGCGGCCAGGCCCTCGGCGCTGGCCTCCACCCAGGTGGTCCGCTTCAGGAAGTCGAAGACCGAGAGGCCGGAGGCGAAACGGGCGGTGCGGCCGGTGGGCAGCACATGGTTCGGCCCGGCGACGTAATCCCCCAGCGCCTCCGGGCAGAAGCGGCCGAGGAAGGCGGCGCCGGCATGGCGGACCCGGCTGAACAGGGCGGCGGGATCCGCGACCATGATCTGCAGGTGCTCCGGCGCCAGCCGGTTGGTCAGGGTGGCGGCCTCCTCCCAGTCCCGCACCAGGATCACTGCGCCGTGGCGGCGCCAGCTTTCGCCGGCGATGGCGCGGCGGGGCAGGTCCCGCAGTGCGGCCTCGACCGCCGCCGCCACCGAGTCGGCAAAACCGGCATCGGTGGTGATCAGGATGGACTGGGCGGATTCGTCGTGCTCGGCCTGGGCCAGCAGGTCCATGGCGACATGGCGTGGGTCGTTGGCGGCATCCGCCAGGACCACCACTTCCGAAGGGCCGGCGATGGAGTCGATGCCGACCCGGCCGAACACCTGGCGCTTGGCCTCGGCCACATAGGCGTTGCCGGGGCCGGCGATGCGGTCCACCGGGGCGATGCTCTCCGTGCCCCAGGCCAGGGCCGCCACCGCCTGGGCGCCGCCGATGCGCCAGATCTCGCTCACCCCGGCCCGCCGCGCCGCGGCCAGAACCAGCGGATTGAGCTGCCCGCCAGGGGCGGGAACGCACATGGCGATGCGCCCCACCCCGGCGACCCGGGCCGGGATGGCATTCATCAGCACGGAGGAGGGATAGGCCGCCTTGCCCCCGGGCACATAGAGCCCGACCGCATCCAGCGCCGTCCAGCGCATGCCGAGCCTCAGCCCAGCCGGGTCCGGCAGCACCAGATCCTTCGGCATCTGCGCCGCGTGGAAACGCTCGATCCGCTGCGCCGCCAGGTCCAGCGCCGCCAGCAGTTCGGGGGCGATGGAGGTGGAGGCGGCTTCGATCTCCGCCTCGGTCACGCGCAGGGCGGCGGCGCTGGCGGGGGTGAAGCCGTCGAAGCGGGCGGTCAGCTCCAGCAGGGCGGCATCGCCCCGGGCGCGGACCGCGGCGATGATCTCCGCCACCGCGGCATCCACCTTCGCCGTCGTCTCCCGCGCCATGTCCAGCAGGGCACGGAAGCCAGTCTCGAAATCGGGATCGGAGGTGGAGAGGCGTCTCATGGCGTGGCGGCCAGGGCAGCGCGGAAACGCGCGATCCAGGCGCCGATCACCTCCGGCCGGGTCTTCAGCGCCGTGCGGTTGACGATGAGGCGGGAGGTGACCTTGGCGATGGTCTCCGTCTCCACCAGCCCGTTCGCCTTCAGGGTGCTGCCGGTCTGCACCAGATCGACGATCAGCCGCGCCAGGCCGAGGGAGGGGGCCAGTTCCATCGCGCCGTTCAGGTGCAGGATCTCTGCCTGGACGCCGCGGGCGGCAAAGTGGCGACGGGCGATATTCGGGTATTTCGTGGCGACCGTCACCGTGGACCAGCGGCTGGGGTCGTCCTGGGCGGCATTCTCCGCCGGCTCGGCCACGGCAATGCGGCAGCGGCCGATACCGAGATCAAGCGGGGCGTAGATCTCGGGATAGTCGAATTCCATCAGCACATCGGCGCCGCAGACGCCGATCTGCGCCGCGCCATGGGCGACGAAGGTGGCGACGTCGAAGGAGCGCACCCGCACCACCTCCAGCGCCGGGTCGGCGGTTTCGAAGCGCAGGCGCCGGCTGCTCTCATCGGCATAGTCGGCGGCGGGATGGATGCCGGCGCGGCCCAGCAAGGGGCCCAGTTCGGACAGGATGCGGCCCTTGGGGACCGCGAGGATGATGGAGCCGGCATCCGCCGGCGCCATCGCGGCAGTGTCAGAAATCGGCAAGTCCATGGAGTGCCCTAGCACTGCTGCGCGGCCGGGGACACGTAAAATTCCCATGTCAGCCCGGCAGGCGTTCGATGGCGGCACCCACGGCCGCGAGTTTCTCCTCGACCCGCTCATACCCGCGGTCGAGATGGTAGACACGGTTGACAATGGTCTCCCCCTCCGCCGCCAGCCCGGCCAGGACCAGGGAGACGGAGGCGCGCAGATCGGTAGCCATCACCGGGGCGCCGGAGAGGCGAGGCACGCCGCGGACGATGGCGGAGGCGCCATGATAGTTGATGCGGGCACCCATCCGGGTCAGTTCGGGAACGTGCATGAAGCGGTTCTCGAAGATCGTCTCGGTGATCATGGCGGCGCCCTCCGCCACGGTCATCAGCGCCATGAACTGGGCCTGCATGTCGGTGGCGAAGCCCGGGAAGGGTTCGGTCTGCACATCCACCCCATGCAGCCCGTTGAGGCGGGTGACGCGCAGGCCCCCCGACTCCTCGGCCAGGCCCACCCCAGCCTCCCGCAGCACGCGGGCGACGGCGCCGAGATGCTCCAGCCGCGCGCCCTGCAGCAGCACCTCGCCCCCGGTGATGGCGGCGGCGCAGGCATAGGTGCCGGCCTCAATCCGGTCGGCGATGACCCGGTGGGTGGCCGGGCCGAGGCTGCGGACGCCCTGGATGCGCAGCCGGTCGGTGCCGATGCCCTCGATTCGCGCGCCCATGCGCATCAGGCAGAGGGCAAGATCCTCGATCTCCGGCTCCCGTGCCGCGTTCACCAGCTCGGTCTCGCCATCGGCCAGGGTGGCGGCCATCAGCAGGTTCTCGGTGGCGCCGACCGAGACCTGGGGGAAGATGATGCGGGCGCCCTTCAGCCCCTTCGGGGCCCGGGCCTCGATATAGCCGGCATCGAGGGTGATCTCCGCCCCCATCAGCTCCAGGCCCTTGAGGTGCAGGTCCACCGGGCGGGTGCCGATGGCGCAGCCGCCGGGCAGGGAGACCCGCGCCTGGCCGTAGCGGGCCAGCAGCGGCCCGAGCACCAGAACCGAGGCGCGCATCTTGCGCACCAGGTCATAGGGCGCCTCCAGATTGGTGGCGCTGCCGGACATGGTCAGGGTCCGCGCCGCCCGGTCATGCTCCACGGTCAGCCCGTGCTGCTCCAGCAGGCTGCGCATGGTGGCGATGTCGGCGAGATCCGGGACATTCTTCAGCACCAGCGGCCCATCCGGCAGCAGCGCGGCGGCCATCAGCGGCAGGGTGGCGTTCTTGGCGCCGCTGATGGGGATGATCCCCTTCAACTGCTGGCCGCCACGGATGCGGATGCGGTCCATCGGCGCCCCCACCTCAGAGCCTGGGCAGCGCGACGCCGCGCTGGTGCATGTATTTCCCGGCCCGGTCGGCATAGCTGACCTCGGGCGCGCCCTCCCCCTTCAGGAAGAGGAACTGGCAGATGCCCTCATTGGCATAGATGCGGGCGGGCAGGGGGGTGGTGTTGGAGATCTCGATCGTCACCTGGCCTTCCCATTCCGGCTCCAGCGGGGTGACGTTCACGATCAGGCCGCAGCGGGCATAGGTGGACTTGCCCAGGCAGATCACCAGCACGTCGCGCGGAATGCGGAAATATTCGACCGTATGCGCCAGGGCGAAGGAATTGGGCGGGATGATGCAGGTTTCGCCCTTTCGGGTGACGAAACTGTCCTCCGCGAAATTCTTCGGGTCCACCAGCGCGTTGTCCACATTGGTGAAGATCTTGAATTCGTCGGCGACGCGGGCGTCATAGCCGTAGGAGGACAGGCCGTAGCTGATGACGCCCTGGCGCTGCTGGCGCTCCACGAAGGGGTCGATCATGCCGTGATCGGCCGCCATCCGGCGGATCCAGTGGTCGGGCATGATGGGCATGGCGGGCTGGCCTTCGGCGATGCGGGGCGGAGACACACCCCCTGTGGAGGCGCCCCGGATGGGCGGCCCCTCCTACCGCAGCCGCAGCGGCTGGGCAACCGGAAGGATCACGACTCCTCGCGCCCCTGGCCCGAGGGTTGGGGCGGGGCTTCCTCCCGCGCCCGGGCCTGGGCCTTGCGGCGGCGGAGATTGGCCCGGAGAGCGGCGGCCAGCCGCGCTTCCCGTTCCGTCTTCGCATCGGTAGGCTTCGGCCTGGGGGGATCGGCAGGGGGCTTCGTGGTCATGGCTCCGGCAGGATGTAATCCGCCCTGGAGCCTGCCAGGAAGGGGCGGAGGGTCATTCCACCTGGTTCTCCAGGGTGCCTATCTGCTCGATCTCGATCTCCAGCCGGTCGCCGGGGCGCAGCCAGCGCGGCGGGTTGCGCGTGGCGCCGCTGCCCTCCGGCGAGCCGGTGGCGATGACGTCGCCGGGCAGCAGCGGCGTGACCGAGGAGATATAGCGGATGATCTCCGGCACGTTGAAGAACATGCGGCCGATGCTGGTGTGCTGCACCTCCTGCCCGTTCAGGCGCGTGCGCAGGGTGAGGGCGGCAGGGTCGCCAATCTCGTCCGCCGTCACCATCCAGGGGCCGAAGGCGCCGGAGCGGTGGAAATTCTTCCCGGCCCAGACGCTGTGCTTCTGGAAGTCGCGCACCGATCCGTCATTGAAGCACGCATAGCCGGCGACATGCGACAGCGCCTCGGCCGCCGGTATGCTGGCGCCGCCGCGGCCGATGATGACGGCGAGCTCGCCCTCGTAGTCGAATTGCTCCGAGATGGTGGGCTGTTGCAGCCGGCCCCGATGCGGGACCAGGTTCTCCGCTGCCTTCTGGAAGATCGAGGGATGCGCCGGGCTGCTCACCTGGCCGCCGAGCGGATGCTCCTTCGGATAGTTGGCGCCGACGCAGAAGATGCGGCGTGGCTCCGGAAACGGCATCAGCCATTCGACCGAGGCGAGCGGGATGCGCGGCCCCGGCATGGCCAGCGCCTGCTTCGCCTCCGCCAGCGCGCCGTGTTGCAGCAGGGCCAGAAGCGACGGATGCCGTGCGCCGATGCGGGCGGTGAGGTCGATTACCTCCGTGCCATCCACCGCGCCGTAACGCTGCGCGCCCTGCCAGGCGAAGCTCATCAGCTTCATCGTCCGCTCCCCATGCCGTCCACGCGGCATGATCACAGGCTGGCGGACTCCGCGCCAGGGGGCGTTGTCCGGCGGCGTGCATGACGCCGCCTTGTGCGGCGCAGCATGATCGTTGCGCAAAACCGGCCCGGCTCCGTTCAAGTCATTGCGGCGTTGCGGGGCTTGGGGCAAGCTTCCCTTGTCCCTGTGGGCGGGAGGACAAACATGCATGTCGCGGTGGCCAGGGCAGGTGCTGCCTCCGCCGTCGCCATCGGCAGGCTCGGGCGCGACCGGTCTGCGATCGGGCTGACCGCATCATTCTCAATGGAAACACGTCCTTGAAGCCGACAGACACCAGTAATCCGGAATACTTCCACAAGGTCGTGGACTGCCAGTGGGCCTGTCCCGCCCATACGCCGGTGCCGGAATACATCCGGCTGATCGCGGCCGGGCGCTACACCGATGCCTATATGGTCAACTGGCATTCCAATGTCTTTCCCGGAATCCTCGGCCGCACCTGCGACCGGCCCTGCGAGCCTGCCTGCCGGCGTGGCCGGGTGGAGAAGGAACCGGTGGCGATCTGCCGCCTCAAGCGCGTCGCCGCGGACAACAAGGAGGACGTCCGCGCGCGCCTGACGCCCATCCCGGAGCAGCGCAACGGCAAGCGCATCGCCTGCGTCGGCGCTGGGCCGGCCAGCCTGACCGTGGCGCGCGACCTGGCGCCGCTCGGCTACGAGATCCACATCTACGATGGCGAGTCGAAGGGCGGCGGCTTTATCCGCAGCCAGATCCCGCGCTTCCGCCTGCCGGAGGAGATCATCGACGAGGAAGTCGGCTACATCACCGATCGCGGCGGCGTCATCACCCATTACGGGCAGCGGGTGGACAGCCTGAAGGCGCTGCTGGCGGAAGGCTTTGACGCGGTCTTCGTCGGTTGCGGCGCGCCGCGCGGGCGTGACCTGGACGTGCCCGGCCGCAAGGAGGCCGCGGCCAATATCCATATTGGCATCGACTGGCTCTCCTCCGTCTCCTTCGGCCATATCGAGAGCATCGGCAGGCGCGTCATCGTGCTGGGCGGCGGCAATACCGCCATGGATTGCTGCCGCTCCGCCCGCCGTCTCGGCGGCGAGGATGTGAAGGTCGTCGTCCGCTCCGGCTTCGAGGAGATGAAGGCGAGCCCCTGGGAGAAGGAGGACGCGATGCGAGAGGGCATCCCGATCCTCAACTACCTGGTGCCGAAGGAAGTGGTGCATGCCGGCGGCAAGCTGGTCGGCATGAAATTCGAGAAGGTGAAGGCGGAATACGACGCCAAAGGCCGCCGCCAGCTCGTCCCGACCGGGGAGCCGGAGGTCTTCCTGGAATGCGACGACGTCCTGGTGGCGATCGGCCAGGAGAACGCCTTTCCCTGGATCGAGCGCGACCTTGGCCTGGAATTCGACCGCTGGGGCCTGCCGAAGCTGGACGAGGCGACGCTGCAATCCACCCTGCCGAATGTCTTCTTCGGCGGCGATGCCGCCTTCGGCCCGAAGAACATCATCTGGGCCGTGGCGCATGGGCATGAAGCGGCCATCTCCATTGACCGCTTCTGCCGCGGCGAGGATGTGAGGCAGCGGCCGGCGCCGCATGTGGCGATGTCCAGCCAGAAGATGGGCATCCACGAATGGAGCTATGACAACGAGGTTTCGATCGACCTGCGCTACAAGGTACCGCACCGCGATCCCTCCATCGCGCTCCGCGACATCAAGGCGGAGGTGGAGCTGGGATATGACCGGGAGCTGGCCTTCAAGGAGGCGCAGCGCTGCCTGAATTGCGATGTGCAGACGGTCTTCACCTCCTCGCTCTGCATCGAATGCGATGCCTGCGTGGACATCTGCCCGGTGGACTGCATCACTTTCACCGAGAATGGCGAGGAGGCGGAGCTGCGGCAGCGCCTGAAGGCGCCGGCGCTGAACTTGGCGCAGGATCTCTACGTGCAGGATGGCCTCAAGACCGGGCGCGTCATGGTGAAGGACGAGGATGTCTGCCTGCATTGCGGCATGTGCGCCGAGCGCTGCCCGACAGGTGCCTGGGACATGCAGAAATTCTTCCTCGACACGGCCAAGGCCTATCGGAACGGGAATGGTGCGCAGCAATGCCGCAGCCGATAAGTGCAACCAACGACTTCGTCGTCAAATTCGCCAATGTCAACGGATCGGGCTCGGCGAGCGCCAACCAGCTCTTCGCCAAGTCGATCCTGCGCATGGGAATCCCCATCGCCTCCCGCAACATCTTCCCCTCCAACATCCAGGGGCTGCCCACCTGGTTCGAGGTGCGGGTGAGCGGAGAGGGCCATCTCGGCCGGCGCGGCGGCGTGGACCTGATGGTGGCGATGAACCCGCAGACCTGGGACAGGGATGTCGCCGAGATCGATCCGGGCGGCTACCTGTTCTATGATTCGACCAAGCCGATGCCGCAGTCGAAATTCCGGCCGGACATCAATATCATCGGCGTGCCGCTGACCCAGATGTGCAATGCCGCCTATACCGATGCGCGGCAGCGGCAGCTCCTCAAGAACATCATGTATGTCGGCGCCCTCTCGGCGCTGCTCGGCATCGACCCGGCGGCAATAGAGAAGCTGCTGGGCGAGCAGTACAAGGGCAAGGAAAAGCTGGCGAAGTCCAACCAGGACGCCTTCCACATGGGCCGCGACTGGGCGCTGGCCAATCTGCAATGCCCGATCGGGCTGCGGCTGCAGCCCTCCGACAAAGTTGGCAACCGCATCTATGTAGATGGCAACAGCGCCGCCGCGCTCGGCGCGGTCTATGGCGGCGCGACGGTCTGCGCCTGGTACCCGATCACCCCCTCCACCTCCCTGGCCGAAGCCTTCGAGCGCTGGTGCCGCCGCTTCCGGATAGAGCCGGAGACAGGGAGGAAACGCTACGCTATCGTGCAGGCGGAGGACGAACTCGCTTCCATCGGCCTGGTGATCGGCGCCTCCTGGAACGGGGCGAGGGCCTTCACCGCCACCTCCGGCCCCGGCATCTCGCTGATGCAGGAATTCGTCGGCCTGTCCTATTTCGCCGAGATCCCCTCGGTGATCTTCGACGTGCAGCGTGCCGGCCCCAGCACGGGCATGCCGACGCGCACGCAGCAATCGGACGTGCTCTCCGCCGCCTATGCCAGCCATGGCGATACCAAGCATATCGTGCTGTTCCCGGAGGATCCGCGCGAATGCTTCGAGATGGGCGCCCAGGCCTTCGACCTGGCGGACCGCTTCCAGCAGCCGGTCTTCGTGCTGCTGGATCTCGACATCGGCATGAATGACTGGCTCTGCGAGCCCTTCACCTGGGACGACAGCCGCCGCATGGACCGCGGCAAGGTGATGACGGCCGAGATGCTGGAGGCCGGAACCACCTTCGGCCGCTACCTGGATGTGGATGGTGACGGCATTCCCTATCGCACCTATCCGGGCACGCACCCCAGCAAGGGTGCCTTCTTCACCCGCGGCACCTCCCGCGACCGCTTCGCCAAATACACCGAGCAGGGCGCCGCCTATGTGGACAACATGCAGCGCCTGCTACGGAAATTCGAGACGGCGAAATCCTATGTCCCGCGCCCGGTGGAGCGCGAGGCGGCGCAGCCGGCGCGGCATGGCGTGATCTATTACGGCTCCTCCTCTGCCGCGATGAAGGAGGCGCTCCTGGCGCTGGAGGCGGAGGGCATCCATCTGGACGCGCTGCGCATCCGCGCCTTCCCCTTCCATGACGACGTCATGGATTTCATCGCGCAGCATGAGAAGGTCTTCGTCGTCGAGCAGAACCGCGATGCGCAATTGCGGACCCTGCTGATCAACGAGGGCAGCATCAACCCCGCCCGCCTGATCCCCATCCTCCACTACGACGGCACGCCCATCACCGCGCGCTTCATCCGTGCGGCGATCGCCGAGAAGGCGCCGGCGCTGAACGTCGTTCCCCTTGCCGGAGCCGCGGCCGAATGAGCTTCCTCCCCAAGCCCAAGCTGCACCATCCCAGCCTGCCGAAGAACGCGCTCGGCTACACCCGGCGCGACTATGAGGGTTCGATCAGCACCCTCTGCGCCGGCTGCGGCCATGATTCGATCAGTGCCGCCATCATCCAGGCCTGTTTCGAGCTGGATATCGAGCCGCACCGGGTCGCCAAGCTCTCCGGCATCGGCTGTTCTTCCAAGACGCCGGACTATTTCCTGGGGGCGAGCCACGGATTCAATTCCGTGCACGGCCGCATGCCCTCCGTGCTGACGGGCGCCAATCTGGCGAACCGGGACCTGATCTATCTCGGCGTCTCCGGCGATGGCGACAGTGCCTCCATCGGCCTCGGCCAGTTCGCGCACAGCATGCGGCGCGGCGTAAACATGACCTATATCGTCGAGAACAACGGCGTCTACGGGCTGACCAAGGGCCAGTTCTCCGCCACCTCCGACCGGGGGTCGAAATCGAAGAAGGGCGCGGTCAACACCGACGAGGCGATCGACCTGGTCGGCCTGGCGCTGCAACTCGGCGCCACCTATGTCGCGCGCAGCTTCTCCGGCGACAAGGCGCAGCTCGTGCCGCTGATCAAGGGCGCGCTGCGGCACCAGGGCGCCGCCTTCATCGACTGCATCAGCCCCTGTGTCGCCTTCAACAACCACGAAGGCTCCACCAAGAGCTATGATTTCGTGCGCGAGCACAACGAGGCGGTGAACCGCCTGGACGTGATGTTCGGCCGCAACCCGATCACCGCCGACTACGCGCCGGGAGAGGTGCGGGACGTGGTGCAGCATGACGGCTCCGTGCTGCGGCTGCGCAAGCTGCATGCAGACTACGACCCGACCGACCGGGTCGCTGCCATGAACTACCTGCAGGAGCGCAAGGCGGCGGGCGAGATCGTCACCGGGCTGCTCTACATCGATCCCGACCCGCAGGACCTCCATGCGCATCTGGGGACGGTGGCAACGCCGCTGAACCGGCTGGATGACGCGGCACTCTGCCCCGGTGCGGCGGCGCTGGAGACGGTGAATGCCGGGCTGCGCTGAAGCCTTCGGCGCGCCTGGGCTTACGGAAAGGAATGCACGACGCTGTATTAAATTACGGAAATGCAGGGTTTGCTGATTGGGCGCGCGTGAGGCCCGGTTCGTCCCCGGGCTTGTCCACAGGATTCGGGGACAGTCCTGTGGAGAAGGCTGTGGGTGAAACGGCCCGGTCGGCTGCCAGCCCTGCCGGGCCATGACCCGGCGCGCCTCCGTGTCTGATTTACAACATCGCCGGGGTTCTTCCCGCCGGCATTTCGCGGCGGCGCAAGTGGGTTGCAGGACTGGGTCGTTTCTGGTTTCCCTGCCACTGATGAAGCGCAACGATCGCAGGGCAGCGCCAAAGCCCCTCTCCCCTTCGGACTGCGGCGCAAGCCGGCCCGGCCCGGTCGGCATGGCGACCGCCCGTGCCTTCTGGCCAGGCCGATAGGAGGGGCGCATGCGGGTTGCTCTGTGCGTCAAGCGGGATGTGTTCGGTCTCCTGGCCCTGCGCTGCGTCCTGCCCTTCCTGCAGGGCTGCGCGCTGCGGATCTTCTGCAGCGTCAAGACCCGGCCGAATGAGGAGGTGGTGCGCGAGCTCAGCCTGCTGAAGGTGCTGGAGCGTGACTTCCCCATGGATGTCCTGCTGCCACTGGCACCCCCGGGCGAGGTGCCGGCGGAGTGGGAGGAACTGACCGATCTGGCCCCTACCGGCGGCGCGGCGCGGCTGCTGGATTTCGCGCCGGACCTCGTCCTCTCCCTCCGCTTCAGCCTGATCTTCAAGCGGGAGCTGATCGCGCGCATCCCGCAGGGCATCATCAATGTCCATCCCGGTGCCCTGCCCGGCTACCGGGGCCTCTACGCGCCCTTCTGGCAGGCGCTGGCGAAGGAGCCGGAATTCGGCTGCACCGTGCATTTCGTGGATGCCGGGATCGATACCGGGCCGGTGATCGGAGAGGCACGGGTCCGGCGCGATCCCGCACGCTCCCTGTTCTGGCACACGGCGCAGCTCTACAGGGGGGGCGCCGAGATCGCCGGGGCCGCCGCCGCGGGCATCCGCAGCGGGCAGCGGCCGAAAGCCACCCCGCAGCCGCCCGGCGGCCGCTATTTCCGCCTGCCGGGCCCCGCCGATTTCGCCGCCCTGGCGGAGACGGGCTTCGCGCTGGTCACGCCCGCCGACTATCTGGACTGCCTGCGGGAGATCCTGGTCCCTGGCCCTGCCGCGATCCGGGGCGCCGCGGCGTGAGCCGGGGCACCTCCTTCGCCTCGCGTCTTGCCGTGCTGGTCGCGGCGATGCTGGTCGTCGCCTGCGCCCTGACCGCCGTGCTGAACTACCTGAAATTCGAGAAGCTGCTGCTCGGCCAGCAGGCGCGGGTGCTGGAGATCGTCGCCTCGGACCTCGCCGAGGTCTTCGAGCGCAGCATGAATCTCGGCGTCCGCCTGCCGGGCGTGCCGGGTGCTCAGGCGCTGCTGGAGCGCCGCCGCGCCACCGATGCCCTGGTGGACGGGCTGAGCGTGACCGATGCCACCGGCCGCATCCTCTTCGACACCGACCGGCAGAGGATCGGGGAGCAGGTTCCTCCCTACCTCCTGCCGCCGCCCGCCGTGTCCGAGGCCTGGCATGTCCGCCGCGGCGACTGGAATTGGATCGGCGTGCCGATCGTGAACAGCTTCGGCCAGGCCGAGGGCGCCCTGCTCCTCGCCTATGGCCGGGATGCGGTGGATGCGCGGCTGGATGCGATCCTGCTCTCCATGGCCCGCGCGGCGCTGATCGGGCTTGCGGTGGCGATCCCGCTCGGCAGCGCCGCGATCTTCCTCGCGGCCGGCAGGGCGAGGCGCTGGTTCGCGGCACTGGGCCAGGCCATGGCGCCGGACGCCACACAGGCGGGCGCC
>Ga0207747_1000441_pt1 | contig 48235 bp, 45 predicted proteins | sample HigsolmetaGSP11D_FD_184839 | JGI IMG/M metagenome (GOLD analysis project Ga0207747, IMG submission 184839) | High solid enriched microbial communities from the Joint BioEnergy Institute, USA - SP1-1-D (SPAdes) | ecosystem: Engineered > Bioreactor > SSF (Solid state fermentation) > Aerobic >...
TGCGCTTCGGGACCGGGGTGACACCGCCCGGCTTCCGCTACCACCCGGCGGTGATCGCGCAGGCCGCGGCCACGCTGGAGGCGATGTACCCCGGACGCTTCTGGCTCGGGCTGGGAGCCGGTGAGGCCCTGAACGAGCACGTCGTCGGGCGCTACTGGCCCGAGGCCCCGACCCGCCTGCGCATCCTGATGGAGTCGATCGAGGTGATAAGGCGGCTCTTCTCGGGGAAGGTGGTCAAGTACCAGGGGGAGCACATAAAGCTCGAGAGCGCGAGGCTCTACACCCTGCCGGAGAGCCCGCCCCCGATCTACGTCGCCACCGCCGGGCCCGTCATGAGCAGGCGCACCGGGAGGTTGTGCGACGGGATCATCACCGTCGGCGCCCCGGACGAGAAGATAAGGATGCTCATGGAGCGCTTCGAGGAGGGGGCGCGACAGGAGGACAAGGACCCCTCCGAGATGCCGCGCATCCTGCAGCTCCACGTCTCCTACGCGAAGAGCCAGAGAGAGGCCGAGGAGAACGCCCTCAGGGAATGGCCCAACGGCGGGATGCCCTTCCCCAAAGCCGACATCAGAAACCCCGAGGACTTCGCCGCGATGGCCAGGCAGGTCAGGATAGAGGATTTCGCGAACCGCGTGCTGATCTCCGCCGACCCCGACGAGCACCTGGAGCACATCCAGCACTACGTGGACCTGGGCTTCGACGAGGTCTACGTGCACAACGTCGGGCGCAACCAGGAGGAGTTCATCCGCGTCTACGGGGAGCGGGTGATCCCGAAGCTCCGCTGGCCGGGGGCGGCCTAGCTTGGGCTGGAAGAGGGGGAGCTTCCTCGGGGTCCTTATGGTTGCGGTCGGGGCGGCGTTCTGGGGCACCGACGGGGTGCTGCGGGTGCCGCTCCTTAAGTACATGTCGCCGACGGCGATCGTCTTCTCCGAGCACCTGTTTCTGGCCGCCTACTCGGTGCCGGCGGTCGCGCTCGGCTGGCGGGCGTTCCGCGGCTTCCGGGCGCTGCACTGGCTCGCGCTGTTTACCATAGGCTGGGGAGGCTCGGCGCTCGCCACGCTGATGTTCACCGAGGCGTTCGCACTCGGGAACCCGACCGCCGCGATCCTGCTGCAGAAGACCCAGCCTCTCTTCGCGATAACCCTCTCCTCGCTGCTCCTGCGCGAGCGGCTCGGCTGGCGCTACTGGGGGTGCTTCGTCGTCGCGATGGCCGGGGCGTACCTGATCTCCTTCTCCGACCTCTCGCCGTTCGGGAAGCTCGGAAGCGGTGCGCTACTCTCATCGCTCTTCGCGCTCGGGGCGGCGTTTCTCTGGGGCTCCTCGACGGTCATGGGCCGCTTCGTGTTGCGGGATCTCCCCTTCCACACCCTCACCGGGGCCCGTCTTCTGAGTGCGCTGCCGCTGCTCGGGGTGATCGTGCTCTGGCAGGGGAGGATGGGCGGCGTCGGGGAGGGGATCGCCGCACACCCCCTGCGGGTGGCGCTGCTCGCCCTGATCCCGGGGCTCATCGCCCTCCTGCTCTATTACCGGGGCCTGACCTCCACCCGCGCCTCCTACGCCACCCTCGCCGAGCTCGCCTTCCCCGCGACCGCGGTGGTCCTCAACTGGGTCGTGCTCGGGGTGGGCGTCACACCCAACCAGATCGCGGGCTTCCTCCTCCTTTGGGCTTCGGTCTTCGTGCTCGGACGCCTCAGCGCCCGCTCCCCCGAACCCGAGACTCCCTCCCCGGTGGTGCAGGATTCCGCGCCGGCCAGATGCCGCTGATGGGGTCCGCCCGGAGTCCGGAGCGGAAGGCCCGTGGCTGAGGAGATCTGCTACCTCACGGCACGTGAGATGGCCCGCATGATCCGGGAGCGCGAGCTCTCCGCCGTGGAGGTCGTCGAGGCCCACCTCCGGCGCATCGAGGAGACGAACCCGAGGGTGAACGCCATCGTCACCCTGGTGCCGGAGCGGGCCGTCGAGGAGGCGCGCGAGGCCGACCGGAGGCTCGCCCGGGGCGGGGAGGTCGGGATCCTGCACGGGCTCCCGGTGGTGCACAAGGATCTCGTTCCCACCAGGGGCATCCGCACGACCTTCGGCTCTCCGGCCTTCAGAGACTTCGTCCCGGAGGACGATGCGCTCATCGTCGAGCGCCTGAAGAGAGCCGGCGCGATAACCCTGGGCAAGAGCAACACCCCCGAGTTCGGCGCGGGCTCGCAGACGTTCAACCCGATCTTCGGGGCGACCAGAAACCCCTACGACCTCTCGAAGACCTGCGGCGGGTCGAGCGGCGGGGCGGCCGCCGCGCTCGCGGCCGGGATGGTTCCGATCGCCGACGGCTCGGACATGGGGGGATCGCTGCGCAACCCGGCCTCCTTCTGCAACGTCGTGGGTCTAAGGCCCTCACCCGGGAGGGTCCCCACCTGGCCCACGCTCGTCCCGTGGTCCCCGCTCTCGGTCGAAGGTCCGATGGCCCGGAGCGCCTCCGATGTTGCGCTCATGCTCGCGGCGATCGCGGGCCCCGACCCGCGCGCCCCGCTCTCTCTGTCCGAGCCGGGGGAGATCTTCCTCGATTCCCTGGAGCATGACTTCTCCGGAGCGCGTCTCGCCTGGAGTCCCACCCTCGGGGAGCTCCCCGCCGAGCGGGAGGTGTTGGAGACGCTCGAAGGCACCCTCGGTGTCTTCGAAGGGATCGGATGCACCGTCGAGGAGGCCGCACCGGACTTCTCCGGCGCCGACGAGGCGTTCAAGGTCTTCAGGGCCTTCCAGTTCCACCTCTCCTACGGGGAGCTTCTCGCGGAGCACCGGCACGAGATGAAGGAGACGGTGGTCTGGAACATCGAGCAGGGGGCGAGGCTCACCCCGGACGACCTCGCGCGGGCCGAGAAGGCCAGGACGGAGCTCTACCACCGGGTGCGAAAGTTCCTCGATCTCTACGACTTCCTGCTCCTCCCGACGGTTCAGGTCCTCCCGTTCGACGTCGAGGTGGAGTACCCGACGGAGGTGGCGGGCGAGCCGATGCAGACCTACATCGACTGGATGAAGTCCTGCTACTACATAACCGTGACCGCCCTGCCCGCGATCTCGGTGCCGGGAGGTTTCACCCCGGAGGGGCTTCCGGTGGGGCTTCAGATCGTGGGCCGTCCCCGCGACGAGGTCGGGGTGCTGCGCCTCGCGCACGCCTTCGAGCAGGCGACGGGGTTCGAAGGCCGGCGTCCGTCTCTCTAGGTCTCCTCGAAGAACGGCTCGCCGGGACGGGCGTAGCGGCGGGCCACCTCCTCGTTCAGCTCGACCCCGAGCCCCGGGGCTTCCGGAACGCGGATGAACCCGTCCTCGATCACGGGGTGGTCGAGACCCGTGACCATCTCCTCCCAGAACGGGACGCTCATCCCGTGCCACTCCAGCGCGAGGAAATTCGGGATCGCGGCGGCCAGGTGCGCCGAGGCGAGCGTCCCGACGGGAGAGGCGATGCAGTGCGGGGCGAGGGCGACGTAGTGGGTGTCTGCCAGGTCGGCTATCTTTCGTCCCTCCAGGAGCCCGCCGGTCTTCTGCAGGTCGGGGGCGGCGATGTCCAGCGCGCCCCTCTCCAGAGCCTCGCGGAAGCCGTAGCGCATGTAGAAGTTCTCGCCGCTCGAGATCGGGGTGCGGGTCCCCGCGGTGACGCGCCGCAGCGCCTCGACGTTCTCCGGCGGGACCGGGTCCTCGAGCCACATCAGCCCGTAAGGCTCGAGCTCGCAGGCCAGCCGCAGCGCGTCGGAGACGTCGTAGCGCCAGTGCAGGTCGAAGGCGATGTCCACCGTATCCCCGACCGCCTCCCGGACGGCCTCGACGAGCGAGACCATGAACCCGACCTCGGCGTGGGTGAGGGTGCCGGAGTGGGTGTCCAGGGTGTGGGGGTTCGGGACGTCGAGGTCGAACTTGAGCGCGGTGAACCCGCGGGAGGCGACCTCGCGGGCGCGGGCGGCGTACATCTCGGGGGTGAAGACCTCGGTGGCCTCCGCCTCCCCGTAGGCCCGACCGTGGACGGGGTGGTTGATCTCGGCGGAGATCGCCGTCCTCTCCTCCTCCGGCAGCCAGCGTGGGCGGCGGGCGACCATGAGCGAGTCGAGCGCTTCGAGCGCCTCCCCGGCGTGGCAGTCGGCGTAGACGCGGACGCGGTCGCGGTACTTACCGCCGAGCAGGCGGTAGATGGGGACGCCGCAGTACTTGCCGAGCACGTCCCAGAGCGCCGCCTCTATCCCGGAGATGGCGTTGTAGACGATCCCGCCCATCGAACCCGCGCCCGAGGCGGCCCAGCGCATCTTGGAGAAGAGCCGGTCGATGTCTCTCGGGTCTTCCCCGACGAGCAGCCGCCCCATCTCGCGGATGATCGCGGTGAGCCCCGGCGCCAGGTAGCTCTCGCCGAGCCCGGTTATCCCTTCGTCGGTCCGGATGCGGATGAAGGTCCAGTCGTAGTTGGCCTCGACGACGGCCGTGCTGATGCTCGTTATCTTCACGCGTCCTCCTCTTCCGGGGGAAGTTGCGGGGTCGCCACTCCGGTCTTGCCGAGGGCCTGGAGCTCGGCCGGCAGGATGGTCATCTCGGGCACGTAGACGTGCTCCGGGAGCGTGGCGAGGAACAGGCACGCCCGCGCCACGTCCTCGGGCTTGAGCGCCCGCTCGCGCACCTCCCTGGGCGGCGGTGCGGGCCGGTCGTCCAGCAGGGGCGTGTCCACGATGCCGGGCAGCACGCTCGAGAAGCGCACGCCCCTCGCGTGCTCCTCGATGCCCGCCGCCCGCGCGAGCGCGGCCATCCCGGCCTTCGAGGCCTGGTACGCCGGGCCGGAGGCGTCGGGCCAGAACCCGGAGACGCTGCCTATGAGGATGGCCTGGCCGCGCGAGGTTCTGAGGTGGGGAAGCGCGGCCTTGAGGAAGTAGAACGCCCCGCAGAGGTTCACCGAGAGGATGCGCTCCCAGTCCTCCGCGGAGAGCTTCTCCAGGCTCCTGTCGGGGACGTTGGTCCCGGCCGCGAGCACGAGGAGGTCGATTCGCTCACGCCCGCCCGTCTCCGCGACCAGCGCCTCCACGCCCTCGCGGTCCGAGACGTCGAGGGCGTGCGGGATGAGGCGCCCCGTGGCGAGGCGCTCTTCGCCGGCGCCCTCCTCCATGGCCTCCCTCCTGCGCGCCACCGCGTGGACGCGGGCCCCGGAGTCGCAGAAGAGGTTCGCCGTGGCGAGCCCGATCCCGCTCGAGGCCCCGGTGACGATCGCGGTGCACCCGGAGAGCGGACGCCCGTTCACGCCCCCTCCGCCAGAAAGATCTTCACCTGGTCTGTGGGACCTTCGGCCAGGCGGCGGAACGCTTCGGGGCCCTCGGAGAGCGGCAGGGGGTCGGGGAGCTCGCCGATCCCGGCGCGGCCCTCGGAGATCCAGTCGAGCGCCTGCCGGAAGTCCTCGCGGGTGTAGGCGTAGGAGCCCTGCAGCGCGAGCTGGTTGCGCACCAGGTGGTGGAAGGGTATGAGGCTCTCGTCCTCGTGCAGCCCGACGAGGACGGCCATCCCTCCGGGACGGAGCAGCCCGGCGGCGAGACGCCGCGTCTGAGAGGTGCCGGCAGCGTCGAAGACGACGTCGGCACCGAGGCCGCCCGTGGCCTCGCGCAGCGCCTCCTTCGCGTCTTCACCCGAGGGGAACGCTGCGTTCGCCCCGAAGGAGAATGCCTTCTCCCTCCTCCCCTCGTGCGGCTCGACGACGGTGACCTCCGGGATCCCGCTCAGGACCGCGGCCTGCAGGACCATCGTGCCGATGGTGCCCGCGCCGAGGACGACGGCGCGCTCCATCGGCCCCCGAACCTGCGCCAGGCGTACCGCGTGCACCCCGTTGGCGAACGGTTCGGCGAGGGCCGCGGCGGTCATCGGGAGGGTGTCGGGGACCGGCAGCAGCGCCGCGGCGGGGACGCGGACGTACTCTGCGAAGGCTCCGGGGTGCTGGATGCCGATCATGGTGCGGTTGGGGCAGGCGTTCTCCATCCCGGCCCGGCAGATGGGGCACTCGTCGCACGGGAGCAGGGGGTTGACCGCGACCCTCCTCCCCTCCCACGAAGGGTCCACCCCCTCGCCGACCTTCGACACCGTGCCTGCGAACTCGTGTCCCATCACGAGCGGCGGGGTGCGGTTGCCCATCCTGCCCAGGTACCCTTCGACCTCCGAGCCGCAGATCCCGGCGGCGCCGGTGCGCAGCACCACCTCTCCGGGACCCGGCTCGGGCTCCGGGCTCTCCTCGACCGACATGCTCCGCGGCCCCTGCCAGACCAGTGCCTTCACGCTAGCTTCCTACCTCCTGGGTCCTCCCTGCACGCGCCTCCACGTGCTGGCGGCGCACCCTCACCGTCATCATCACTATTCCCGCAAGAAAGAGCGCGGCGGCGAGCACGCTCGCAGTGCTCACGAAGCTGCCGCTCTTCTGCTGCAGATATCCGCCCAGGTAGGGCCCCGCGAACCCGCCCAGGTTGCCGAGCGCGTTGATCAGACCCATCGCTCCACCCGCCACGGCCGCGGGCATCGCCTCCGAGGCAGCGGCCCAGAACGGGCCGTCGTAGGCCAGGGCGCCGCCCATCGCCAGGCTCAAAAGCGCCATCGCGGGGATGATGTTGCCCTTGCCGATGGTCACCGAGGCGACGAGGGCGACCGCGGCGATGAGCATCGCGAGGAAGACGTGCAGCGAGTAGTGGCCGTCCCTGTCGGCGGCCCAGCCGTTGACCCACAGCCCGATCATGGCGACGATGTAGGGGATCGCCGTGAGCAGCCCGACCGCCCCGTAACCGCGGTTGCTCATCTCGTGGATCACGGTCGGAAGCCACAGGTTCAGCCCGTAGAAGCCTATCTGGATCAGGAAGTAGACCAGGACGAGCTGCCACACCACGCCGCTTCGCAGGGCCTCCCTGTAGCCGGCCACTTCGGGGGCGTTGCGGCGCTCCTCGGCGATCGTGCGTTCGATGTAGTCACGCTCCTCCTGCGAGACCCAGGAGGCCTCCGAGGGCCAGTCGGCGGCGAGCCACCACCACAGCGGGGCGGCGATGAAGAACGGGAAGAGCCCCTCGATGATGAACAGCCACCGCCAGTCGGCGAACGTCAGGATCCAGCCGGAGAGCGGCGCGGTGATGATCGAGGCTATCGCGATGTTCATGATCCAGAAACCGTAGGCCCGGGCGCGCTCGCGTGCGGGGAACCAGTGGCTTATGAGCACCAGTATCGCGGGCCAGATGCCGCCCTCGGCCACCCCGAGCAAGAACCGCACCGCCAGGAGCTGCCAGTAGTTCTGCACGAGCCCCGAGAGGACCGCGAAGATGCCCCAGACGATGATCATGATCCCGACGAACTTCTTCGCGCTCCAGTGCTCGGCGAGGTGTCCGCCGGGGATCTGCAGGAAGAGGTACCCGATGAAGAAGATCCCCCCGGCGAGCCCCGCGGCTGCGGCTCCTATCCCCAGCTCCTTCTCCATCCCGCCGAAGGCGAACCCGATGTTGGTCCGGTCCATGAACGAGATGATGTAGACGATGATCGCCACCGGGATGAGCCTGGCCCAGCGGGCCCGGCCCACCGGAGCGGGCGTTGCAGAGTCTTGCATGGTTCTCCCCCTTTCCCGGATCTACTTCGGTACCAGCGCGAGGGCCCGGACCGGAGATCCCGAGCCGCCGCGGATCTTGAGCGGGAACGCCATGAACATGCAGAAGGGCGGCAACGACCTCAGGTTGGCGAGGTTCTCGACGATGTAGACCTCGTTGCCGAGAAGCGTGTGGTGGGCCGGGAACTCCTCGTCACCGGAGGCGTCTATCGCCAGGGTGTCACAGCCCACGAGCGACACCTTCCTCTCCACCAGGTATTCTGCGGCCTCCCGGCCGAGGCCCGGCCAGGCCTCGAGGAAGGCCCTGCCCTCCCTGCCCGTCGCCCAGCGTTCGTCCCAGCCGAAGCGTATGAGGACGGCGTCCCCGGGCTCGAGCTCGCCGTGCTCTCGCTCCCAGCTGCGTATACGCCCCGCCGAAAGCGTCTCGCGCGGGGCGAGGTCTGTGGCCTCTATCGTTGCGGCGCGTCCCGCCAGCCGGTTCAGAGGGATCTCGTCTATCCCGTAGTGGGCTTTGCCTTCCGCGATGAAGTGGAGCGGGGCGTCGAGGTGGGTGCCGGTGTGCTCGCCCATGGCGAGCGCGTACTGGCAGGCCGCATCCCCGAGCTCGTAGGACTCGTAGAGGGTGCGGCCGAAGCGGGCATGCGTGGGCCACGCCGGGATGCCTTCTTCCAGCGTGTGGGAGAGGTCGACCCACTCGTATTCGCGCAGCTTCTGAGCGAAGGATGAGCTCTCTTCTGGTGTCAACTTCCCTCCTTCCGGGATCATCGCCGGGTGAGACTCCGACTTTCCGCCGTCTCCTGCATCATCGTCACCGGGATGAGGGTGGAGAGGTAGATCGCGGCGAGCAGCAGATAGTTCCATGAGAAGCCGAAGTGTTCGATTATGTAGCCGGAGACCGATCCGACTATCGTCCCCGAGACGCCGAGCCCGACCCCGATCATGAGCCCCATCCCCGAAGACGCCGCGTCGGGGACGGTGTCTATGACCGAGGAGTAGAGAACCGGGTAGGGCGAGTTGCGGAAGAGCCCCCACCCGATCAGGATGATCCAACCCAGGGCCGCGCTCGTGATGAAGATCATCGCGAGCGTGGCCGCCGCGAGCCCGACCGAGATTATCCCCAAAGAGAATTTCCTGCCCCGATGATCGGAGACGGTCCCCCACACGATCTGGCCGATCCAGCCGGTTATCCCGGAAGCCCCGGAGATTACCGCCGCCTCTCCGAGGGAGAGGCCCGCTTTCTGGGTAAGCTGTAGCGTCAGGAACGAGGCTATCCCGAACTCGGAGAACAGGAGCAGGAAGTTGGTCAGCACCGCGAGCCTCACGTTGCGGTAGGAGAGTGCAAGCCTGATGTTGGTCCAGGGGTTGGTCCAGCCCTCGCCCTCGATCTGGTCGACCGTGACCGAGGGTGTCATGCCGCGCTCCCTGACCCAGCGGTTGACCTTCTCCAGGTTCCGCTTCCTGGCGAGCACGGTCTGGAGCACGAAGATGGGGATGCCTATGAGAGGGATGACGAGGAAGGCGGTCCGCCAGGTGCCCACCGCCAGGAGCGCCCCGATGAGTGCCGGTCCCACAAACTGCCCGATGGGAAATCCCGTATGATGGGTGCCGACGGCGAACCCGCGGTTCTCTTTCTGCCACCACTCCCCGACCATCGCGACGTTCACCGGCTCCATCGAGCCCTCGCCCATCCCCCCAAGTATCCGGGAGGCCCGAAGTTGATTCAGGGTGCTCGAGAGTGCCGTCGCCACAGCCCCGACTATCTCGAAGAGCAGCGCCACTCCCCACATCCACGCCCGGCGGGGCCCGCGACCGGGGCTGTCGCCTAAAGTGCCGAGTATGATGCCACCGATGGCCATCCCGGCGAAGCTCAAAGAGACGAGCAAACCGCCCTGAGCTGTGGAGAGGTCGAACTCTCTGAGGATCGCCGGAAGGACCGTCGGCAGTATCGTGCGGTCTATGGAGGTGATCAGGATGGCCCCCGTCGTGACGAGGAGCATCCACCAGGAGACGGGATGACCCCGTGGGACATAACGCCAGATCCTCCCGGCCCTGCCCTGGGATGTCGCACCGCCGGCCATCGGTTATCCTTCCCTCCTCCCAGCACCCGGCGGGACCTGTCCCACCCCCCGGCAGTACGCCTGCGTGACCCTCCCGGCATACTCCCGCACCAGCGCCCCGAGCGCCGCCTGCCTCTCCTCCGGCAGACGGTAGGCGGGCGCGGAGACGCTCATGGCGGCTATGCACCTCCCCTCCCCGTCGAAGATGGGGGCAGCCACGCACCTTACCTCTTCGTCGCTCTCGGTATCGTCCACCGCGTACCCGCGCTCCCGCGTCACCTCGAGCTCGGCGCGCAGGGCCTCCGGGCTGGTGATCGATCTCGACGTGCGCGACTCGAGCCTGTCCACCGCCAGATACTCCTCCCGCTCCCTCTCGCCGCCGAAGGCCAGAAGCGCCTTACCCAAAGCCGTGCAGTGCGCCGGGCGGGTCGAACCGGGCCGCGAGAGCACGACCGTGACCGACCGGCGCGGCTCGGTGCGCTCGAGGTAGAGGATCTCCCGTCCCTTCAACACCGCGAGCTGTACGACCTCACCGACCTTCTGCGTCAGCTCGCGCATCACCGGGAGCGACCAGCACCTGAGATCCTCGTCCAGATCGTAGAGGTTGCCGAGCGAAAGACACCGCGGACCCACGTGGTAGAGCCTCCCTTCCCGGCTCACGAACCCGAACTCTTCCAGAGTACGGAGCATCCGCATCGCAGTCGGCTTCGGAAGACCCGCAGCCCGTGCCAGCTCCGTGAGCGTCTTGCCCCCGCCCCCCTCCCCGAAGGCCACCAGAAGGCTCAAACCCCGCGCCAGCGTCTCTACCCGGCCGTCGCGTCTCTCCCTGATCTTCCCTTCCACCCGATCTCCTTCCCCTTGCAGTAGCGCAAGGTACATGCTTTCATGTTCTGTGTCAAGGAAAGAAAGCAATTTTCATTCAATGGAACAAATCTCTGGAGGTGGGTGATGACGCAGGGGATGAGGCGGCTCGAGGGGAAGCGGGTCGTGGTGACCGGGGCCGGGAGCGGTATCGGGCGGGCGATAGCGCTCAGGATGGCTTCGGAGGGGGCGAGGGTGGTTCTGGCGGACGTGGACGAGGGGGCGGCCCGGAAGGTGGCGGCGGAGATCGAGGGCGAGACGCTGGTTCATCGGGTGGACGTGAGGCGGGCCGATGAGGTGGAGGCGCTCGTCGGGCGGGTCGTCGAGGAGTGGGGCGGGCTCGACGTGATGGTCAACAACGCGGGGGTGGGGGTGGCGGCGACCGCTCCCGATACGACCGAGGAGGACTACGACCGGATGATGGACGTGTGCGTGCGGGGGACCTTCCTCGGGATGAAGTATGCCATCCCCGCCATCCGGGATTCCGGGGGTGGGTCGGTCATAAACATGTCTTCCATCGCGGCGCTGGTGGGGCTCACCGACCGGGCGGTCTACTGTGCGGCGAAGGGTGCGATCCTCTCGATGACCCGGGCCTGCGCGATGGACCACATCGGGGAGGGGGTGAGGGTCAACTGCATCGCGCCCGGGACGGTGGACACGCCGTGGGTCGCCAGGATCACGGCCGGCTACGACGACCCGGAGGAGGCGCGCGCCAGGATGCGGGCGCGTCAGCCGCACGGGCGGCTCGTCAGGCCGGACGAGATCGCCGCGATGGCCGCCTACCTGGCCTCCGAGGAGGCCGAATCGGTCGTCGGGGCGTGCATGGTGGTGGACGGGGGTGTCACCGCCCGCTAGAGTAGGACGAGGACAGGGGAAAGGGGGAGTGAACAGGTGTCTGTGAGAAGGGGAGTCGCCGGGAGGAGCCGGGTGCGCTGGCTGATGGTCGTCCTGGCCTTCTTCGGCATAGCCATAAACTACATCGACCGGGCGAACCTCGGGGTCGCGGCGACCCACATCCAGAAGGAGCTCGGGATAGGCGATTTCGCGATGGGGCTCGCGCTCGGGGCGTTCTTCTACACCTACGCCTTCTTCCAGCTCCCGATGGGTTACTGGGTCGACCGGTTCGGGGCGCGGCTCGTCTACACGGTGGCGGTCGTGTGGTGGTCGGTCTTTACTGCGGCCACCGGGCTCGCGAGGAACTTCGCCTCGCTCTTCGGGTTCCGGCTGCTTTTGGGCGCGGGCGAGGCCGGAGGGTATCCGAGCTGCGCCAAGGTCGTCTCCCAGTGGTTCCCCAAACAGGAGCGGGCCTTTGCCACCAGCATCTTCGACTCCGGAGCCAGGGTCGGCACGGCGCTCTCGCTCCCGATAGTCGCCGGGCTCATCGGGGCGTTCGGGTGGCGGGTCTCCTTCGCCGTGACCGGGGCTTTGGGGATCGTGTGGGCCATCTTCTGGGTGCTGCTCTACCGCAGCCCGAGGAGGCATCCGAGGGTGTCTGAGGAAGAGCTGCGGTACATCGAGGCCGGCGGGGCCAGGACCGCCGACTACGACAGGAGCCAGGTGCGGCAGAGGAGCGCGAATGAGATCCGCTGGCGCGACCTCTTCCGCTACCGCACGATCTGGGGGATGATGATCGGGTTCTTCTGCCTCAACTTCGTCATCTACTTCTTCATCACCTGGTTCCCGAGCTACCTGGTGGAGGCCAGGGGCTTCGACCTCCTGCAGCTCGGCATCTTCGGGACGATCCCGGCGATCGTCGCGATACCCGGTGGCTGGGTCGGGGGGCTCTTCTCGGACTTCCTGGTCCGGCGGGGGGCGAGCCTCACCGTGGCGCGCAAGGTGTGCCTGGTCGGCGGGATGCTCTTCTCCTCGGTGATAGCCCTCGCCGCGCTGGTGCCGACCGCGGCCGGGGCGCTCGCGTTGCTTTCGGTCTCCTACGCGAGCCTGACGTTCGCGGCGGCGAGCGTCTGGTCGCTGCCGGCCGACGTCGCGCCGCAGGCCGCCGAGGGGTCTTCCGTCTCCTGGGTCGCCTCGATCGGCGGCATCCAGAACTTCGCCTCGAACCTCGCCGGGATCGCGAGCCCCGCCGTGCTCGGAGCGGTCCTCGCCACCACGGGCTCGTTCGTCGGCGGGCTCCTCACCGCCGGCGTCCTCGCGATCGTCGGGGCGCTCTCCTACCTCTTTATCGTGGGCAGGGTCGAGCCGCTGCCGGCGGAGAGGACGGGAAGCAGGGAATCTGCGCGGGTGATCTGAAAGGGGGATGGATGACCAGGATAGTTGGCCTTGAGGCCCGCGACGTGCGCTTCCCGACCTCGCGCGACCTCTCGGGGTCGGACGCGATGCACCACGCCCCCGACTACTCGGCGGCGTACGTGATCCTCAAAACCGACGAACCCGGCCTCGAGGGCCACGGGCTCGCCTTCACCTGCGGGCGGGGTACCGAGGTGATCGTCTCCGGGATAGAGGCGCTCGCCTCGCTCGTGGTCGGGGAGGAGCTCGAGAGGTTCACCTCGGACATGGGGCCCTTCTGGGAGCGGATGACCTCCGACGGGCAGCTACGGTGGCTCGGGCCGCAGAAGGGCGTCATCCACATGGCGACCGCCGCCATCGTCAACGCCGTGTGGGACCTGTGGGCGAAGAGAGAGGGCAAACCGCTCTGGAGGCTCCTCTCGGACATGAGACCCGAGGAGATCGTCTCCTGCGTGCCGTTCAGGTACATAACCGACGCGTTGACCCCGGAGGAGGCGCTCGAGATCCTCCGGGAGAACGAACCCACCCGCGCCGAACGCGAGCGGGAGATGTTGGAGAAAGGTTTCCCCGCATACACCACCTCTGCGGGCTGGCTCGGCTACCCCGACGATAAGATGAGGGCGCTTGCCCGCGAGGGGATCGAGAGGGGCTGGACCCACTTCAAGATGAAGGTCGGGGCGGACGTCGAGGACGACGTCAGGCGGGCCGCCCTCATCCGGGAGGTAATAGGCCCGGAGAGGAAGCTCATGGTCGACGCCAACCAGGTGTGGGACGTGGAAGAGACCATCGCCTGGATGGAGCGCCTCGCGCCCTTCGAGCCGTACTGGATCGAAGAGCCCACCAGCCCCGACGACGTCCTCGGCCACGCCCGCATAGCGAAAGCTGTGGCACCCATAGGGGTCGCCACCGGGGAACACTGCCAGAACCGCATCGTCTTCAAGCAGCTGATGCAGGCCGATGCCATAAGCTTCTGCCAGATAGACGCCTGCCGGCTCGGCGGGGTGAACGAGGTGATCGCGGTGCTCCTTCTGGCGAAGAAGTTCGGGATCCCGGTCTGCCCGCACGCGGGCGGGGTGGGCTTGTGCGAGTACGTCCAGCACCTCTCGATCTTCGACTACATCTGCGTTGGAGCCTCGCTCGAGGATCGCATCCTCGAGTACGTCGACCACCTGCACGAGCACTTCGTCCACCCGGTCGTGATAAAGGACGGCCGATACATGCCCCCGGAAGCCCCCGGCTACTCGATAGAGATGAAGCGCGCCTCTCTGGAGGAGTACGCTTTCCCTGACGGGCCGGTGTGGAGCGAGGAGGGGGGTAAGCTGTGAGCCCGGTTGCGGCGGTCGTCGGGGTGGGGCCGGGGCTCGGTTCGGCGGTGGCCCGACGCTTCGCGCGGGAGGGGTTTGCGGTGGCCCTCGTGGCCCGCACCGGCGAGAGCCTGGAGGGGGCCCGGCGGGAGATAGAGGAGGGGGGAGGGCGGGCGTTCCCCGTTCTGGCGGACGCCACCGACCATGAGTCGGTCGCGCGGGCGTTCGGGCGCATCCGGTCGGAGCTCGGCGACCCGCAGGTGCTCGTGTACAACGCGGGGGCGTTCCAGCCCGGGGGCATCCTGGAGATAGAACCCGAGCGCTTCGACTACTGCTTCAGAGCCAACTGCGCCGGGGCGTTCTACTGCGCCCGCGAGGTGCTGCCCGCGATGGTAGGGGCGGGGCGCGGGACCATCATCCTCACCGGGGCCACGGCGTCGCTGCGCGGGTCGGCACGCTTCGCGGCGCTCGCGGTGGGCAAGTTCGGGCTTCGGGCGCTCGCGCAGTCGATGGCGCGCGAGTTCGGGCCGCAGGGGGTGCACGTGGCGCACGTCGTCATAGACGGTCAGATCGACACGCCCCGCGTGCGCGCCATGCAGCCGGACCGCGAGGCGCACACGATGCTCTCCCCCGAGGCCATCGCCGAGGCCTACTGGCGGCTACACGTCCAGGATCCGACGGCCTGGACGCTCGAGCTCGACCTCAGGCCCGCCGTCGAGCGTTTCTGAGGGGACCTGCCCCGGACTTTTCCTGGCCCGCGAGATGGTCGGCGTAGCGTCCGATCAGGCGGGCATCCGTCGCGGGACGTCTCAGGGAACTCCTGGCGAGGGCCTCTTGCGCCGCCGCGTCGTCGTAGGTGTTGTCATCGCGCAGCCCGTATTCCTCCATCGCGAGGAGTGCTCCTCCCTGTCCGGTTGTGCGTATCTCCTCCAGCCACTCCCGCAGGGGGACGCGCTCCAGCGGGTGTCCGGCCTCCTCGAGCCAGTCGAAGACCTTCTCCGCCTCAACCGGATCCGGGTTCGCCAGATGGAAGGTTCCCCCGATGGCCTCCGGATCGTCGGCCAGTTGCAGGATGGCACCGGCGACGAAGTCCACCGGGCTCATCTCCAGCGACCAGTCCGCCGCTCGTGGGGCGAGCCCCGTCTGCAGCGAGCCCGCGAGGAGGGTCGTGAGGAAATCGTGCGGGTTGGAGGCTCCGCTCTCGCTGTGACCGGAGATGTTGCCGGGACGGTACACCGAGACCGGGAGCCCCCTCTCCGCGGCCTGCCGTACGAGCTTCTCCGCCACCCACTTGGATTGCCCGTAACCGTCGGGACGGGCGCCGGCGAGCGCGTCGAGGTCCTCGTCCTCGCGGCACACGCGGCCGGCGTCCGGGAAGATGCCGTTCGTGGAGACGTGGTGCACCGGGGTGGCTCCGGCCAGGCAGGCGAGGCGCAGCACCTCCCGGGTTCCGGACACGTTGGCGCCGGCGAGCTCGCGGTACGGGTAGAGCAGGTTGACCCGGGCTCCGGCGTGGATGATCAGATCCACCCCCCGCGCCAGGTGCTCGAAGTCTGCTTCTCCCATCCCGAAGAGGGGCTGCTCCAGGTCCCCGGAGACCGCGACGATGCGTCGCCCGTAGTCGGGGTGCCAGAGTCCGTAACCCTCCAGGTTCTCCTCGAGGGCCTTCTCGGGGTCTTCCGCCCCACGCGGGCGGACCAGACAGTGGATCCTCGCCCTGGTGCGTGAGAGCAACCCCTCCAGAAGGAACGCCCCCAGAAAGCCCGTGGCCCCGGTGAGAAAGACGTTCTCCGCTTCCCGCAGCAGTACAGGGCGCGCTCCGGGTTGCGCGGGGAAGATGTCCCCATCCAGCCGCGCCTCTGCCCGCAGGTCGAGGTGCATGGCCTCTCCTGGAGGGGCTTCCAGCCTGCGGATCAGGGAGACGGGCGTGGGATCTTCGAGGAACTCCGAGACCGCGATCCGCACGCCGAACGTCTCCTCCAGGGCTCCCATCAGCTCGGCGGCGGCTAGCGAGTGCCCTCCCAGCTCGAAGAAGTCGTCTTCGGGATGCACCTCGCCTTGCTCGAACCCGAGCAGATCTTCCCAGAGCGAGATCACGAGATCCCGCTTCTCCTCCGGGGAGGCTCCGGGGGGGATCCGCTTCGGGAGCGGCCTCCTGCCGCTCTCCCTGGGAGGCGGCGCGGGGAGCTTCCCGCGATCCACCTTGCCGCTCGTCTTCTGCAGGGGGAGGGAGTCGAGCTCGACGAAGACGCCCGGAACCATGTAGTGCGGGAGCCTCTCACCGAGGCGCTCTCGGATCTCCGGGCTTCGCCCCGTGTTCGGGTCTATACGCCAGCCCGCGTACCGCCCACCGTGTTCCTCCGGAGGGGCCGGGACCAGGTAGGCGACCAGGCGTTTGTCTTCGCCCTCTTCGCCGTCGACGACCGCCACGCAACCGCTCACGGCGAGCTCTCGCTCGATCGCGGCCTCGACCGCACCGAGCTCGACGCTGTAGCCCCGGACCTTCTGCATGGAGTCGCACCGGCCGAGTATCTCCAGTTTGCCGTCCGGGAGCAGCCGAGCCCGGTCTCCGGAGCGGTACATCCGGGACCCGTCTCCCCGGAAGGGGTCCGCGACGAACCGGTTGGCGGTGAGCTCCGGTCGCTCCACGTACCCGTGCGCGAGGCACTCACCTCCGACGTAGAGTTCCCCCGGCTCGCCCCGCGGGACTGGCCGGCCCGCCTCGTCCAGCACGTACAGACGGTCCGGGGCCATCGGCTGTCCCACCGGGCAGTGGAGGGTGTCGGGTGTCGCCAGGAGGTCTTGCAGATCCCCCGCGGCGACCTCGTGCGTCTCGCTGATGCTGTAGACGTTCATGATGCGGGTGTTCGGCAGCGCCGAGAGCGCGCTCTGGGCGAGCTTCTTCGTCACGACCTCGCCGTTGAGCCAGAGCGTGCGCAGCGAGGAGAGCCTCCCGGACAGTCCCTCACCTCCCCCGGAGAGCACCGTCCCGAGGAGCGAGGGGGTCATGAGCGTCTCGGTGATGCAGTTCTCCTCCAGGTACGAGATCAGGGCGGCCGGATCGTAGATGACGTCGTCCGGGATCACGTACGAGGTCGCCCCCCGCAGGAGCGGACGGAAGACCTCCCAGACGAAGAACACGTTACACCCCACCCGGTCACCCGGGCGGTAGTCGCTCACCCCGAAACGCCACAGGTATGAGCGGACCGCCGCCCGGTGTGGGTTGACGACGCCCTTGGGTCTGCCCGTCGTCCCCGAGGAATAGGCGATGAAGCACGGATCCTGGAGGCTGGTTCGCGGATCCGGCGGTTCCCCGACCGGGTCGTCCCATCCGTCCTCCGCGCACAGCTTCTTCTGCTCACGCGGCAGCCGGCCGGCGTGCCGCTCGCGGGTCAGCACGACCGGGGGCCTGCAGTCTTCGAGCACCTCGGCGAGCAGGCTCTCCGGGTAGGCAAGCTCCAGCGGCAGGAAGGCGCCCCCGGCCTTCATCGCCGCCAGGCAGGCGACGACGTACTCGGCGCAGCGCTCCATGTAGACGCCGACCGGGGTTCCCCGGACGACGCCTTCCCGAGCCAGCCGGGATGCCAGGGCGCGGGATTTATGGTCCAGCATTCGGTACGTGAGCGTCATGCCGTCGTCGACGATCGCCGGAGCGTGCGGGGTGCGGGCCGCCTGCTCTTCGATGAGATGGTGCAGGGGCTCTACGCCCCTCTCCTTGCCCAAGGGTCTCCTCCTTGTGAGCTCTCAGTGCCTGTCGTGGAAGGGCTTTCGCGGAGCGTGCGCGTGGCCGGAGGTTTCAGGTGTGGTGCGGGTGTGAGCGTGATTCCCGCCGAACCCATGGCCATCGCTCCTTCCAACCGGTAGAGAGAAAAGAAGATGCTTGCATACGAGCCTAGCGTATGATGAGGGATATTTCAAATGCGAAGCCTTTACACGAGGTGTGCCACCGGATATACCCACCTCTATGCAGCGGGACCACGAAGAGAGAGCACGGGACGACCGGCTGGTCTTGCCCCTCCTCATGCTCTTCGGCGCGGTCCTGTATCTGCTCTTGATGAACCTCTACCTGACGCTCCCCGCTGGCCAGGCGCGAGACTCCAACGACCTGAAGCTCTACCACGCCGTCGCCGGCGCCATGCTGCGGGGGGAGATTCCCTACCGCGACTTCTTCATCGAGTACCCCCCGGGTAGCCTGCTGGCCTTCCTGCCGCCGGCCCTCTTCGCCGCGGACAGGGCCGCCTACTCGCTTTACTTCGCCTCCGAGATGGCGCTCGTCCTCGTGGCGGGCATGATCCTGACCGCGCTCTCCACCCGCCGCCCGTCCCGGGCGGTGGAGGTCGCTCTGGTCTTCGCCCTCGGCGCGCTCATCCTCTACCCCGTCTCGACGGCCCGCTACGACCCGGTCGTCGCGCTGACCCTGGCCGCGGCGGCGGCCTGCGCCGCCAGGGGGCGCTCACTGCCGGCCTTCGCCGTGCTGGGCTTCGGGGCGGCGGCGAAGATCGTCCCGGCGCTGGCGGTCTTCCCGCTCGCCGCTCTCGGTGGGGTCCGGCGCCTCCGGCACGCCGTACTCGGCTTCGGCGTCTTTTTGCTCGTCGTCGCGCTGTTCCTCGTGCCCGCCGGTCTCCTGGGAGGGCAGGGGCTCGCCGCGAGCTTCGGCTATCAGGCGGAGCGCGGGCTGCAGCTCGAGAGCCTGGCCTCCTCGGTGCTGCTCGCGCTCGGCGCGGTGCGCCGGGTCGGCTTCTCGTATGGGGCTTTCGAGGTGCACGGCGGATGGGTCGACCTCGCCGTCTCCCTTAGCTTCCCGCTGACGGCCGCGTTGCTCTCGGTGTGCCTCCTCCTCCTGTGGCGCCGCCACGGACCCGGGGGGATGCCGCCTGCGCTTTTCCCCCGCTACGCTGCGGCGTTTATACTCGCGTTCATGCTCGGCTCGAAGGTCCTCTCGCCGCAGTACATGATCTGGCTTTTGCCCCTCGTGCCGCTCGGCGCTGAGGGGGCCTTCGGGGTTTTCCTCTCGGCCGTCTTCCTTACGGCCTGCTATCTCACCACCCAGATATACCCCTTCCACTACCATCAGCTCGTGGTGGGACACGAACCCGAGGTGATGCTGCTGCTCGCCCGCAACGCGTTGCTCGTGATCCTGTGGGTCGCCCTGCTCCTCGCCCCGACCGGGAAGAGGGCGGGATGAGAGGGGGGACGCACCGCGGGAGGCCCCTCACGCTCGTGGTGCTCTTCGGGTGCCTGCTCCTGGTCGCCGGGTTCGCCGGCAGGCCCGAGATGAGCGCGCGGCAGGCCGAGCAGAAGGCGTACTACGTGCCGGCCGTCCACGAGTACGTCACCCGGCCGACGGTGCAGCCCCGCGCCGTCTACGACCCGGCGGACGGCGAGTGGAGGGTGGATCTCGTCGAGCAGACCTCCGGCAAGACGGTCGCCCGGCTCCTGGTCTCGGATGCGACCGGGCGGGTGATCAGAGTCGAGATCACACCGGCGGCGAAGCGGGTCTCCTACCCCACGCTCTCCCGCGGGGAGGCGATAAAGCTCGCCGCCGCGAGCCCGAAGGTGCGCGCGGAGCTCTCACGCCACCCCTCCCATACCGCGGAGGCCAGCTACGAGAACGGCCGCTGGAAGGTGAGCTTCTGGAGCACCTCGGGCGGGAAGAGCCGGGAGATCGCAGAGGTCGAGATCGACGACCGCACCTGGGCCCTGGAGCACGTCTATACCGGGGCGCAGGTCTTTTGGCAGATGGCCCGCGGGGAGAGCTGGGCCTACGGCGGACCGGCGAACTACTGGTACGTGTGGGGTCCGTTCGCGCTGCTCTTCGCGGTGGCCTTCCTGCGCAACGACCGGCTCTTCTCGCTCCGGACGCTCGACGTGGCGGCCCTGCTCGGTTTCCTCGTCTCCCACGCCTACTTCCGGCAGGGGATCGTACACCCGGCGGTCCTGCTCTGGTACCCGCCGCTCGTCTACCTCTTCCTGCGCACCCTGCTCATGGGCTTCGGGGTGGGGGAGAGGGTCGAGCGGACTTCTAATTTCCCCGCCCCGGTCCTCTTCGCGCTCGGGGTGGCGGCGAGCGGGGTTCTTCTCTGGCTCAACCTGGGCTCGCGGGTCCTCGACGTGGGATACGCCGGGGTCGCCGGGGCCGACCGCATCGTGCACGGCGTCTCTCCCTACGGTCACATGCCGTCAGACGTGGCGAGCGGCGACACCTACGGTCCGCTCAACTACCTGCTCTACGTGCCCTTCGTCTACCTCTTCGGCTACTCCGGGCACTGGGACTATCTCCCCGCCGCGCACGCGCTGACGATCTTCTCCTATGTCGTCGGGGCGCTGGCGATGATGTTCTGCGGCTACCGCTTCGCGGGGATGAAGGGGGCCGGGGCGCTCTTTCTCGCCTGGTCCGCCTACCCCTACACCCTCTACGCGACGAACAACGACACCAACGACGTGCTCGTCGCCGCCGCGCTCGCGGTCGGGCTCGCGCTGGTGAGCTCTCCGCTGGCCCGCGGGGCCGTCATCGGCGCCGGCTTCGCTATAAAGCTCTTCCCGCTGATGCTCGGCCCCCTCTGGCTCTTCTACGAGCGCCGGCTGCGGCCGGGGCCCCTGATCGACTTCGCCCTCGGAGGGCTCGCCGTCCTGGTCGGCTCGTTCTGGGTGCTCCTGCTGGGCGGGAACGGCCCGATCGAGGCCGCGAAAACCTTCTACGAGCGGACCTTCGCCTTCCAGAACGGGCGCGTGACCCCCTGGACGATCTTCACCCAGGTGCCGCTTCTGGAGCCCCTGAAGTTCCCGCTCACGCTCGCGCTGGGGCTGCTCGCGCTGCTGGTCGCCTACTTTCCCCGCACCATGACCGTCCGGCGGCTCGCGGCCCTCTCCGCGGCGCTCGTCGTCGGTTTCCAGCTCGTATCGAGCTACTGGTTCTACGCCTACATAACCTGGTTCGAGCCGCTGGTCTTCCTGGCGTTGTTGCCGAAGACGAACGAGAAGAGCGCGCTCGATGTCCCTCCGGAGAGGCTCGCCGAGGACTCCGCCTAGGCCTGCCGCTCCTCGCGTTCCCTGCGCCACCTTTCGAGACGCTCCCTGATCTCTTTTTCCGCCCCCCGTTTCTTGGGTTCGTAGTAGATGGTCCCCGAGAGCTCTTCCGGGAGATACCGCTGGTTCATCCCCTCCCTGCCGCTCGTGTGCAGGTATTCGTAGCCCTCTCCGTAGCCCTCCTTCCGCATCAGGGTGGTCGGGGCGTTCCTCAGGTGCAGGGGCACCTCGGGCGTGATCCCGGAGCGCACGTCCTCGAGCGCCCGGCCGATCCCGGCGTAGGCGGCGTTGGACTTCGGGGCGGCGGCCAGGTAGGTCGTGGCCTGGGCGAGCGGGATTCGCCCCTCGGGCATCCCGACGAGGCGGACGGCCTCGGCGGCGGCCACCGCGAGCGGCAGCGCGTGCGGGTCGGCGTTGCCGACGTCCTCGGAGGCCAGGATCACGAGCCGCCGGGCGATGAAGACCGGATCCTCTCCGGCCTCTATCATGCGGGCGAGGTAGTGGAGCGCGGCGTCCGGGTCGCCGCCGCGCACGCTCTTTATGAACGCGCTTATCACGTCGTAGTGCTCCTCGCGACCGTAGCGGGGGCCCCTCGTGCCCGCCGCCCGCTCGACGTCGGAGAGCGACACCTTCCCGCCTTTCACGGCCGCCTCCAGCGTGTTGAGCAGCCTCCGGCCGTCCCCGCCCGAGAGCCGGATCAGGGCCTCCCCGGCCTCCTCCGAGACCTCCGCGCCGAGCACGCGGGCACCCCGACGCACCAGCTCCTCGAGCGCCTCCTCAGGGAGCGGCCGCAGGCGCAGCACGCGCGAGCGGCTGAGCAGCGGGGCGGTCACCTCGAAGGAAGGGTTCTCGGTCGTCGCCCCGATGAAGTCCACGAGTCCTTCCTCGAGCGCGGGCAGGAGCGCGTCCTGCTGGGCCTTGTTGAAGCGGTGCACCTCATCCACGAACAGGAGCGTCCCGCGTCGCTCGTACTTGAGGCGCTCGCGGGCCTCCCCGAGCGCGCCTCTGAGCTCGCGGACCCCGCTCTCCACCGCGCTCAGGGGGACGAACTCCTCCTCGACCTCCCGGGAGAGGACACGCGCGAGGGTGGTCTTACCGGTGCCCGGGGGGCCCCACAGGATGATGCTCCCGAGACGTCCGCTCCGGACGGCATCGGCGAGGGGACGCCCCTCGCCGGTGAGGTGTTCCTGCCCGAGCACCTCGCCGAGCGACCGCGGACGCAGCCGCTCGGCGAGCGGCGCCCTGCGGGAGAGCTCTTCTTCGCCTCCGGAGTCGAAGAGGTCCACGGGACGAGTATATCCTTCCCGGGTTCAGCCGCCGGTGCCCGTGCGGCGGTCCGGGAGCTCTTCGATCACCCTTCTGAGGGCGGAGGCGACCTCGGGATCGAACTGCGTGCCGGCGTGGCGTTCGATCTCCGCCAGGGCCTCGTGCGGGGAGATCCTGTACTGGTAGGGCCGACCGCGGGTCATCGCCTCGAAAGCGTCGGCCACGAAGACGATGCGGGCGGCGAGCGGGATCTCCTCTCCCCGCAGCCCGTCCGGGTACCCGCGCCCGTCGAGCCGTTCGTGGTGGTGGCGGACGGCCGGGATGACATCCTCCAGGCCGCCGGCCGCCTCGAGGATCCTCGCGCCCAGCATCGGATGGTTCTTTATGGTCTCGTACTCCTCGTCCGTCAGGGGGCCTTCTTTGAGCAGGATCTCGTCGGGTATGCCTATCTTGCCGACGTCGTGCAGCAGGCCGCCGAGAGAGAGAAGCTCGACCTCCTCGCGCTGCAGGCCCATGACCTCCGCCATCCGCCGCACGAGGCTGGAGACGACCCGCATGTGCGCCCCGAGGTAGGGCATCTTGACCTCCGACGCCTCGACGAGCGCCGCTGCGGTCCTGTTCGTCTGCTCCGCGGCGGGGAGGATGGTATGCCAGCGCGACCCGCCCTCGCCCTTGGCCTCCTCGGCAGCGGCACGGGCCCGTTCGATGAGCTCGCCGGGATCCTCTCCACCGCGGCTCAGAACGTACCCGACGGAGGCCGAGAGCGGGGTGCGGGAGCCGGAGGTGAGCCGGTCCACGGTCTGCTGGACGAGACGGGAGGTCCTGTTGGCCCGCGCCCGGCTGGAGCCCCGCAGGAGCACGGCGAACTCGTCGCCCCCGCAGCGGAAGGCTTCCAGCTCGAGCCTCTCCAGGCTGCGTGCGATATCCTTGAGCAGGAGGTCTCCGGCGGCGAGCCCGTGGGCCCGGTTGTAGCGACGCAGCCCGTTTATGTCCGCGGCCAGCAGCGTGACCTGACGCTCCCCGGAGAGCTCGGAGGAGAGCGCCCGGTGCAGCGAGGAGTATCCCGGAAGCCCCGTGAGGTGGTCTCTGCCTCCCGCGGCCCGCGTCCGGTTCTTCTCCAGGGCCGGCGCGACCTGAGCGGTCAGCATCTCGAGCGCCCGCTCGTCCGCCGGGCTGGACTCCATGCCCCCGATCACCAGGGCTCCGGACGGCTCGGAGCCCGCCGGGGCGAAGGGGACGGCGAGAAATCCCCGCATGCCGCAGACCTCTTCCTCGCTCCTGACCACCCTCCTCTCCCGGCAGCTCCACAGCAGGAGCTTCTGGATCTCCGGGTGCCACCAGTTGGGGTAGGCCTCGCGCTCGTCGGCGGTGAACGTGCGGTGGCTGGCGCCGTCGAGCAGCGCGGCGTGTGCGTAGGGGGCTCCGGTTAGCGCGCTGGCGGTCTCCGCGGTCCACTGCAGCACGCTCTCGAGGCTGAGGTTGGCCAGCAGAGGGGCGAGCCGCACGAGGAGCTCGAGCTCCCTCTCCTCCTGCTCGTGGCTCTCGCGCAGGGCTTCCGAGAGCTCCCGCTCCCTCCTGGAGGCTTCCTGCAGCTTCATGCTGGTCGCTGCGGCGAGGCCGAAGACGAAGAGTATGGTGGCGGCCCGCACCCCGAGCCCGGGGGTGAGGGTGCGCTCACCCTGTGCCAGCGAGGCGGCGAGATACCCCGCCATCAGCACCGGTCCCGAGAGCAGGACCTTCTCCGCCTGCTCGAAGCGGGAGAGGCCGAGCGCGGAGATCAGGTAGAGCACGAAGAACCAGGAGTCCGCCCCACCGGTGCCGAAGACGACCAGGCTCGCGCAGAGCGCGTCCGCCGCAGCCCAGAACAGGGGCTCCCGCACGAGCGGCCCGGGCCGGCCCCAGGCCCTCGAGATGCCGAGCGGGATGGCGAGCACCGCCCCCAGGTAAGCCCACCACGCGGCTTCGACCGGCCATCCGGCCCCGAGCAGGGTCAGCACGGCACCCGCCACGAGCACCCTGATCAGACCAGGCCCGAGCGAGCGCGCACTCTCCAGATCAGCCATACCGAACCGCCGACGTCATCAAGCCGCCCCCCTCCACAAGGGCATTGGCGCCAATTAACAGATTATCTTCTCTCTTCCTCGAAAAGGCAAACGAGTTTTCTTTTCTCTTTCTCATGCGCCTCGCCTCAGGCTACCCGGGCGTGGGGGCTCGGGGAAGGTGAAGCGGGGGGCGGAGGCGTCTCCGTAGCCCTCCGGCTCGGTGTCGAGGATGCGCAGGAGGGCCCGCACCACGGAGGCGTCGAATTCCTCTCCGGCGCCGGCGACGAGCCTCGACCGTGCCTCCTCGGGAGGGAGTCCTTTTCTGTGCGGGTTCTGCAATACGAGGGCGGCGTACGCCTGGGCCGCGGCTATTATCTTCGCTTCCAGAGGGATCCAGGGGCCGCGTAGTCCGTCGGGATATCCCCGACCGTCGGGACGCTCGTGGTGCCACAGGACCCAGGAGGCCATCTCCTCGAAACCAGGCACCGGCGAGAGGAGCTCCGCCCCCCGGGAGGTGTGTTCGGCGAGCTCTCCCCGAGGGGTGGGTTCGAAGCGCGAGGCATCGAGGAGCAGCTCGCTCTCAAAGCCGGACATCCCGATGTCGTGCAGGAGGGCCGCCAGCCTCACCTGAGCGGCTCTGGCTTCGTTCAGGCCGAGCTCCAGCGAGAGATCCCTGGCGTAGACCGCCGTCGCGGCGGCGTGGCGGTGGGCGTATCCGTCCCGGCGGCCGAGCTCGAGGATCATCGTCGCCGCGAACCACAGGTTGGCCTTCGAGAGGGTCTCCTCGAGCGTCCTCACCCGGCCCTGCAGGGCCCGCAGCCGCTCCGTCTGTGAGCGTGCGCGGGAGGCCAGTATCCGGCTCAGCGCGGCGCCGACGAGAGCGACCCCGGCTGCGGCCGGCTCGTAGGCCGCGAAGGCGACCATGGCCAGGGACGCCGTCAGGACCGCGGCGGCGTGGGCGGGCAGGTAAGGCTGGACGGACTCGCGCCATGAGGCCACGACCGGACGTCCCTCCCTCACCCGCAGAAGAAGCAGCCCCGCCGCATCCCGGCTTGCGATCAGCACGACCCCGGCGAGGAACGTCCCGTAGAAGATCGCCGGGGCCGGACGTGGGGTGCCGAGGAGGAGCGGCTCGTAAAACGGTATGAAGGCCATCCCGGCCAGGCACGCCGCGATCACGGTGGAGGCGGCCTCGCAGGACGCCCGCCACCCGTCGCGGGAGGCCGTGAAAAAAGCCGCGGGGAGCGCGGCTGCGGAGGTCCAGATCGGCCCGAGGAGGGCGAGCGCGCACACGAGCACGACGTCTTGAGGGCCGATACCGGTTCTTGCTCCGGTCTCCCCGGGGAGGAAGCGCAGGACGGCTGCGAGCCCGGCGAAGAGGATGGCTCCGCCGAAGAACCGTCCACCGGACGGGACACCGTACCAGTAGACCCATGAGGCGACCAGCGTCACGGCGAAAGCCGTGAGCGTCGACAGGCAGGTTCTCAGGTGATCCTGGCCCAATCTACGCCTCTCGTGAGCGAGTAGGGAACATCGCGGTCGCCCGTTCGCCCTCATCCCCGGATGAGAACTCATGATACACGATCGGGCCTGCGTCTGGCGACTTCACCTGGGAATGATCGGCCGCGCGGGCCTGGAACTTTAGCCGCTCTTGGCGGGAGACAGGGAGAGCAGGACGATCGTGGCGGCGAGGGCGAAGGCGGTCGCGATGCCTGCGATCAGGTACGTGTGGGAGGGGCCCGTGGCGTCGGTCAGAAGCCCGCCGAGAGGGTACGCCACCGCCTCTCCGATACCGAAGCCCAGGAACCTCACCGAGAAGACCCTCCCGAGGAAATTCTCCGGGACGCTGGTCTGCAGGATGGTGTCGCAGGTCACGTTGTCCACGCCGTTCGAGAGGCCGGCGAGCGTGATGGCGGCGAGCACGAGCGGGAACGTCGGGGAGAGTCCGGCCCCGCAGAGCGCGACGGCGTACCCCAGGAGGGCCGAGAGGTAGACCGGGATCAACCTCACCCTCTCCGCCACCGCGGCCATCAACCCGCTGCCGGCGACCATGCCGACCCCGTAGAGGCTCACGAGCACGCCGTAGCCTTCGGTACCCGCGCCGAAGTGCCGGGCCAGGAAGATCTCCGCGGGCGTCGTCAGGTCGGTCGTGAAGACGATGAGCGAGGCCCCGATGACCACCGCGAGCGGGATGCGAGAGAGCGCGAGGTAGCCGAGGCCGGACCGGAACTCCCCGAAGAAGCTCGCCGCTCCCTCCCGGCTCGGGCGGGAGAAGGGGACCATCGCGAGGAAGAGCGCGGAGACGAGAAACGAGATCGCGTCGAGCGCGAAGGCCACGTCCAGACCTGCTGTCGCGATCAGGACGCCGCCGAGCGCGGGACCGACCGAGATCGAGGCGCTGAAGGTGCCGCTGATGATCGAGTTGGCGCGGGTGAGGTTGCCGCCGGCGACGACGCCCGGGAAGGCCGCCCGGATCGTCGGGTTGAAGAACGTCTTGGCGAGCCCGAGGAGGAAGACCATCACGTAGAGGGCGAAGAGGTCCCGGGTGAAGATGATTCCGAAGGTCAGCGCCGCGCGTGCGAGGTCGCTGCCGACCAGGATCGCCTTGCGGTCGAGCCGGTCGGCGAGGACGCCGACGAAGGGCCCGGCGAGCGTCGGCAGCAGACGGGCCACCAGGATGCCGCCGACAGCGGATGCCCTCCCGCCGAGCTCCGCCGCCAGCACGACCAGCGCAACCATGGAGATCGCGTCGCCGAGGAAAGAGATTGCCTGTCCCGTCCAGAGCCTGACGAAGCCCCGGTTTCTGAGGAGGGATTCTTCCGGCCGATCCACCTCCACCCCCGTCGGTGCGCATAGAGTCTCTAACTAGGCATCATCATGTTACGCCAGTCGTGTGCCGAGGGCAAAGCGCCTTTATCTGGGGGTGGAGGAGCCGCGGTATCGCTCGTCGTGCTCGCGCCGCTGGCGGTCCATCCGGCGGGCCGCCTCGAGCACGTCCTCGGGGCTGAGGCTCCTGAGCGCGCCGGTCTCGAGCACCTGCTCTACGGAGTGCTCGGGTATCCTCATCCATCCCGCGGCGTGCTCCACGGGCAGCGGCCTGCCCGCCAGGCGGCAGAACAGCCACACGGCCCATCTCCCCGCGCCGAACCCCGCCAGGAACCTCACCAAGACGCGACCACCTCCGTGTCAGAGCCTGCCATGCGGGAATTCTAGCCCAGGGCGGTCCGGCGGGCGGCTTGAGATACAATGGTCCAAATGGGGCACGGCGGCGGTACGGACGATTTCTACGAGCTGGTCGAGAGGGCCATGGAGAGCATCCCCCCCGAGCTCACGGCGCTGCTCGAGAACGTGGCGATAGTGGTCGAGGACTGGCCGAACCTCTCCTCCCCGCTCGCCCCGGGCTCGAACGACCTCTACGGGCTCTACGAGGGGATCCCGGTCAGCCGGCGCGGCGCGGGCTACGGAGCGCAGCTGCCCGATAGGATCACGATCTTCCGCGGCCCGCTGGAGCGGGATTTTCCGCCGGAGGAGCTCGAGGAGCAGGTCCGCATCACCGTGATCCACGAGCTGGCGCACCACTTCGGGATAGACGACGGGCGGCTCGAGGAGCTGGGGTGGGCATGAAAGCGGCGGGGGGTTCGGTGCGGATCGAACGTCACATCGACGCGCCGGCCGACCGCGTCGCGCGCTACATCGGCGATTTCCGCAACGCCCGGGAGTGGATGGTCGGTGTGGAGGCCGTGGAGAGGCTCGACGGGGAGCGCTACCGGCTGTACCTCGAGACCCCGGTGGGCAGGATGGAACCTGAGGCGAAGATCACCGAGCGCGGCGAGGACCGCATCCGCTGGATCTACACCTCGGTCGTCGATGGCGGGGGGGAGGTGGTCGTGCGTCCCGACGGGGAGCGCGGCTGCGTGGTCTCCTACAGCGGATATTTCCGGCTCCGACGCGGCCTTCTCGACCGGGCGGCCCGGCTCGTCGGGGCCGAGAGGTTCGCCCGCAGGAACGGTGAGCGCTCGCTGGAGCGCCTCAAAGCGCTCATGGAGGCGCGCGGGTGATGAATGGTGGCTCTGAGGGAGGAGTCCGGTAGGTGATTGGTCCATTCGAAGTTCTCGTCTTTGCCTTCGTGGTCTTCGTGGTGCTGGGGCCGCGCAGGATCTCGCGGATGACGCGCTCCACGATCCGGGGGACGAGGGACTTTTTGGACGAGCTCGGCCGCGCGAAGAGGGAAGAGATAGGCGAAGAGGAGAAGGAGCGGCGCCCCTAGAGGAGTCGCAGGTGCCACTCGCCGTCGAGGCGGGCGTTCGGATCCTCTCGCAGCAGCTCCTCCGGGAGCTCCTCCCCCTCCGAGAGCAGGCGTACCGTCCCTTCCTCGGGGAGGACCTCGTAAGTCCGGCAGGAGAGGCCGGCCCAGCGGAAGCTCACCACCACCGGTGGTGGCACTCCTGCTCCGAAGGTGAGCCTCACCTCTGGCCTGCCGAAGGACTTGGCGATGGCTCCGACCTCCCTTGCCGCCTCTCGGGAGCCGCTGAAGGCTCTGGCGGCCGCCTCGATCCTTTTCCCGGGGTCCGTGAGCGTTGAGAGGAGTGACTCGAGCTTATGCAGCCGGGAGCGCAGGGTGGCGTTCTCCTCCTCGAGCCGGGCGAGCTTTCGCCGCAGGTCTCTCGTCTCCTCGTCCCTGCGGCGAAACAGGGAGCCTCGCCTCTCCCTGAGAGAGCTGAGCTCCCTCTGCACGGCCTCCCGGTCGGCCTTCGCCTCGTCGGCCTCGAGCCGCAGGGCGGCGAGCTCCTCGTAGAGGTTGCGCAGGTGCTCCTCCCGGGCCTCGAGGCGGGAGCGCAGCTCCTCCGGCTCCACTCCGGCTAGTCCTCGTCTGTGGAGTCCGGCTTCCCGCGGGCCGCGCGTCCGGCGCCGCCGGGAGCCTTCTCCTCCCCTTCCTTCCCGGCCTTCTTCGGGGGCTCTTCCTGCTCCTCCGGGGGTTTGGGGAGCCCCGTGATCTCGTGCACCCTCTCGAAGAGCTCCTCGGGGGAGGGGCGTCCTTCTAGCCAGGCGTGCGCTATGCGGCGGTCCTTGCCCACGATGAAGGTCGCCGGCCGGGCGTAGTCCCCGTGCTCGCGGTCACGCTCCAGAAGCCCCCACTCGGGGACCCACTCCCGGGTGTAGTCGTAGAGGACGTAGGATTTGATGCCGGTCTTGCGCCAGAACTCACGCGCCTCGTCCGGCTCGGCCACGCCGATGCCGACGATGGTGCCGAGCGCGAGGTTTATGTCGTCCTCCTTCTTCGCCAGCGCCCGGAAGTATTCTGCGTCCTCCTCCGACCACGGGCGGTAGAAGGCGACCACGACGGGTCCCCGGGCGGTGCGCAGGCTGAGACGCAGCCTGCCTCCCTGCGCGCTCTGCAGGTTGAAGTCCGGGGCCTCCTCGCCGACCTTCGGGATCGCTGCCTTCGTGCGTGCCACCTTCGAGATCCTCCTTGAGCCGTGTGGGCCGCTTCCGTAGCATCCATATTACAGCAGCTTCCGGTGCGGTCTCCCCCTGTGGTACCTTTCCCCGGATGGACGAGGGTTTCTTCCGGAGGTGACCGCACCCTGAAGCTTCTCATGACCCACGGCTACATGTTCTCCGGCTCGGGGAGCAACGTCTACGTGCAGAACCTCTGTCGGGCGCTGGTGTGCGGGGGACACGAGGTGCACCTGCTCTGTCAGGAGCCCGACCCCCTCTCCTACGACTTCGTGGACGCCCACGCCACGGCGGACTCGGGTGGGACCGGGGTGCTCGGCGAAAGGAGCACGCCGTACCCGGGACGTTGCGTGGTCTACAACCCCGTGATCGGAGACCTCCTGCCGGTCTACGTCTACGACGAATACCCCGGCTGGCGGGTGAAGACCTTCCTGGATCTCACGCAGGAAGAGCTCGACCTCTACCTCGAGGCGAACACGGCCGCGCTCGAGACGGTCGCGCGCGAAAGCGGGGCTCCGGCCGCCGTCACCAACCACTCGGTCCCCGGCCCTCTCATAGCCCGCCGGGCGCTCGGGGGTCTCGGCGTACCCTACGTGAGCATCGTGCACGGCAGCTGCCTGCAGTACGTGGCGAGGAGGAGCCCCCTTTACATGGAGCTGGCCCGCGAGGGGCTCGCCGGGGCAAGGCGCATCCTCGCCCTCTCGCGGCACAGCGCCGGCACGATCGCGGAGGACTTCCCGCATCTCGCCGGGAGGACGGTCTCCTTCCCGGGCGGGGTGGACACCGACCTCTTCCGCCCCGACGCGCTCGACCCCGCGCTCCCCCGAGAGCTTCGCGGGGGGGCGGGGCGTGGCCCGGAGCAGGCCCGCGCGCTCCTCGAGCTGCAGGAGCGGGGCCCAGAGACCACCGGCGAGCTCGCGGAGCGTCTGGCCTCCATCGCCGCCACCTACGACGCCCGTGCCCACGACCGGGACGCGGGTGAGAGGCTGGAGCGTCTTTTCGCGGCCGACGGGCCGCTCGTCGTCTACGTCGGCAAGCTCATCCACTCCAAGGGGGTGCACGTCCTGTTCCAGGCTTTTGCCCGGGTCAGGAGGAGGACCGGGGCCCGGCTGCTCGTCGTCGGGTTCGGGACCTTCCGGGAGGCGCTGCAGGCGCTCACGCTCGCGCTCGGGACCGGAGATGGGCGCCTGCTCTCGCTCGTCGCGCGCTCCGGGCGGCTCCTCGAGGGAGGCGTGGAGGCCCCTCTGGAGCACTTCGAGCCGGGACCGGGGCTGCTGCGCGAGGCGGAGGGGATGCACGAGGACGTCGAGTTCATCGGGCCGCTCTACCACGAAGACCTCGCGCGGCTGCTCCCGGCGGCGGAGGTGTCCGTGGTGCCCTCGATCTTCCCGGAGACCTTCGGGCTCGTCGCCGCCGAAGAGGCGGCGAGCGGAGTGGTGCCCTTCGTGGCGAACCACTCCGGCCTCTCCGAAGCCGCGGCGATCATCGGGAAGGGACTCCCCTTCCCGCTCGCGGTGGGGATGGAGGATTTTGGAGAGAACCTGGCCCGCGCCCTGATAAAGTATCTTGGGCTTCCGGAGGAGGAGCGCCGGCTGAGCCGCGAAACCGTGCGGCGCAACTGCGTCGAGCATCTCGGATGGGAGAGGCTCGCCGGACGTCTCGTGAGGCTCTGCGCCGGAGAGGAGTAGGTTTTTGGGAGATCTGCAGCGCGTACTGCTCGATTTCGGCCTCATCCTCGGTGCCGGGCTCGTCTCGCAGCTCGTCGCCAGGATCGTGAGGCTGCCGGAGATGATCGTCATGATCGCGGCCGGCGTTCTCATCGGTCCCGCGGTGCTCGGGGTCGCCTCCAACCCTTTGGGCGGGGTGGGGGCTCAGCTCCTGTTCAACGCCGGGGTCGCGATGATCCTGTTCCACGGCGGGGTCGGGGTCTCGCTCAAGGTCATCTCGCGCGTCGCGTTCGGGCTCGGGATGCTGGTGTTGCCCGGCGTGCTCATAACCGCCTTCATCGTCGCGCTCGCGGTCGCGGGGGTCTTCGGGGTGGGTTTTGCGGTCGCGCTCATGGTCGGGGCGATCCTCTCGGCCACCGACCCGGCCATCCTGATCCCGCTCTTCGACCGGCTCAACATCCGTCCCAAGATCTCGCAGACCCTGATCTCGGAGTCGGCCTTCAACGACCCCATAAGCACGGTTCTGGCGCTGGCGCTGGTGGGGACCGTGCAGTCCGGGAGCTTCACCCTCTCGGACACCTTCTTCGGGTTCGTCGAGGAGATGGTGATCGGGACCGCGATCGGGCTCTTCGCCGGGTTCTTGCTCGCCTACCTGGTCTCCACGACGACCCGCTGGGGGATCTGGGACGAGGCCCCCGGCGTGGCGATACTCGCGGTGGTGGCGCTCGCGTACTTCTCGAACGAGGCGGTGGGGGGCTCCGGGTACCTGGCCGCGTTCGTGATGGGGCTCGTGGTCGGCAACATGGGCGATCTCAGGCTCGGCAGGAGGCTCGGGCTCGGGCAGGACGAGGTCCACGCCCGCCGGCTGGAGAGCTTCGTGGCCCAGATCGCCGAGATCGCCACCGTGCTGATCTTCGTCACCCTCGGGATAAACCTGCCCTTCGACGCGCTCTCGAAGTACTTCCTCGGGGGGCTCGTGGTGATGGCCGTCTTCATCTTCGTAGCCCGGCCCGTCACGGTGCTCGTCTCCCTGCTGCCGGATCGCAGGGCCCGCTGGAGCCGGGACGAGCTCCTCTTTTTGTGCTGGTCGCGCGAGACCGGGGTCGTGCCGACGGCGGTGGCGAGCCTGCTGCTCGCCCAGGGGGTGAAGGGGGCGGACATCGCCGTCTCGATGGTCGCGCTCGCGGTCTTCGCCACGCTCTTGCTCCAGGCTACCACCGCTGCCCCGCTCGCCCGCCGGCTCGGTTTGATCGAGGGCACACCGGCGGATGCCGGGTAGGGCATCTGGGATACAATCCTCTAGGAGAAAGGCGGCGACCCGAGGAAGCCATGGTACAGCTCACAGACAGCTACGACAGGAAGATCGACTACCTGAGGATATCGGTCACCGACCGGTGCAACTTCCGCTGCCAGTACTGCATGCCCGAGGACATAAAGTTCCAGGATAAAAGCGAGCACCTCACGCTCGACGAGATGCTCACCTTCGCCGAGGCGTGCCTCGCTTTAGGGATAACCAAGGTGCGCGTGACCGGCGGCGAGCCGCTGGTTCGCAAGGGCGTCGTCGACTTCGTGGGCGGCCTGAAGTCGCTCGGCTTCAAAGAGGTCACGATGACGACCAACGGTTTTCTCCTCCGGGACAACCTGGATGCCCTGGTCGAGGCCGGGCTCGACAGGATAAACATCTCCCTCGATACCTTGAAGCCCGAGAAGTTCGCGTTCATAACCCGCCGCGACCACTTCCAGAGAGTCTGGGACGCGATAATGGCCGCGCTCGAGACACCCTTGTCGCCGGTGAAGATAAACGCGGTGGCGATGCGGGGGATAAACGACGACGAGATCGCGGACATGGCCCGGCTCACGCTTCGCTACCCGCTGCACGTGCGCTTCATCGAGCTGATGCCCTTAAACGGCGACACCGACGGCACCCGCTTCCGCAAGCTCTTCATCTCGGGGCGCGAGATCCTCGAGCGGGCGCAGGAAGAGCTCGGCGAGCTCGAACCAGTCGAGAAGGAGGACCCGGCCGCCCCGGCCGACGAGTTCAGGTTCGCCGGCGCTCCGGGCAACTTCGGGGTCATAACCCCGGTCTCCGAACCTTTCTGCGCGATGTGCTCGCGCCTGAGGCTCACGGCCGACGGCAAGATCCACCCCTGCCTGCTCACCGACCTGGACGTGCCGGTGAAGGATGCGATCCGCTCTCCCGACCCGATCCCGGCCATACACGAGGTTCTCTGGCACGCCGCCCGCATAAAGCCCCCGGCGGGGCAGACCCTCCCCGAGGAGTCGCGGCGGCGGACGATGAGCCAGATCGGGGGCTAGAGAGCCGGTTCTCTCTTCGGAGTCTGCGGGTGAGGAAGGGTGCGCCCAGGTCCTTCCTCCGTGGGAGCCCCGGCGTGGCTACCTTTCGAGTAAGGAATAGCTCACCGCCGTGGCGGCCGTGTAGACCATGTGGTGTAGTACGTCGACGGCGACCTCCTTCATCCCCCACCGTGTCAGCGGGGGCGTGACACCGAGAGCCGGCAGCATCACCTGTTCCGCGCCCCAGACGAGCGCGAAGTGAGCCGTGGTCGCCGCGGGCCACGAGAGGCCGGAGGCAGCGATCAGCCCACGAACGCCTCCCCAGCCGATGCCGTATCCCCAGTGGACGAGGTTCGAGAAGCGTGCTTTTGCCCCTTCGTCCACCGGCTCGACCCCCAGGATTTTCGCCGCTGCCCGGGCGGGCGTCGAGCTGGCACCCCGCCCCCGGAGTCTCGCCTCGACGGTGCTCGATACCGTCATCGCTGCGGTGCCGGCGACTCCGGCGAAGATCCCTTTGCCCAGGTTCGCCGCGGTGTCTGCGAGTTTCACGCATCGACCCCCTTGCAAGTGTGGATTGTGGGTGCGGCGGATATGAAGAGGGCGGCCGGGATGTGATCCTCGAAGCTCCCGGCCGCCCTACGTGTCTCAGATCCCCAGCTTCTCGCTGATCCGTCTCTGGTCGAAACCCACTATCACCTCACCGTCTATGACGGTGGTTGGGGTAGCCTGCGACCCCATGCGGACCATGGCCTGCATGGCGTCCAGGTCGGCGCGGATGTTCTTCTCTGTGAACTCCACACCTCTCCGGGAGAGAAACTCCTTCTCCTGTTGGCAGGCCGAACACCCGGGCTGGGTGTAGACGACGATCTCGTGCTGCTCCACGTTCTCACTCCTTTCGATATCTTCCCGGACGGGCGGTGGAAGGACGAACCTCAGAAAGTGATCACCTGATAACCTTCGGAGACCAGCTTCTGCAGGCTGGGGTGCCCCCTGTAATCCCTGAGCAGGGTGACGCCGCTGCGTTCGATCTGGTCCTTGACGCCGAAGGCGCTGGCGCAGTACCCGCAGGCGCCGGCTATCTGGTCCTTGGCCATCTCGAAGGCCTTGTTGTATTTGTTGCCGGGATCGGAGAGTTCCGGGATCCACTTGGTCCCGGCTCCGTCGAAGATGATCTTCGCTTCATCGCCGGCTTCCTTGAATTCTTGGGCGGAGGTGAGGGCGTTCGCCAACCGGCCCAGGTCTCCGTGCGTCTCGGTGTCCGCAAGCACCACGATGGCTACTTTGGCCACTTGCGATACCTCCTTTTCCGGCTTCTCTGGTTTGTCTTCTCCACCCATACCGACTGCATGAAGAGAAGTTTTCTTACCGGGTTGCTGGCAATGACGTGGAAGGAGGGGCCCGGCCGGGCCCCTCCTTCCACGTCGCTCGTCCCCTGTCGGCCGAGTTCATCCTCCATTTCTGCCCGGGGTTCCCCTGGCACTCAGTAACAAGCCCAGCACCGTGCCGAAGAAGAAGGTGTGGGCGAAGAACTGCACCACGGGGTTGGCCATCGCGAACCAGGAGAAGGCGAGCGGCGCGATTACGTAGAAGTTGACGATCCAGAGCACCAGCCCGAAGACGGTCGCCGCACCGACGAGCCTCAGGCGGTTGCCGTGCAGGAAGCTCACGCCCCAGACAAACGCCCCGAACACCACCCCGTAGATCATCGAGAGGAACATGTGGATGGCCAGACCCACCGGGACGATGGTGGAAAGCCCGATCATCGGTTTCGGCGTGGGGAGCGCCTCCTTGCCGAGCCCGATCGCCCCGATCATCATGAGGGGGTGAAGAAACCCTGGCCCATGATCGCAGCCACCACCATCTCGAAGGCGGCGAAGATCACGCCCGCGATGAGCCCTCCGATCAGACCGGCGATCACCCACCTTCCCGCCGTGGTCCGGACTCCTTGGCTTGCCGTGCTCATGATTCTCCTTCCCGCGTTTGCCCGCATAAAACGACCTTTCGTCTACGTTGACGACGCGGTTGGAACTTTTCTTACCTGACTTTGCGGAGCTCGTCCGGGGTCTCTTCTGCTCCCCGGGCGCTCGAAGAACCTGGAAGGTGGCCCGACGTTTCGGGCTACAATGGTCCGAGTGCGGAGAGGTCCATGAGAGAGCGGAGCAACGAAGAGTGGCTCGCGGCGCTGCGAGGTGCGCGTCGCGAGGAGGCGGTGGCCGATCTTCGGGTGGTGCTGGTGCGTGGGCTGAAGGCGGCGTTTGCTGGCCGAGGAAGATGTGAACTCGAGACCTCCGTCGAGGATCTGGCCCACGAGGCCCTGATGAAGGTACTGGACAACCTGGACTCCTTCAGGGGCGAGAGCCGCTTCACCACCTGGGCGCAGAAGATCGCCATCAGGGTGGCGTTCACCGAGCTCAGGCGGAAGCACTGGCGTGACGTCTCCCTGCAGGATGTGCTGGAGAAGGGGGAGTCCTGCTTCTCCGGGCTGGATACGGTGGTCGATAGCGCTCCCACCCCCGAGGAGACGGCCACCCGACGGCTGATGCTGGAGACGTTGGGGCGCTTCATCGAGGAGGAGTTGACCGAGAGACAGCGCCGGGCCCTCGTAGCGGTGATCCTCGGCGGCATGCCCCTGGAGGAGGTGGCCAGGCGCATGGGTACCACGAGGGGTGCGCTCTACAAGCTGCTGCACGACGCGCGCAAGAAGCTCAAGAAGAGGATCGAGGCGGAGGGGTTCTCCATCGAAGAGGTGCTGGGGGTGGACGACGAGAGGTAACGGAGAGCGGTATGATCGCGTCTGAAGAGGAGAGCTTGCGAAGGAAAGCGGTGTTTTGAACTCAGACGATCTGGACAGGCTGGCACGCGCGATCGGCGGGACCTCCGAGGAGGAGATCGGCTGCGACGAGTGTTTCGAACAGCTCGACCGTTTCGTGGAGATGGAGCTGGCCGGGCTGGATGCCGCGGAGGCCATGCCGCTGGTGAAGGATCACCTGGAGAGGTGCGGCGATTGCCGGGAGGAGTTCGAGGCCCTGCTCGCGGCCTTGCAGGCGGCGAGGGGCTCCAGCCCAGTGAGGTCTGTGTGGGGGAGGCTGCGCCGGATCTTCGGCGTGGGGTGAACGGTCGGGGAAGATCGGCGCCTTTCGCTGCTGAGGCGAAGTAAGAGATCCGTGCGCCGGGGCGTCGGGACCTTGTAGAGGCTCGGCGGCCGTCGCGGGGTGTCCGCGTACCTGCCGCGGGCCGTTCGCGATGGAGGCTAATGTCTTTGCGAGGTGGACGCTTTGAGGGAAGAGCTGCTGGAGACCCTGGACACCGCCTCGTGGAGGCCTGTCCACACCAGGATCACGCTGGCCCTGGGGGTGGCGTGGCTTCTGGATGCGTTCGAGGTATCGATAATCGGGTCGGTGCTGCCGACGATCGCGCAGCAGTGGGACCTCTCCGGCCTGCAGGGCACCTCCCTGATAGCCGTCTGGCTCGTGGGCATAATGGCCGGAGCACAGGGGGCGGGGGTTCTGGCTGACCGGTTCGGTAGGCGCAGGCTCTTCCTGGTCACTCTGACCTTCTATGCCACCTTCACGCTGATGAGCGCTTTCTCCGTCGACTACCCGATGCTCATGGTTTTACGCTTTCTCACGGCTCTGGGCGTCGGAGCGGAGTACTCGGCGATCAACGCCGCCATAAGCGAGTTCATCCCGGCCCGCTACCGGGGACGGGCGAACGCTGCGGTGATGAGCTTCTGGGGTGCGGGCGCGCTCGTGGCCGCCGGAGTGGGCGCCGTGGTGCTCGCCGCCCTGCCCGCAGGAGTGGGCTGGCGGGTGGGGTTCGCGGCCGGCGCGGTGATGGCGCTCGTGGCGCTGCTCGCTCGCCGGACGCTCCCGGAGTCCCCCCGCTGGTTGCTGCGCCGGGGAGAGACCGGCAAGGCTGGCGAGATCGTAGAGCGGATCACGGGCGTTCGTATCTCCGCTCCTGATAGAGGTGTCACTTCCGGAGAGTTTCGGGCTTCCGTCGGGGAACTTCTGCGGCGGGTGCCTGGTCGTACGGCTCTGGGAGCGGTCCTGGATTTCTCCGAGGCGAGCGGTTACTACGGGCTCTTCGCGTTCTTCGCCGTACTGGTGACGGCGGCTTCTGGGATACCCGCCTCGCGGGTGCCGGCGTACTTCGCGGGGGGAAGCGCCGGGGCTCTCGCCGGAGGGGTGCTCGCTGCGGCGGTCATGGACCGTTTCCCGCGGGCAACCATGGTGACCTCGGCGTACGTGCTGGCCGCCGCGAGCCTGGGGGTACTCGGGCTCGCGGCGGCCGCGGGTGGTCCGGAGGCTGTGATGTGGGCGTTTTTCCTGGCCAACGGGACGGCCACCGCCGCCTGGGTCTCGGCCTATCCGACCTTTACCGAGCTGTTCCCCACCCCGCTGCGTTCGACGGGGGTCGGGTTCTCGGTCTCGGTGGGCAGGGTCGGGGCGGCGCTCTCCTCGATGGGGCTCGCCGCGGTGGCCTCGGCGTTCAGCCTGACGGCGGCCTTCGGGCTGCTCGCGGGGTTCTGGCTCCTGGGGGCGGCCGGGATGTACGTGTGGAGCCGGAGCGGAGGGCCGGAGGGCTGCCGGGTGCCCCTGGAGCGGCTCGAGCCGGAGATTTACGAGAGGAGGGCTGGCTGATGCGAGTGGTCGAAGAGTGGACCGAGCACGAGAAGATCGCCGTCTTCGGCGGCGTGTACAACAACGCGCTCTCGCTCGAGGCGGTGATCCGGGACGCGAAGGATCGGGGGGCGGGAGCCCTCTACTGCCTGGGGGACCTGGGCGGCTACGGTCCTCACCCGGACAGGGTGTGGCCGCTCTTGCTCGAAAACGGTGTGCGGTGCATCGCCGGCAACTACGACCTCTCCATCCGGGAGGATCGTCCCGATTGCGGCTGTGGTTACACCGACGAGCGGGACAACCTCTACGCTCAGATCGCCTACGCCTACACCCGGAAGAACACCTCCGATGAGTTCAGGGAGTGGATGTGGACCCTGCCGGATCAGATCCTGCTGCACATGGGCGAGAAGACCCTGAGGATGGTGCACGGGAGCCCATTCGCGGTCAACGAGTTCTTGTGGGAGTCCACGCCGGACGAGGTCATCGAGCACCACCTGGAGGCGGCTGGAGCGGATGTCCTGCTGTGTACCCACACGGGGCTTCACTGGCAGCGGGAGGTGGGCGGGAGGAAGGTGGTGAACGTCGGTGCCATCGGCCGCCCGGCGAACGACGGGCGTACGGAGGTCTGGTACGCGCTGTTGAGCAAGGAGGGGGGCGAGGTGGGCGCGGAGTTCGTCCCGGTGTCCTACGATCACGAGGAACTCGCCCGGCAGATGCGTGAGGAGGGGCTTCCGGAGCCGTTCGTCGAGACGATACTGACCGGATGGTGGACGAGCTGTCTGGAGGTGCTGCCTCCCTACGAGCGCTCCCGGGGACGCTTCCACCTCTACAGGGAGGCTGCGGAGATCGAGGTTGGAGAAGGGCTCTCCTGGGGCGAGGCCGCCACCCTGCCGGACGACGGAAGGGATGTGGTTTCGATCTTCGGCACCCCGTTGTTCCCAGCCCACCTATGGGTCTATGCCAACTACGACTGCAACTTCAGCTGCCGCTACTGTTCCGTGGGCTCCAACCCCCATGTCAGGAGGCGGGCCTTCGGGATCGAAGAGTTCGAACGCCTCGTGGAAGAGGCCGAAGATCTGGGCTTCAGGCAGCTCTACTTGACCGGTGGGGAGCCGTTTTTGCTCCCCGAGCTCGGAGAACTCGTGGTGCGGGCGGTCTCGCGGATGCCCACCACCGTGCTCTCGAACGCCACGCTGTTCGGGGCGCCGAGCAAGCGCAGGGTGCTGGAGCGTTTCGCCGGAGAGCCCGGTTTCTCTCTGCAGGTCTCCGTGGACGGCGGCATCCCGGAGCTGCACGACCTCTACCGGGGCCCGGGGAGCTGGAGGCGAGCGATGGAGGGTATAAAGATCGCCCGCGAGATGGGGATCAGGGTGCGGGTCGGGACGACCGAGACACCGGAGAACGTGAAGGGTATCCCAGTCCTGCGGGAGATGCTCGCGGAGATCGGGGTGGCTCCCGAGGACCACGTGGTGCGGCCCCTGGTGAGGCGGGGTGAATCGGGGGAGGGGATGGAGATAGAGGGCTCGATGCTGGTGCCCGAGCTCACCGTCTCCACCGAAGGGGTGGCCTGGCACCCGGCCGGGGTCAACGATGCGGGGATCACGGACCTCCTGGTGAGCGAGGAGATCTTCCCGCTGCGAAGGTCGGTGGAGAGGGTTGTGGAGCGTTTCCTGGAGTACCGGCAGCTCGATGGCTCGCTCCCCCGTGCCTACCACTGCGCGTAGCGCCGGGATGGTGCGCATCCTCATCATGACCAAGGCCCCTCTCCCCGGTTTGGTCAAGACGCGTCTCGGCCTCGAACCGCACCGGGCGGCGGAGCTGCAGAGAGCCTCCATCATGGATGTGGTCGCGAAGGTCCGATCTCTGGGACCCGTCACCGTCGCCGGTTTCCCCGAGGAGCACCTCGGCCTCATAGAGCCGCTGCTGCCGCCCGGTGTGAGGCTGATGGCACAGGTCGGGGCGAACCTGGGAGAGAGGATGTACTCGGCGGCGGGGAGGCTGTTCGCAGAAGATCCCGGGCCGCTCCTGATACTGGGCACCGACGCCCCGACGCTGCCTCCGAGCCGTCTCCGGGAAGCGACGGAGGCGCTGGATGCCTGCGAGGTCTCCATCGTGCCGAGTCGGGACGGGGGATACGTCCTCCTCGGCCTCAGGCGGCTGTTCGGAGAGCCTTTTTCGGGGATAACGTGGTCTACGGAGGTCGTCTTCCGGCAGACTTTGCAGAGGGTGCGGGAGGCTGGTATCTCCGTCCGCGTCCTCGAGCCCTGGTACGACGTGGATACTCCGGAGGATCTGCGCCGACTCGGAACGGAGCTGGAGGAGGACCCCGGGCTCGCCCCGCACCTGGCGGAGGTGCTCGGGGTGGCCATCACCCGGGAGGGCGGCATCCCGTGAGTGGGAGGCGAGTCTCGGTCGTGATCCCGACCCTCAACGAGGCGGCCTGCATAGGCTCGCTCCTCGAATTTCTTTGGGGAATGCCGCAGATACGGGAGGTCGTGGTGGCAGATGGAGGCTCGACGGACGGCACCCCGGAGCTCGTCCGGCCTCCGGCCCGGCTGGTCCGGAGCGAACCGGGCCGGGGGATCCAACTCAACGCCGGGGCGAGGGTGACTTCCGGAGAGGTGTTGTTCTTCCTGCACGCCGACGTGGTGCCTCCGCGGGATGCCGCGCTCCGGATGCTGGAGGCAATCGAGAACGGCGCGGTGGGCGGCAACTTCCGCCTCTCCTACCCAGGCGGCGGCGTCCTCGGGTGGTGGCTGGAGATCGTGGCCGCGATCTACCGCGGCTTCGGCCGCTACTACGGGGACTCCGGGATCTTCGTCAGGAGGGACGTCTACGAGAGGCTGGGCGGTTTCCCAGAGATCCCCATCATGGAAGACCTCGTCTTCGCGCGCAGGATGGAGGCTGCGGGAAAGACGGCCTGCCTGCCCGGCCCGATGATAAGCTCACCGCGCCGCTGGCGGGGACGCCCGCTGCGTACCCTGCTGCTCTGGGGTTTCATGCAGACGGCGTTCGCTTTCGGGGTGAGCCCCTGGTGCCTCGCCCGCCTGTACAACGTGCAGAACGTGCGGCGGAACGGGGAGGAGGGCCGTTGAGGGTCGTCCTCGTCGGCGGAGGGCATGCCCATCTGTACACCCTTCTGCGCACGGCGGAACTGGTCGATCGGGGGGGCGAAGTGACGCTGGTGAGCGACTCGCCATACCTCCACTACTCCGGGATGGCGACGGGTGTGATCTCCGGCCTCTACGAACCCCGGCGGTATCGCATCGACGTGCGCGGGCTCGTCGAGAGAGGTGGAGGTGTTTTCGTCCAGGACCGGGTGGTGCGGATAGACGCGGCTGAAAAGGAGATCGTCCTGAACGGGGGCGAGACCGTCTCTTACGATGTTGCCTCGGTCTGCCTGGGCAGCGAAACCCCTGGACGCGGGATGGACGCGTTGTGCATAAAACCGGTGGAGAACGTGGTGGAGATCCGGAACAGGCTCCTCTCCCTGGTACGTTCTCGCATCCCCAGGGTGTTGGTCGTCGGTGGAGGTGCCGCGGGTTGTGAGGTGGCGGCGAACGTCCTGGCGCTCTTCGAGCGGGTGGGGGTGCGAGGGGACGTCACGCTCACCGAGAGGAGCGAGGGGTTGCTGCAGGGTGCTCCACGGAGGGCACGGGAGCATGCTGGGGCGCACCTGCGTGCGAGGGGGGCGAAGGTGCTGACGAACACGCACGTCGTCTCTCTCACCGATGGTGTAGCCCGGACGCGCGAGGGCCGGGAGCTTCTCTACGACCTGGCCGTGCTCGCGACGGGCGTCGTACCGCCCGACGTTTTTCGAACCTCGGGTCTTTCCACGGGGAAGGACGGCGGCCTTCTGGTGGACGAGAAGCTGCGCAGCGTGGACGACGCGTGTCTCTTCGGTGGCGGCGACTGCATCTCCTACCGGGGAGAGAGCCTGCCCCGGTTCGGGGTCTTCGCCGTCCGCCAGGGGCCGGTGATCTATCGCAACCTGCGGGCCACCCTCGAAGGCGGACCTCTCGTCGGCTACAGGCCTCAGAGGCTTTTCCTCTACATCCTCAACTTCGGCGACGGCACCGGGCTCGCCGTCTACGGCCCCCTGGTCTGGCGTGGCCGGTTTCCCTGGAGGGTCAAGGATTGCATAGACAGGGGGTTCCTGGAGAGGTATCGCCTGGATGATGCCGATGTCTGAAAACCGGGACCGAAAGGAGCGGAGAGGATGCGGAGCAGATACGACCTGGTCATCGTGGGTGGCGGGACGGCGGGGTTGGTGGCGGCCGCGGGAGGAGCGTACCTGGGAGCGAGGGTGGCGCTCGTCGAGCGTGACCGGCTGGGGGGTGAGTGTCTCAACTACGGTTGCGTGCCGACCAAGGCCCTCGTCAGGAGCGCCGGGGTGGCGAGCCTCATGCGTCGCGCAGGGGAGTTCGGGGTGAAACCGGTGGAGGTCGAGGTGGATTTCCCGGCTGTGATGGAGAGGATGCGAGAGATGATCCGGGTGGTCGGCGTCCACGACAGCCCGGGGCGATTCCGTCGCATGGGCGTCGATGTGTTCCTGGAGAGCGAGGCCAGACTCGATGCACCGGGCGAGGTCATGGTGGACGGCTGGCGTATCCCGGCGCGCAGCGTCATCCTCGCCACGGGTTCGCACTCCTCCGTTCCACCCGTAGAAGGGCTCGAGGAGACCGGCTACATGACCCATGTAGAAGCCCTGCGGATGGAGAGTTTGCCCGGATCCATCGTGATAATCGGGGCAGGGCCCGTAGGCTGCGAGTTCGCGCAGATCTTCGCCCGCTTCGGCTGCCGGGTGAGCGTGATCTCCTCCTCTTCCCTGCCGCTCCCGAGGGAGGAGCAAGAGGTGAGCGAGCGTCTGCTGCGAACTCTGCTCGCCGAGGGGATCACCTTCCACGGTGGGTTTCGGGCCGAGGCGGCACGCCGGGAGGGCAAGGACAAGGTCGTGGTTGCCCGCGACGAAGCTGGTGGGGCCATCGAGGAGCGTGCGGAGGAGATCCTCATCGCCGCCGGGCGTGCTCCCACCGTAGACGGCCTGAACCTGGAGGATGCCGGCGTGGAGCTGGGAGAATCCGGGATAAAAGTGGATGACAACCTCCGGACCACCGTCCCCGGTGTCTACGCCGCGGGGGATATAACCGGTGGGCGCCTCTTTACCCACGTGGCGGAGTATGAGGGTAAGCTGGCGCTGAGGAACGCGCTGTTCCCGGTGAAGGCCCGGGCCGACTACCGGGTGGTACCCTGGACGACCTTCACCGATCCCGAGGTGGCGCGGGTGGGGTTGACCGAGGAGGAGGCCCGCAAGGAACACGAGATGGTCGAGGTGTTCCGGCACCCTTTCGGCGAGGTGGACCGGGCGGTGACCGACGGTGAGACCGAGGGGTTCGTCAAAGTGGTGGCTGGCAAGGGGGGCGAGATCCTGGGCGCGCACATCATCGGACCAGGTGCGGGGGATCTCATCCACGAGTTCGTGCTGGCCATGCAGAGAGGCATCCCTCTCCGGCGGCTCTCCACCATGATCCACGTCTACCCTACCCTCTCGCAGGTCAACCAGCGGGTGGCGGACGGTTACTACAGGGAGAAGCTCTTCACCGCGACGAACCGTAAGGTGCTCGGTACGTTCTTCGGGTTGCGGCGGTTGCTCTCCTGACCTACCGTTCCACGCGGTAGACGTATCCGTGGTCGAAGGAGAAATCTTCCTCTGTCAGCAGCGTCACCGCATGCAGGAGAAGCCGCCGCAGGACCTCACCACCACGTGCCAGCCGCTGGTCCAGCACCTCTTCTGGCTCCGGTTCGCCGACTCCGGCCGCCCGGTTGACCGGGAAGCCCACCAGCGCGTAGGGTATCTCCAGCTCCCCGGCCAGCACCGTCTCCGGCCCGCAGGTCTGGCTCACGGCCGCCACCCCGGCCGTCTTCAGCCACCCGACCTCGGCTTTCGTCTCGAACCGGGGGCCGTTGGTGCACCCGTAGACGCCCCCTGGGGTGAGGTCCAGCCCGAGCTCCCCGGCGGCAAGCAGTATCTTCTGCCGCAGGCGCGGCGAGTAGGGCTCCTCCTGGATCAGATGTCCCCGTTTGGGATCGTCCGGGTCGTCGAAGATGGTGCAGGGCTCGCCGCCCGGGAGACGGTTCTCGGGGAAGAACAGATCGTCGAAGAGGATGGGGGTTGCCAGGGGTATGGACGGGTCTACGGTCCCCACGACCGTGCTGGCGAGGATGGCCCGCGCGCCGAGTCGTTTCAGGGCCGCCAGGTTCGCCCGGTGATCGACGGCATGGGAGAGACGTCGGTGTCCCGCCAGGTGGCGTGCTATGCTCCCTACGCGCCACGGTCCCACCCTGCCGGTCGCGACCTCCACCTCGCCGAAGCGGGTTGCGACGGTTCTGCCCTCGGGTGACTCCAGGAGCTCCCCGACGCTCGAGCCGGTCATGATGCCGATGTCTATCACGGGGTCTTATCCCCTCCTTCGCTCCCGTCGATTCAGGTGTCCCACCGCCCTCCGCTCCTTCTACGGTGCCCGACGAACCAGGCCGTGAGCACGATGGCCAGAAGCGCGGCGGACAGTCCCCAGAAAGCGACGCCCGGGTGGGTGTGTCGCTCGCCCAGGCGGCTTCCGAGGAAGGTCACGATGATGCCGAGCGGGAGGATGCCTACCCCGGTGGTCCAGAGGTAGGTTCGCAGAGGGCTGCGCACGGCGCCCGCGGCTAGACCCACTGCGTTGAAGGGCACCAGCGGGATCAGACGCACCGTGAGCAGCGGGAACGCTCCTTCTCTCTGCAACCATTCGTCGAGCCGCCTCTGGTGGCGCTCGGGGATGGTGCGTTCGAGCAGGGGCCTGCCCCAGAAGCGTCCGGCGGCGTACAGGATCGAAGCCGAGAGCATGAACGCGCTCCAGGTTATGGCGAGCCCCTTCCAGAAGCCGAACGCGAGCCCGTTTGCCAGCGTCAGAAGCTCTGCCGGCAGCGGGATCACGGTGTGCAGCAGGATCAAGCCGACGGAGACCAGCGGGGCCAGGGCTCCGTAGCCTTCGATGATCCGGCGGACCTCGGCTTCGTCACCCTGAGAGACCGCACCGAAGAGGCCGGCGATGGGGTGTCGGACGGCGGGGATGCTCCACAGGATGAGGCCGAGGAAGATCAGCCCCAGCAACAGAGCCCACCGCCCCGTGAGCGCAGAGACGACCCGCAGGATGACCGATCGCTTCGCGGTGCTCACGCTCCCCGGCCTGTTCTCGATCGTTCGCTCATCCTTCTCTGGAGATGAGTCTACCCCCGAAAGAATTGGCGAGCACCACGCTGACGCTGGCGGCCATGGCGATCATGGCCCACACCGGGTAGACTAGCCCCGTTGCGGCCAGAGGGACGCCTATGCCGTTGAAGGCGAAGGCCAAAGAGATGTTCTGCACCGTCTTGCGGTAGGAGCTTACGCCTATGTGGTAGGCGTCGACCACCGCGCCGAGGCGCTCTCCTACCAGCACGATGTCCGCAGACTCTATGGCGATGTCGGTTCCGGCACCGATGGCGATGCCCACGTCTGACTGCATGAGGGCCGGGGCGTCGTTGATGCCGTCCCCGACCATGAGCACACGGTGTCCCTGCTCCTGCAACTCCCGCACGACGTACGCCTTGTCCTGGGGCAGGACCTCGGCCCGGTACTCCTCGATACCAACCTCGCGCGCCACTGCCCTGGCGGTGCGCTCGTTGTCGCCGGTGAGCATCACAGGCTCCAGACCCGCGGCTTTGAGGCGCTCGACCGCCTCCACGGCGTCGTCCTTTATCCGGTCGGCGAGGGCTATGAGCGCGGCGGGCTCGCCGTCTACGGCCAGGGCTACCACGGTGTTGCCCGCCGCCTGCAACTCTTCGAGCTTTCTGCGCGCACCTTCCAGCTCGACCCCCTCGCCTTCGACGAACCGGGGGTTGCCGATGGCGACGCGGTGACCCTCCACCGTGGCCGTGATCCCCTTACCGGACACGGACTGGAAGTCTTCCGCTTCCGGCACCGGGATCCCCCTCTCCGCGGCGGCGTCCACCACGGCCCGCGCCAGCGGGTGCTCGGAGGGGCCTTCGGCGGAGGCGGCGAGACGTAATGCCTCGTCCTCCTCGAAGCCCTTCAAGGGGACCAACTCGACGAGCGCGGGCTTGCCCTCAGTGAGGGTGCCGGTCTTGTCCAGAACTACCCTCTTTACTTCCTTCAGGACCTGGAAGGCTTCGCCCGAACGCATCAGGATGCCCTTCCGGGCGGCCATCCCACCACCCCGGATCATCGCCAGGGGCGTCGCCATCCCCAGGGCACACGGGTAACCCATCACGAAGACGGCCAGGGCCGAGAAGATCGCCCGGCTCCAGTCGGGTTCTCCGGTAACCAGCCAGGCGCCCAGAGTCCAGATCAGGACGGCCAGAGCGGCGAAGCCGACCACGGTGGGCACGAAGACTTGCAAGACCTTATCCACCAGTTGCAGGATGCCGGGCTTCAGCGCCCGGGCCTCCTCGACCTGCCGGGTCACCTGCGAGAGGAAGCTCTCCTCGCCGACCTTCGTCACCCGCACCAGGAGCGTTCCGGTCTGGTTTACGGAGCCCCCGATCACCTCATCTCCAACCCCCTTCTCGTCGGGGATCGACTCTCCAGTAACCAGGCTCTGGTCCACGCCCGAGGTTCCTTCGGCGACCTCTCCGTCCACGGGGATCGACTCGCCGGGCCTCACACGCACCAGCTCGCCGGGCCGGACCTCCTCGAGCGGCACCTCCTCCTCGCGCCCGGCACGCACCACCCGGGCGGTGTTCGGCACCAGCTCCAGGAGCTTGCGCACCGCCTGGGAGCTGCGGGTCCTCACCTTCAGCGAGGTCCACTCCGAGAGCAGGTGATAGGTGGTGATGAAGGTCGCCACCGCGAAGAAGTCCGGTGTGGGGAAAGCCGGGAAGAAGTAGCCCAAGGAACCGCCCGCGAGCCCGGCGAAGGCCCCGAACTCCAGGAGGACGTGCTGGTTCAGGATGCCGCGCCGGAGGCTGTGGTAAGCCATTCCCAGGATATGCCGGCCCGGCCCGAAGACCGTAGCCAAGGCGAAGACGGGCATCACCACCAACATGACCGGGTTGCCTCTGTGGAACACCCCGACCCACATCAGGATCATCAGGATGAGCGAGGCCGCTGTGAAGCCCGCCGCTACCAGCACGTGGTTGCGGCTACCCTTTAGCCCGGCCTCCTCTTCCTCGAAGGAACGTACCTTCTCGGGGTCGCGCACGGTGTAGCCGAGGTCGAGTATGGTCTGCTTCAACGCCTCAGGCGCAACTTTGTCCGGCTCGTACTCGATCAGGGCCTCTTCGTGGGCGAGGTTGACGCTCGCCTCGTGCACCCCCTCGGTACGCTCCATAGCCTTCGTGATGGAGGAGACGCAGAAAGAGCAGCTCATGCCTCCGACCTTGAGTTGCAGCCTCTCTGTCCCATTGGCTCCGGCACCGTTTGCCCGCGCCGGAGCGTCCGGCTCGTTGGTCCTGGCCGCCGGACCTTTTCGATGGTCCCCGGACGAACTCATGCCGAACTTCCTCCGGACTCTACCTCGTAGCCGAGCAGGTCCAACCTCTCCTCGATCTGCTTTGAACTGACCTGATCCTGGTCATAGACGACCTCTATGCGCTGGGTCTTGTGGTCCGCCTCGACCTCCCTTACTCCGCTCAAACGCTTCAGAGCCCTGTCCACCCGCTCCTCGCAGCCCTCGCAGTGTAGCCTGTCTTTGCCGACGACCGTGAAAGCGATGTTCTTCTGAGCCATCGCGCTCCTCTCGTTGGGATTCCCGCCGGTAAGGGTTATAAAG
>Ga0207747_1000443_pt1 | contig 48162 bp, 57 predicted proteins | sample HigsolmetaGSP11D_FD_184839 | JGI IMG/M metagenome (GOLD analysis project Ga0207747, IMG submission 184839) | High solid enriched microbial communities from the Joint BioEnergy Institute, USA - SP1-1-D (SPAdes) | ecosystem: Engineered > Bioreactor > SSF (Solid state fermentation) > Aerobic >...
CCACCTGCTCCATCTCCGCCAAAAACACCTCGCGCCGCGTGCGCTTGCGGCTCCCCAGACCCTCGGCATCACCGAACGACAGCTGCATCGCACTCACCCCGATCACGGTGAGGCATTGTCGCGCAATGGGGCGGAGTTGTTCAGACCTTCCCTAACCGCCCGAAGAGGCGAAATCGCAGTCCCTGCAACCGCTTCTGGCAAGGGGTACATGCCTCCGGCTGCGGCGAAGGGGCGCTTTCGGCCCCGGTTTTCGCCCGCGATGGCAATGCACGCACGGGCTGATCAGCCGTGCAGCGTCGCCAATGCGTCGATCAGCAGGTCGATGTCCGATTCGCTGGTGAACAGCGATGGGGTGACGCGGACGCAGGCGCCGGAGGCGAGGCCGTCGCGAGGCACGGTGAACACCCTGGCGCTGTCCAGCAGGTGTCTGGACAGGGCGATGTTGTCGGCCAGTGCGGTCTTGCCGCGCAGGCGGAACGAGGCGATGGCCGAGGCCAGCCGCGGATCGTCGACGCTGGCCAGGACCTGCAATGCCGGCATCGCCTGTGCGGCGCGCAGCCAGCGGTTGCGCAGGTGCTGCAGCCGTGCCTGCTTGCGCGCGCTGCCGATGCGCTCGTGCAGCTCCAGCGCGGCGGGCAGGGCGGCGATGGCGGCGAAATTGGTGGTGCCGGTGTGGATGCGGGTGCGGATGTCGTCGTCCTTGCCCGGCTCGCCCATGTACGGCTCGATCGCATCCACCCGCCCGCGGCGGATGTAGAACGCACCCAGTCCGACCGGGGCGCCGATCCACTTGTGCAGGTTGATGCCGGCGAAGTCGACGCCCAGCGCGGGCAGGCTGCAATCGATCTGCCCGATCCCGTGTGCCGCGTCCAGGATCACGTCGATGCCGCGCGCACGCGCCATCTGCGCGATCTCCGCCACCGGCAGTTGCAGGCCATGGCGATGGCTGACCTGGGTCAGCAGGATCATGCGCAACCGCGGGTGGCGCTCGAACGCCCGTGCGTAGGCGTCGAGTAGGCTCTGGTGGGTGAACGGCTCGGGCAGGTCCAGCCCGATCACCTCGACGCCGCGCCGCTGCTGCAGCCAGCGCATGGCGGTGATCATGCTGTCGTAATCGACATCGGCATACAGCACGGCATCGCCGGGGCGCAGCCGGTGATAGCCACCGATCAGGACCTGCAATGCCTCGGTCGCGCCGCGAGTGAGCATGATTTCGTCCACGCCCACGCCAAGGAACTGCGCCAGCTGCGCACGCGCCTGTTCGTAGGCCTGCGGGAAAAGCCGGCGCCCGTACCAGGCATTGTCCCGATTGGCCTGCGCGGTCGCCGCCTGATAGGCGGCCAGCACCGGCCTGGCCATCGATCCCCAATAGCCGTTTTCCAGCATCACCACGTCACGGGTGATGTCGTACAGCCCGGCCACCGCCGACCAGTAGCGGCTGTCCTCGGGGCCGCCGCCGGCGGGCAGGACGCTGGCCGATGCCGGCAATGCGGGCAGCCAACCGGCCACGCCCATGCCGAGCAGGGTGCCGGATTTGAGCAGGGTGCGACGCCGCGGATCCATGTTCAGAACGTCACCCGGTATTCCAGGTACAGGTTGCGCCCGTCGGTATCGTAGGGCGCGTTGCGCGAATAGATCAGGCCGCGGCTGGCCTGGAAGGTGGCTTCGTCCGGATAGGTGTTGAACAGGTTGTCCGCGCCGAGAAGGAACTGGTGGATGCCGAGCGCGTCTGACCTGCCTTGCATCAGGTGTTGCCGAGCAGCCAGGTGGCTTCGGCAGCTCGGCGCGCTACCAAGCCCGGGAGTACCTTTCCGCCGCCGTAGATCCATCGGCGCAGTTCCGTTGCTGCTGCGATCCAATCCCGTTGATTGACCCGCCGCCGCAGCGTCGAGGTCTGCAGCCGCCCGGCGCCGAGGTTGAAGGTGAAGTCCACGATGGCCGCGAGCCGCCCTTCCGGCTCGGTCGCCAGCACAGGGCAGTAGCGCAGCGTGGCGGCGAGCGCCACCTTCAGATCCTGGGCGAGGTAGGCCTCGGCCTCTGCTTCGGTGATCGGCGGGTGCTTCGGATCGCAGAGGTGACCATAGCCGATCGTCGGATAGCCGGCCGGACAGATGTACGGATAGGCGCGGTTGGGATCGTGCTTGGGCACGCGGTGGAAGCCCTCAAAGCGCTTGGCCAACTCGATGGCCGCTTGCGGCACGGGGATCACGGCCGCACCCGGTCGAACACGCGGCCGAGGAACCAGAAGTTCAGCACCCCGGCCCACAGGGCCTGGTCGGCCTCGGTCCAGGCCGCCTGGATGGCGGGGATCCAGTCCGCTCCGGCCTCGATGGCACCCACGAAGGCGGCAGTCTTGGCCGCGCAGTACAGCGCCATGAACCAGTAGGTGATCACCGGACGGACGCTGCTGGACAGCGCATCGGCCCACTTCACGCCCGAGGGCCGCCCCTGCGCCGCAACCGCCTCGCGCAAGGCCTCGATGGCTCCGGTGTTCCATGCTGCGTCGGCCCCGGCGCCGATCTCGGCCATGCGCTGGGCGCCGCGCAGCTTCTCGAACTCCAGCGCCTTGTCCTGCATGGCGAGTTCATGGCTGCGCTCGCCCTTGCGGTCGAGCCACTTCAGGACTTCGGGTGCCAGGCGGAAGGCCCCGCCGAGCAGTCCTCCGAGCAGCGTCTCGATCATTGGCCACCTCCGAACACCTTGAGCTTGATGACGGCGCCCGCGACCAGCGCCAGGAGGAAGCCGGTGGTGACGAGCCGGACCACGGTCTGCCAGGCGGTGTGCTTGGCGGCGTTGAAGGCTTCGAGCAGGCCGCGCAGCTCGCGGATGTCGTGGGCGGCGTCCTCGCCGTCAAGGCCGACGTCGGCAAGGGCGCGCCTCGCGCCGCGTTCGGCTGCGCGTGCGAGCAGCTCCTCGAACTCGTCGCGCGGCATGACGACCATGCCGTCTTGCAGAGTGGGTGGGCTCATTGCTGGTCTCCAGAAACGAAGAACCCGCCGGGCGGCGGGTTCGGTGGATGCAGTAAAGAGAATGCGATCAGACGGCGATGCCGGGGCTCCAGCCGGTCGCTTTGTAGACGGAGAGCACGCCCTCGTCCTCGACGAAGCAGGTCCAGCCGATCTTGGGGGCGTGGTACTCCCACGCACCGGCGATGCGCACCGCGATCTGGTCGGTGCGACCCGCCCAGGCGCCGGTGGCGGTTGCCGGGACGATGTAGCGATCGCCGTCCACGGGTGTCGCGGGTGGGGTGGCGAGATCGCGGTCCTTGACCGACAGGCCCACCACGGCGCCGAGCCGCTTCAGGTTGGCGTCCATGCCGCCGTTCCAGTTGTGTTCGCCCTGGGCCCAGCCGTAGGCGAGGCCGAGGTTCGGGTCATTCAAGGCCATCAGACACCTCCGTAGTAGTCGCCGTAACGCAGGCCGTAGCCGGTACGGTCGAATTCGATGACGTGTTTCTGCCAGGACACGTGGCCGTCGCGGCTCGCCTCGATCTCCACCTTGACGTGCGCGTTGACGCGCCCGAGGCCGGAGTCGGCGAGCTCCTGCGCCAGCGGCCAGGTGGTACCGTTACCCGTGATGCCGCTCACCGTGCGCGCGAGCTGCCCATTCTCGTTGTAGAAGCGCACGGTTGTGGTCTGGCCCGCCTCCGGCGTGATCGCCCCCTCGGTCTGCAGGACGAGGTAGGCGGTCTGGGACTGGCGGTTGCGCGTGGCCCAGCTTACGTTGATCTCGCCGGCCACCACGGTCGGATAGCGCTTGCCGTTGATCTGGGCGTTGCCGGGGCAGTACGGACGGATGAAGCGCTTGTCGAGTGGCAGGCTCATCTCCGTTGCCGCCGCCTCGGGCAGCGTGCCGCGTGCCGTGCGGGTGAGGAGCTTCACGCGCACCGTCTCGCCGGCGACGTACTCGGGCGTGAGGTAGTGGCGGAAGCCGTCGACGAACCAGATGCGGCTGCCTGCGGGGTGGCTCGCCGGCACCGTATCGAGCATCCCGCGCTCCAAGGTGACGGTCTGGGTCGCGAGGTTGAGCGACACCACCTTGAGCCATTCGCCGTCGATCACCGTGAGTCCTCCGGCAGTCACCTCCTCGAGGTCGATGCCGGAGGTCAGCCCCACGCTCACCTGCGCGGCCGACTGCGGCAGCATTGCGGTGAGGAGCGCGGTGGGCGTGAAGATGCCGAAGCCCTTCTCGGTGAAACTGCCGCTGACGCGGGCCAGTGCCTTGAAGCCGAAGGCGTCCGACGAGGGGCGCGAACCGCAGGCTGCCACCAGGCCGTCGAGATCGTCGATGTCGCCGAGCAGGCTCTGGGACTCGCCGGTGAAGTCCTTGACCACCGACCAGTACGGCACCTCGAACAGGGTCTGGTGGGGGCACGGCGCCGGCAGGCTGGTCGGCTCCGTCCAGCCCGAGGGGGGCGGCGCCGAATAGACCGACTGCGGCAGGCCGAAGATGTCCTGCACGCACTCCACCCGCACCGCCCCGTTCGCCAGTTCCCCGTAGGCAATGCGGGCGACGCGCATCACCATCTGGTCGATGCCGTAGGGCGGCCAGGAGAGCTTCAGCACGTCGCCGATGTTGAGGCCGGAGGCCTGGCGGTTGGCGACGAAGGTGCATTTGGCGAGGCTGCTTGAGAGTTGCTTCAACTCGCGCATGGCCACCCGGTTGGCCAGCTCCGCTCGGCTGATGCCGGGGTAGTTGACCGTGGTCGCCACCACGCCGCCGTTGAGCTGCACGGCGGCGATGTCCTGCACCGTGACGCTGCCGTCCTTGTCTGTGGCGCCGTCGCGGTAGACCACGGTCACCTGGTTGGTGATCTCGCCCCAGGAGGGCCGCGTGAACTCCTCGATGCGCAGGATGTTGCCCGGATCGAAGGTCGGCAGGCTGGAGAGCGTGTAATCGGCGCGCGCGAGCTTGAGGGTGAAGAGCCCGGTGCGCGGATGGACGTAGAGCAGCCCGTCCACGTGCCTGAGCACCGACAGGATGAAGTCCTCGATGGTCTCTTCCTTGTTCCACAGCAGCGACAGCCCGAAGCCCTCGGCATGGAGCGTGTCGGCGGCCGCCGTGAAGCTGGCATCGTCGATGTCACTCGTCGGGTAACCCATGCCCCACTCGCCGTTGGTGAGGCACTCGCGCACGATGTGGGCCGGGTTGGCGTCGCCGGAGATCTCGGCCTTGGCCGCGTACCACTGCCTCGGCACCCGCTTGGCGCGCACCGACCATGGCTTGATGTAGGGGTTCATGGCCGCCACCCACACCCGGCGCAGGATCAGCGACACCACGCCGCGGAAGGCCGGGATGTCGGCGCCGAGGCGCTCCTGCAGGTAGGCGTTCCGTCCCTGGGTCGGCCTGCCCATCAGGATGTCCACCGGCCCCTGCACGCCGCCCTCGCGCTCCTCCCCGCCGAAGAGATTGGGGTTGTCGATGGTGATCGTGGTGTTGCCGGTGACGTTGCCCGACCAGGCGACGCGCTCGCCCACCCGGATCTCGGTGATGGCGTCCAGCGGGCCGTGGCACAGGGCGAGGTGGGCGCCGAGGCCGTACCAATAGCCGACCGTGTACTCCTGACTGCCTTTGCCGCCGCCGCTCATCCTGCCTGCTCCTTCTGTGCGCTTCGCGCATCCCTCGCTGCGCTCGGGACCAGCACTTCGTGCTGTCCTGCGGCCCTTTGGGCCTTGTCGGCTTCCTCGGCGACGCGGATCGCCATCGCGTCACCCGTGGCGCGCAGCCAGTCGGCCGGGACCCCTCGCTCCACGAACTCGGCCCAGGTGTGGCTGCGCCCCTCGAACCAGCGACGCATGCCGCGGGCGCAGTAGCCCAGGGCACGGGCATGCTCCAGCCGAGCGATGACCTCGGTCACTTCTTGCCCCCGGAGGACTTGCGGATCGGCCGCACCTGCACGTCGCCGTACCAGACCACGTTGGGCCCGGAGATCACCCGCGTACCGAACAGCACCGGGATGGGGGCGTCCTGGGAGGCGATGGGCACGTCCTTGTCGCCGATCTGGCCCGGCTGGGCGTCCTGCACCTTGGGGCGCGGCGCGAGCAGCGCGGACAGTACCGTGGTGACGACCCAAATGATGATCTGTTGCCACATGGGAAAGCCTCACACGATGGCGTCGCCGGTGAAGGGGTTCTTCACCGGGATGAAGGGGAAGCCGCCGAAGTTGTCCAGGTTGCCGAACCTGTCCTTGCAATGCGCCATCGTGTGGTCGCAGCCGGCATAGAGCTGGACCGCATCGCCCGCCGTGAGGCCGACCATGGGCGCGACCAGGGTGAGGTCGATCCCGGCGTGACCGACGATCATGCGCGCGCCGGCGGTGGTGGCGAGCATGCCGCCCACGAAGTAGCCGTCCGGCCGGCTGGCGGCGGCGGCGACCTGGACGGTCACGCCGCTCACCGCAGCTACGGTGCCGTCCACGCGGAAGCTGTCCTTCAGCGCGCCGCATCCGCTGGAGTACAGCACGTGGCGGCACAGCAGCTGGTAGCGGGCGCGCAAGCCCGGCCGCTTCAGGCTCGAGGCGATGGGCTCGCACTTGAGGGTGGCCTCGGCGCCGGACAGCCGCGCGCCGGTGATCCGCCCCTTCCAGTAGGTGATGAACTCGGCGTCGCCGACATGGCGCCGGTAGAGAGTCACGCTCACCACACCCTCGGGCGGGGCGGCGAGAAACAGACTCGCCACGGGAAGGCTCCGCGGCATGCGGATCTCCAGCCCCAGCCGCGCGAGCTCGTTGCTCTGCTCGAGGCCGCCGCGCGAAATCGTCGCCGGCTGATAGGTCTCGGATTGGTAGTCCACCGCCACCTGCCCCGAGGTGTAGAGCCAGCGCTGCGCGCCCTGGGAGAAGCGGTAGAGCTCCTGCGGTTGTCCGCCGTGGGCGGACTGTTCGATGCCCAGATAGCTCATGGTCTTAGCTCATGATCTCAACGTCCGGGTGGAGAGCTGCACGCGCGCCGTGGCGTCCGTCTCCCAATGCAGCTCGACCGCGTCCTGGTCGAGCCGGGCCAACTCCAGGTACGAGACCTGCAGGAATTGCTGGGGTTCGAGGGTCACGCCCAGCGGCGCGTCCAGGGAGAGCAGCTCCTCGTCCTCGGAGATCTCGTTCGCCCCGGTGATACGGCGATGGAAGGTGCCGGCCGTGGTGAGGAGCCGGAGGTCGCGCCGCAAGGGATCGGCAGCGACGAAGCGGGCATAGCCGACGTTGCGGACGATGAGGCCGGCATCCGTGGCCGCCACCGTGCGGCTGACTTCGAGGTCGGACTCGAAGGTCGGCAACCAGCAGGGATTCGCCCGTCCCGCGCGTGCGGCGAGCCAGCCCCGGAAGGCGGTCGCCTTGCTCCGGTCGGTGAGCAGCCAGGTCAGCGTGCGTCCGATGAGCGGGGAGCCCGACTCGTCGTCGAAGGTCGGCAGTCCCGTCCCGTAGTCGATGATGGAGAGGCGCCGAAGCCACCTGTCCTCGAGGTCGGTGCTCCGGTTGGGCCGCCAGTCGAACACCCGGTAGCCCTGATAGGCCGGGCCATAGTCGGCGACCGCGGGCGCCGTGATGTCCTCGATGCCGAAACGGCAGCGGCCGACGGCGATGGTGTCGGTGGGACGCGCCACGGCCACCTCGCCCTCGAGGCGGGCGAGCCGCGCCGGGAACACCCGCGTGCCGGCCGGCCAGCTCCCGGCCAGGGGGAGCTTGAGGGTCAGCGTGTTGCCGGCGATGGAGAGGATCTCCACCGCCTCGTGCCGCGTGTTGGAGCGCCACAGTACCGCCAGACCGCCCGCGTGGTAGTCGCTGTTGGCGGCATCCTGCACGGTGAGCGCGGTGCTGCCGACGGCAGCCTCGCCCGCAAGGGTGGAGACGTCGGTCCACACCGGCAGGCAGTAGATGCGTGCGCCCCAGGCGAACAGCAGATGATCCAGCACCTGGGCGTCCCGGCCCTCGATCAGGAATCCATACTCGAAACCGCGTCGCGGCAGCTGCCGCAGGCGCACCCGCTGCTCGGTGCCGTCGTAGGCCTCCAGCACCTCGGTGAGCCATTCCAGCCGCTCGGTGATCCCTTGCGACCAGTCCGGACGCATGCCGAAGACCACCACGCGGCGACCGGTGACGACCAGCAATGCGGTGAGCCCGCCGGCAAAGACGAAGCGGTAGGAGGCGTCGATCACCGGCGCCCCGCGCGTGCCCGCTGCGAAGGTGTAGAGGCGCGACTGCAGCGGCCCGAAGGCGAGCGGCGGCGCCGGCTGGCCCGAGAGCAGCAGCCCGTCCGTTCCGGTCTCGTCGATGGCATCGAGCGTCTGCGCGTCGAACCGAGCGTTCCACACCTCCAGCACCCGCTCGACCGGACTCACCAGGTTGCCGAGATCGATGGTCGAAGGGATGACGTGGATGCGGTGATACCAGTCGGCCCCAAAGGTGGGCAGCAGAGCGCCGTTGACGCCGAGTCGCAGCTCGTCGACGGGCTGGGTGTCGAGTCGCGCGCCCGGACGCATGACCGAGCTCGCACTCGGGTCGAACGGAAAGGCGACCGGCACGCGCTCGGAGACCTCCGGCGAGCGCGACCAGGTCGGCGGCTCCTGGCGGGCGGCACCAGGCAGGATGGAACCGGGAAAGGTCGGCATGATCCGCTCAGGGGATGAGTCTCACGGCATAGCCGTGCAGGCCGCTCTTGCCGTTCTTGGAGTGGGCCGGAAAGGCCATCCACTGCTCGGCGCCCAACGCGAAGGCCTCCGCCGGCGCGTAGTGGGTGATGTTGAGGTAGCGCAGGTGAGCGGTGTGGCCGAAGGGCGAGAAGAAACCCGAAGGCCGCGCCACGAACAGGTAGAACGGCAGCATCGGCGTCACGCCGTTCAAGGTGTTGGGCACGTGCCCCCACCAGTAGCGCGCCAGACTGTCGCGCGGCGTGCCCGTGCCCCGTTCCCACAGCGCCTTGGCGCGCTTGCCGGTGAGCGCCCAGTCCTTGCAGACCGAGTGCCAGTCGGTGGCGCCGTCCACCTCGGCGAGGACGAAGTTCGCGCCGCCGTAGTACTTGTAATCGTTGAACGGCAGGCCGAAGTGCCGGTCGTGGTCGTAGCCGAAGACATAGTCGTTGAAGCCGCTGTACGTATAGGTGTAGGCGTCCGGGCCGAACGCGCCCGACACGAACGCCCCGCCGCCGTAGCTGCCGAACTTCGTGAGATCCCCGAAGGCGAGATGGTGATAGACGCCGGGCGAGACCTCGGCGACGAGCATGATCAGTTCGGGCGTGGCGGCCGAGAGTAGGTGGTAGGTGTTGGCGGTGCCCACCTCGAACAGGCCGCAGGCTTCGGCGCGGTAGCTCGTGGTGTTGCTCACGTAGCTGGCGTTGACGATCGATCCGGGTTGATCCCACCAGGGCTTGCCGGCATCGAATCCCGTCGAGCCGATCAGCCAGATGCCGGTGATGGTGTTGTAGCGTGTGGAGAGGCGCTCGTTCACCGCGGAGCGCAGATGGACGTAGAGCCCGCCCTTGGCGAGCGACAGGGTCTGCCCGGTGCCGTCGGGGGCCCAGCGCAGCTGGGTCCAGCCGTTGGCCGCCGCGAACACGCGCAGGGCGTCGAGCAGCTGATCGGCGTTGGCGGAGGTACCAGTCTGGTAGGCCATGGTCGGTCACGAAAGGCGCAGCGCCCAGTAGTCGCGCACGCTGGTGCGATACACGTTCTGCACCACGAGGTGGTCCACGCCGCCCACCGTGATCAGGTTCTCGGCGGCGTTGTTGAACCCGGAGACGTGATAGACGCCTTCCAACTCGCCGAAGAGGTCGTGATCGGTGCCGGAGTTGTTCTGCGTGAGCACGATGGGCGAGAGCACGTAGGTGCCATCCGGCGCCTCGCGCAGGTTGCCGAGGTAGGTGTAGTTCGTCGGCCAGACCGGGCGCGGCCCGTCGTAGCGATACTCGGACGACGAGTAGGCGACGTTCTGGAACGGCAGCCAAGCGCCCGAGGGGCCGCGCAGCATGCAGGCGGTGTTGGCGTTGTTCTGTCCATCCTCGCCCGGGTCGACGAAATGGCGGTGGTTGGGCGAGGTCACGCTGTAGTTGCGGCCCCGCTGGCCGGTCATCGAGCCGCCGACGAGCAGCGGGTACGGGTACTGACCCGGCGTCGCGTAGGGCAGGACGAAGCCCAGGTGCGCCGCCTGGTAGACGGTCGAGATCTTCGCCACCACCACGGCACGCCGGCCGTTGGCCACGAACCAGTACGGGATCGCCGTGTTCCAGAGCGACATCATCGGCAGCCAGCCGCTGATCGCGCCCGGTTGCGTATAGAAGTCGTTGGCCGGGTTGAAGCCGATGAAGCCGTTCAGGTCCCACATGGAGTAGCCGGCCGTGGCGTTCTCGTAGGCCCGGATGCCGCAGTAGATCTCCTCGGCACCGGCCAGGCCGGGCGCCTTGAGGATGAGCTCTTTCGTAGCGGCGTCCGTCGTCCAGCGCAGCGCCTGCCACTGCTGGCCCGCGGCGACCAGATTCGGGTGAGTGGTGAGGAAGGCATGGAAGCGGTCCAGCAGATCGCGGTAATCGCTGGCCGTGCCGATTTCGAACGCCATTTACGCAAGCACCTGTCTGACGGCTCCCGCATTGCGTTGCAGGATGTTGAGGATGGTCTTCTCGCCCGCGGACGAGTTGAGGTAGTCGGCGGCCATCGCCGGATCGATCACGTTGACGATGCGCACGGACTGGCCCTGGGCCGGCGGGGGCGGCGTCTCGGGCACCAGCCCGCCGGCGGCGAAGGCGAGCCGGGGCCCCTGGATGCGCGGTCCGCCTTCGATGCCGTTGATCGCCTCCAGGAACGCCACGCCCACGCGCTTCACGGCGGCGGCATTGACTACGTACTCGCCGGCGGAGAGTCGTGCCGGGATCGAGTCGCTGGTGGAGGTGCCCGGGCCGGTGACGTAGCCGCCGCCAGCGAAGCCCTGGAACAACGACGAGACCAGCGATCCCAGGCTGAACCCGCCCGCACCGCCGCCCCCGAACAGACTGCCGAACAGCGCCTCGGCGAGCTTCTGCGAGGCGATGCGGTTGATGGCGGCCAGCACCGAGCGGGCGAAGTCGGCGAAGGCGTCCTTGGCCGACTTGGCGCCGCTGCCGATGGCCTCGAACATCTGCGCGAAGCCGTCCTGCACCGCCCCGTCGATGGCGACCGCCACGTCGTCCACCACGAGCTTCACCTGCGCGATCTCGTTCTTCCAGGTCTGTACCCGGGCGACGGCCTCCGGGCCAATGGCCGCGGCGGCGGCCTCCAACTGCGGCAGGAGCGCATCGAGCGATTCGCCCGTCTGGCGATGCAGCGCAAGGATTTGGCTTCGTGCCTGGGATTCGGTGAGTAGCCCCGACTGGCGCTGCAGGTTGATCGACTCCTTGGATGCACGCATCCGGGCGAGCGCGTCGTTGAACTGGCGCTCGTAGTCGGCGAGATCGGCGGCCGCCGACTTGACGTCGATGAGGCGCCCGACCGTGGCCACGCCTTCGGTGTCGCCCTCGGCACGCAGCCGCTCGATCAGCGTCTGGTACTGCCGCTCGATCGCCGCGCGTCGATCCTGGCTGGTCGCCGCCCCGGTGAGGTCGAGCAGTTCGTCGCGCACCTTGGCAAGCTCCTCGCGCAGCTCGCGCTCGGCCTGGGCGGCCTTGCGGGCATTGGCGACCTCGACGTCCGCGCGCTTGTTGTTGAGGACGGTGAGCTCCGCTTCGAGCTTGGCGACCTCGGCTTTCGCCTTGAGGCGTACCGGTTCGTCCTTGCCGGTCCTCTGCAGGCGCTGCTGCTCCGCGAGCGAGACCTGCACGCGCCGGATCTCCGCATCGATCTCCTGCTGCTCGATCCGGGTCTTGGCCGCGTAGTAGTCCTTGAGCGAGATCAGCCGGTCTTCGAGGGAGGCATCCAATGCCCGCGCCTGACGGTCCAACGCGTCCTTGAGGAGCTTGAATTCGGTCTCGGCCTGGGCCTGCACGAGGGCGAGCTTCGCTGCTTCGCCTCCCTTGTCGGGGGCGGACAAGGCCTGCGGCTGCGGACGGCCGAAGACGCCCGGCTGGGTTGGCTCGGGGCGGATGCGCCGGGCGATGGCTTGCGCGGCCTCCCCGACGTAGTCGCGCGTGACGGCGTCGCGCACGGCTCCAGCCAACTCCTTCCCGAAATCCCGCACCTCGCCGAGCTGGCGGCCGAGTGCTGCGCGCAGCGCCTGCATCGAGAAGTCGCCGCTGAAGGCCGCGGCCACGTCCTGGCCCAGGGCCTTCGCCAGCTCCCCGATGTCGGAGAAGGCGTTACGAAAGCGCTCGACCAGGAAGGCGGCCGTGATGCCCACGACGCTGCCGATGGCGTTGAACGCGCCGATGACGACGTTCACCATCGCGCGGACGGCCGTGCCGATGGCGTTCAGCGCGCCGACCATCGCCGCGCGCACGCGGACCCAGGAGAGATCGTTGGTGCCGACCAGCCTTCCTAAGGCTCTGACGACTTCGCCGACCTTCTCGACGACCAGGTCCCAGGCGGCGGCGACGATCTGCTTGATCGAGGCGGTCCTGCCGCCGAACTCGACCACGGCGTCGCGCGCCGAATAGAGTGCGCCCGCGAGCAGCCCCGCGGCGGTCACGATGACGCCGATGGGCCCGCCCAGGAGCGCGAGCACCCCGCGCAACAGACCCGCGGCGCGACCGAGCAGGGACGTGGACGCTACTGCCTGAGCCACGGCACCGGAAGCAGCGGTGGCTTGCAGCCGGGCCTTGGCCGCATCCGCGACCAGCGCGCCGGTGGCAAGCCCTTGCGCACGTGCCTGAGCCAAGGCGGCATCGGCGAGCCGCACCCGGGCGAGCGCCTCGGCTTCCAGCGTGCGCAGGTTGGCCAGGCGCGCGGCCGCTTCCGCCCGGGCGGCAGCAACACTGGTCGCGAAGGCGCCGGCCATCCGCCCGAACGCGGCAACCAGCACGACACCGGCCAAGTCGATCAGCAGCTCGAGATGCCCGGCGACGAGCTGGATGGCCTGCGCCAGTCCCGCCGTCAGACCCGAGCTCGCGTCGCGTTCGCCGAAGGCTCGCTGGAAGGCGTTCTTGAGGCGGGTGAGCGCGCCCGACACCGTATCGGGGAGGCTCGCGTACTCCTCGGCCAGGCGCGTCCGCTCCTTCAGCAAGGCGTCGAGCACGGCCTGGGAGGTGATCTTGCCTTCCTGGGCCAAGGCCCGCAGCGCGCCGAGCGGCACGCCCATGCCGTCGGCGATGGCCTGCGCCAGACGCGGCGTCTGCTCGATGACGGAATTGAACTCCTCGCCGCGCAGCTGGCCCGAGGCGAAGGCCTGCCCCAGCTGCAGCAGCGCACCGGCCGCCGCCTCGCTGGAGGCGCCGGAGAGCGACACGGCCTGCCCTATGGCGTCGGTAGCCGCCAGCACGTCCGCCTGCGAACGCCCCAACGCCTGCACCGAGGGTGCGAGCCGCGCATAGAGGGTGATGGTCTCTGCCAGGGGCGCGCGGTTCTTCTGTGCGATCTCGAAGAGAGCCGCGTCGGCGCGGTTGAACTCCTCCTGCGAGGTGACCGCGAGCTTGAGGCGCGCCTGCAGATTCTTGTACTGGTCGGCGACCTCGACCAGTTCGCGCACCCCCAGCCCAAGGCCGATCGCGCCGCCGATGCGGGAGAGCACCTGGCCGACCTGGGCGGCTTCGCCGCGCAGGCGGGCGAGATTTCCCTGTACGGACTGGAAGGCCCGTCGCGTCTCATCGACGGCGGTGATGAGGATCTGGGCACGGTTACCGGCCATCAGGCCTCCTGCCGGGCCGCCCCAAAGGAGGCCTGCGCCCCCTCGGGGGGCAGCGAACGGAGTGAGCGTGGGGGCTGATTCATCTCAAACCTTCGACATTGCTTTACGGATGGCCGCCGTCAGGCGGGGAAGATCGCCTCGCACCGAGCGGGCGAGGTCGAACCGTTTTCTCAAGCTCACGCGTCGCACGAGCACGGCGACGGGAATCTCCTGGCCGCGCCGCACGCGCCTGGCGCCGGTGCGCTCCCGCTCGGCACGGCGAAAGCGCGCGAGCGGCTGGGCGTTCTCGGCGATGTTCTCGGCCATCAGGATCTGCAGGCCGTTCTTTTCGATGAAGAAGGCATTGCCGGAGCGCATCAAGGCATCGATCACCCGAGCGAACGCCTTGCGCCCGATGCGCCGGTGCTGCGGCAGCAGCGGGACGAGCATCCGCCCCCGGATCGTTCCGCCCTGTTCGTGGATACCCAGCCAGGGCACTTTCGAGCCGATGTAGAGGGCCGGGAATTCCTTGGCCTTGCGGTCGAACACCTTGGCGTGCATCGAGCGGAGGAACTTCGGCTTCACGACCTTGAAACCGGCGCGCATTTCGCCCCGCGCCCGCTCGGCCATCACCTTGCCGGTGTCGCGCATCGCGCGGGCCACGGCGGTGTGGATCGCCTTGCGGGTGTCGCCCTGCCAGGCGCTGAAGCGCCGCCGATCCAGCAAGCCCTCAGCGACCAGATCGATCTTCATCACGCATGCCCCGATGGAGTTCGGTCTGGAGTTCACGGATGCCGTCGCGACTGCCCTGGGCGGCAGCGGTCATGACGGCAAGCCGGGTGGCGAGCCGTTCGTGTTCGAGGCGGCGATCGGCGGCGAGGAAGGCGTTCAGCTGGCCCAACGTGTAGCCGAGGATGTCCGGATAGCGGTGACCGCCCCGAATCAGGCGGGCGATGGCGTCAGCCCAGCCAGACGGCCGTTCAGACGCTGCGCCAGATCGCCGACTTTCGGCGCGATCCGGCGCACGAAAAAATCCGCGTTCACCTCGAACACGGTCGCCGCCAGGGTGATGGCATCGTCGAGGGCCAGCGCGTCCACCCACTCGCGCGGTTGGCGACTGGCGATCGCCAACGCGGTGAGCAAGGCATCGCCGTGGTCCGAGAGCAAGGCGAGCCAGTCCGGTTCGTCCGCCAGTCGTTGCGCGAAGGGCTGCACGGCCTTGAGCATCGCCGGCAGCTCGCCGAGCACCAGCGGGCTGATCGCGAGGCGTTGGCCGGCCAGATCCACAACTTGAGGCTGCGGCACGAGAACATCCAGATCGGAAGCACCCATCGTCATCCCCTCACAGCAGCACGATGCGGCCGAACTGGCCGAGGTCGCCGGCGGCGGGCTTGAGCGTGTCGGCCAGCACCTGGCCCGAAAGCTCGAACTTCAGCAGCTCGTCGGTGATGACCGAGAGCTCCTTGGCCGGATTGATGGCCACGCGGTAGAGATCGATCACCACCTCGCGGTTGCCGTCGGCGGTATTGAGTCCCTCGAAGCGCACCCAGCGCTCGGGCAGCGGCTGGGTGAACATCGCCGTGCTCTGCGCGGCCCCAAAGGCGTAATCGACGGTGAAGGGCTCCACGTAGGGTCCGCCGGTGGTGGCGTCGAGGATCACCAGCGAGCCGTGCTTGGCGTTCACCGAGTACTGCGCGGCCGGCAGGGGCTTGGGCGGGCTGTCGGAATCCTGGATCTGCACCGCCGAGACGTTCTGGTGCGCGAGCGGATAGAGGTGGCCCGCGGTGACCGGGTTGGGCAGCGCCTCGCCCGTGACCGTGCCCGGTGCCACCGTGGTCGAGTGGCCGTAGAGGGCGAGCGCGAGGTTGCCGCTGCTGAGCTCCTCCAGCGTGCAGGCGAACTCGCCCTTCTTGGTCTTGATGAGCTGCAGGTCGGTCAGGCGCTGGCCGGACTGCGCCTCCTGGTGTTCCAGCGTCTCCACCGACAGCGACACCTTCAGTTCCGGCACGTTGCCGACGAAGGCGAGGCCGGCCGGATTGCCGGCCGCATCGCGCGCGCCGATGTAGACGCGCCCTTGTCCGGAGAAGTAAGCCATGGTCAGTCTCCCGTGGGGGTGGGCGTGGACGGGGCCGCGGCGGCGGGACCGTCACGGCGCGAGGGTTTGAGGGATGCGGCCGGCGCCGGGGAGTCCGGCGTGACGAGCCGGGCCGCGCCCTGGGCGATCAGCCAGCGGGCGCTGGCCTCGGGCAGGTCCAGCCGCGCGCCGGCGCTCAAGCGCCGACCGGCGTGGGTGTGGGCTTGGAGCAGTTCGATGTGCATTGGATGGGTCATCCCGTGGTCGTGAGGTCGGTCAGCGTGGTGCGGTAGCGGATCTCGTAGCGCGCCGGCAGCATCACCGTGCCGGCATCGAGGTCGTCGGCATCCCAGTCGGCGTCGAGCTCGCGCACCGCGAGCGCCAGGCCGCCCAGGTTCGGGTCCGCGAGCACGGCGGCGTGGGCGGCGACGATCAGCCGGTCGGCCGCGTCGAAGGCGTCCGCGCCGCGCGCGAGCGCGACCAGACGCACGGTGAGCGAGCGGTCCACCAGCCGGTTGGCGTGCGCGGTGAGGGCGTCGCCCTCGACGAAGACGAGCAAGGCCGGGCCGGCCTCGCGGGGCAGCGGTGTGGCCGGCTGGCGCAGCACGGGCGCCGGGGCCAGGGCCGCCCTGAGCCGATCGATCAGGAGGCGCAGCAGGCGCTCGCGCACCGAGTTCATGGCAGCCTCGCAAGCTGGGCCCGGCACTCGCGGCCGTCGCCGAGCGCCCTCACCTCGCGCACGCGGTAGGACTCGCCGGCGATGGTGACCACGTCGCCCGGTGCGAGCGCCAGGCGCGAGGCCGCGTACTCGATCTCGAAGTCGCGCGAGAGCGCCAGGCCGTCGAGCACCGTCTCGTCCGGCGCGCGGAACGCACAGTGCACGGTGACGGCGCCCACCACGACGGGTGTCAAGAGTCCCGCGCGCTCGGCGGCGTCGTACATATCCTCCACACGGACCATCGGACAGGCACCCTCAGACGGTGAGCTTCACCAGCACGCCGGGCCGGTGGCACATCGGCAGCGGGTTGCTCTGGGTGTGCAGATCGGTGCCGCGGTCGAACTTGCGCGGCTCCTGCTTGGCGTAGAGCGGCTGGCCCAGGGTGTTCACGGTCTCGTTGAAGTCGGCCGGGGCGAAGTAGGTGGCGAAGGTGTCCACCGTGCCCAGCGGGAAGGCGTGGGCCTCGCCCGCGGCGATGAAGCGGCGCGCGTTGCCGTGGGCGTCGGTGGCCTGGCCCCGGTACTCCTCGAAGGTGATGCCGGCGTAGGTGAAGCCGCGCCGCACGTCGTTGATGAGGACTGCGCCCTGCTGCCAGTTCTCGAAGGCCTTCTCGACCTTGGCGTGGCCGGTCAGCGCCGCGAAGAACTCAGGCGAGCACAGGCAATGCACGCCGGTCATGAACTCGCCTTTGAGGTTGTCCTCGATCGCGGCCAGGACCGACAGGCATTTCGCCTTCACGTTGGTGCCGGCGTTGCCGAGGTCGAAGGCAACGACCTGCGGGGTGAGGCCGAACTCGGTGAACAGGTCGTAGATCGTGCTGCCGTCGGCGTCCAGGATCTGGCCCTTGAGCGCGCCCATGCGCAGGTGTTCGAGGGTGATCGCGTGCTTGTTGCGCATGGTCTCCAGGTGCCGTGCCAGCACGCCGGCGACGGCCTCAACTTCCGTCTCCGAGCCGAAGGCGCGGATGCCCTGGACCTCCTCGGGCAGCACCACGTCGTCGTGCGGGATGTGCGGGACGACGAAGGAACGCAAGGAGCGCTGGCCGCGTTCGCCCACGGTGCCCGGCGAGCCGGGCGGCCGGGTGGGCAGCAGGTTCAGGCGCCCGGCGTACTCCTCGAGGACGACCTGGCGCGTGCGCACGGGCTTGGCCGGAAACAGGTTCAAGGCCTCCAGCCGCCCGTAGCGGTTGGGGATCAGGTTGATGGCGGCGGTCAGGCTCGCCATCGAGAAGCCGGGGGACTCGAAGGGGTTGAGCATCGGGGTCTCCAGAAACGACGAACCCGCCGAATGGCGGGTCGTCCGAGGTGTGGGGAGGGGCGGAATCAGGCGCTGTCGCGCACCACGATGCCGCGCGCTTCGAGCTGGGCGATCGCAGCGAGCTGCTGCGCGGTGGTGATCCCCGCGGGCCAGACCAGTGCGTTTCGCGCGACGATGGCGTGGCGGGCGATCAGGATCGCGTCCTCCCGGTCGATCAGCGTCGCATCCACGGCCAGCGCGAGCACGCCCACGGCGACATCGCTGCCGTCGCCGGCGGCGGGGTCGAGAGCCTTGAGCTTGGCCGTGGCCGTCTCGCGGCCGACCACGGCGCCGAGCGGCAGGTTCTGCCCGGCGGCCACGGTCGCCTGCTCGCGCGAATACAGGTTCGGCGCCTCGTACTTCAGCAGGTCGCCGAGGGTGGGGGCTTGGGTGAGCGTGGGCATGGTTCACTCCCGGGTCACGAGTTTCTTCACGGCGGCGACCACGGGCGAGGCGGCCGGATCGGCGCCGGGGGCGGCCCAATCGTTGGGCGCGTGGGTCGAGCGCACGGCCGACTCCATGCTGTGGGCGGCGCGCGCCTCGATCAGGGCGCGGCGCACCTCGGCTTCGGTGCGGCCGGCGGCGATGAACTCGGCGGCACGCTCGGGGCAGCCGGCGAGCAGACACAGTTCAGCGATCGCTTGCGCGGACTGCGCCACTTCGCGGCGGGCCTCGGCCACCCGGGCGGCGGCTTCATCCACGCCGAGCGTCTCGGACGGGGTGTCGGTCATGGTGGGGGTTCCTCGGAGAACGGTCGCCTTCCCGGTCGGGGCTTGGCGCGGCGGGGAAGACGGACGCCGCGTGGCAGAAAGATGTCGGTCGAACTCGGCGAGCACCGCGGCAAGCGTCGCCACGCCATCGGCCAGCCCTGTCTCGACGGCCTGCGGGCCGAAGAAGAGCGCGGCCTCGGTCGCGCGCACCGCGTCCTCGGGCAGGCCGCGCATCGCCGCCACGTGCGCGACGAAGAGCGCGTGGAGCCGGTCCACCTCGGCCTGCAGCGCCGCGCGGGCGGCGTCGTGTAGCGGCTCGTGCGGCGAGTAGTCGTTCTTGTGCGCACCCGCCGTGATCGCGGTGTAGCGGTAGCCGTCGTTGGCGTCCTTCACCGACTGGTCGACATGCAGCGCGATCACGCCGATCGAGCCCACGCCGCCGGTCTCGGTGACGAAGAGCCGCTGCGCGGCACAGCCGATGGCGTAGGCCGCGGAGAAGGCGGCGTCGTTGGCCACGGCCCAGACGGGCTTCACGGCCGCCGCCTCGCGCACGCGGCGGGCGAGTTCGAAGCAGCCGCCGGTCTCGCCGCCGGGCGAGTCGATGTCGAGCACGATGCCGGCGACCGTCGGGTCGGCCAGTGCCGCCTCCAGCCGCGCGCCGATCTCGGCGTAGCTGGTCAACCCCGAGGCCGCCTCCAGCCCCAGCGTGCGCTTGACCAGGGTGCCGTGGATCGGCACGACGGCGATCGAGCTTGACGGAGACGCCGAAGGGTTCGGGGCCCGAGGCAGCGGCGGCGCGAGTGCGACGTCCGGCGCGGCCAGATGCAGGCGCTCGGAGAGCACCGCGAGGATCACATCGAGCTTGGCGCGCTGGACGAGCAGGGGCGTCCCGAACAGGCGGGAGGCGAGATGGGGCAGCATCGGTGTCAGTCCTGAAGTTCGGTGTCGGGCGCAGGTGTCGGCACCGGCCTCGATGCTTGGTCGTGCCGCGGATCCGAGTCGAACACCAGCCCCAGTTCATCGGCGCGGGCGTTGTCCGCCGCGATCTCGCGGTCGATGTCCTCGGCGTCATAGCCGTAGGCCGAGATCGCCTCCGAGCGGCTCATCAGCCCGGCGCGGATCGCGAGCTTGAGCGCGTTGAACTCCTTCAAGGGATCGACCCACTGCCAGCCCTGCGGGATCCACTTGGCGGCCTGGTACGTCCGAGGGCGGCGGGCGTAGCCGGGCAGGCTCAGCGCCCCTTCGAGCACGGCCTGCTCCATCCAGGCGCGCCACACCGGGCGGCACAGCTGGTGCACGATCACCCCGTGCTGGATGGCCTCGCAGCGGCGGCGGAACTCGAGCAATCCCGCGCGGATGCTGGAGTAGTTCACCTGGGTGAGATCACCGGTGAGCATCTCGTAGGTGATGCCCATGGCGGCGGCCACGGCCCGGAACTGCTGGCGCATGAACTCGCCGTAGCTCGCGCCCACGTCGGCCGGCGCCGAGAACTTGATGTCCTCGCCCGGCTCCAGGATCTGCAAGGTGCCGGGTTCCAGCCCGGCGAGCGCCGCGCCCTGGGCGTCCGGCAGCCCTTCGCCCATCAGGCTGTCCTCGGGCGCGAGCCGCGTGATGAAGCCGGCGAACATCGCCGCGGTCTTCTTGCGCACCAGTTCCGCGTCGTCGTACTGGTCGAGTTCGTGCAGCTTCACCAGGGCGCGGGCGAGCCACGGCTCGCCGCGGATCTGCCCCGGGCGCAGCGGGCGGAACAGGTGGATGACCTCGGAGGCACCCACGCGCACGGTGTCGAGACCTCCCGCGGAGGCGCCCGTGCCCGACATCGGCGCCAGGCTCCCGTCGCCCGGATGCGAGCGGGTCAGGTGATAGGCCACGCGCCGCCCGAGCCGGTCGAACTCGATGCCGGCGCGGATGACGTGGCCCGAGGGCAGGTCCCGGTTCAGGGTGGTCGGCAGGTGTTCCGGCTCCAGCAGTTGCAGTTGCAGGCCGACCGCGAGGCCGTCCTCCGGGCGGCGCCAGCGCAGGCGCACCAGCGCCTCGCCGCCTTCGAGCATCGCGCGGCAGGCGAGCGCCTGCAGGCCGTAGAAGTCGGTGAGTCCTGCGGCGTCGGCCTCCTCCACCCAGTCCCACCACAGGGCGTGGATGGCCTCGCGTACCGCGGCGTCCTCGACCATACTCTGCGGCTTGATGCCGGTGCCGATGGCATTGGCCACGAAGGCTTCGATGCCCGCGGCCGCCCAGGCGTTGCGCCGGGCGAGATCGCGGCTCTTGGCGCGCAGTTCGTTCTGCGTGAAAGCCAGCGCCGCGACCGCCCCGGGATTGCCGACCTGCCAGGCGACGGCCCTACGGCCGCCGCCCACGCCGTCGTAGGTCGGGCTCGCACCGAAGATGCGGCGCTTGAGACCGCTCCACCAGCTCACGCGTAGCTCCACAGGGTCGGACGCGGACGGTCCGTCGTGGCGTCCAAGTCGTCCAGATGGATGAAACGCCGCAGTCCCCGCTGCTGCACCCCGATGCCGGTAAAGCCGTGGGCCACCGCGAGCACGACGAGATCGAGGGCATCGCGACCGTGCACGGCCACGTCGCAGGCCCGCCCCAGGGTGTGGGCGCCGCTGCTCGTCTTGGCCGCCTCGGCCGGGTGGGTCGGATCGCGGTAACCGCTGGTGATCGCCATCGAGCGGCCATAGGCGCTGCGCAGCCGCTGCAGCCGCTCCATAAACCCCGGATCCATGCGCAGCCGCCCAGTGTGCCGGCAGCGAAACTCCTCGGGACGAAAGTTGGGATAGCGGCGCCAGTCGAGCGCGCTTTGCGTCGTCTCACGCATGATGAACCCTCAGGTCGCTTTGCGGGTATGAATCCGGATCTGCCGCGGCGCGCTGGGCCACAGCCCCGTGGCCACGGCCTGTTCGTGCAGGTCACGCTTGACCGCCCGGATGGCGGCTTGCAACTCCTCGATCGAGCGGTACTCGACCGTCTTGTCGCCGAAGCTCACGCGCTTCTCGCCCTTGGCGAGCGCGGCTTGCAGGGCCTCGAGGTCGGCTTGGGTGTAGGCCATCAGCGGTAGACCACGAGGTTGATCTCGGCGGAGTCGGCGAAGGACGCCGCGGTGGTCGCGCAGCCCACATCGACGTGCGTCGGCGTCTTCTCGTCGGCGGTCGCGCGCACGATCAGCAGCCGCTGCGTGCCGCTGTTGGTGCTGCTGCGGGCCACGCCCACCCAGGCATAGTTCGCGTCCGGCAGCGGGCTGGCGAAGCTCACGCGGTAGCGCCCTGCGGCCAGCCGCGTGACCGAGGCGACGTTGTGCGCAGCGCGCACGACGACCTGGTTGCCGACATAGCCGAAACACACCCAGGCGCGCGCCAGACCCGGGTGGTCGGCGCCGACCTTGACCTTGACCTCCCGCCCGATGCGGCCGGCCAAGGCGCCGATGCGCGAGGCCAGACTCATCAGACCAGGGCCCCTTCGAAGATCGCGACGAAGTCGGTGTCGGTGTCGCCCACGTCGGCCGCGGCCACGGCGCCGATGTTGCTGCGCGCCTGGGCGGCTTCAGCGGCGGTGAGGGTCTGCGCCGCGTCGAAGCGCACGCGGTGGTTGACCGCGGCAAGCAGCGCGTCCAGGCCGCTGGTGCCGTCTTGCAGCAGCTGCTGGATCTCCAGCAGCGTGTCGTAGGCGGCATCGGCCCCGCCCAGGATCTCGGCCTTGAGCGTGTCGAGCAGCGTGACGATCTTGTGCGAGGAGTAGGTGCTGCTCGTGGCGACCTGGGCGTCGTCGATCGCCCCCGAGGCCTGCACCGCGGTCTTCAGTTCGTTGATGGCCGCCACCAGGCTGGACTTGTCGGTGGTGGTGAGCTGGGCGAGGTTCCCGGCCTTCGCGCGGACGTCGTTGAACTCCTGCGCGACGCGGAGGACGAGGCTTTCGATGCGGGTGGCCAGACTCATGTGCTCTCCTTGAAGGCTCGGGCCAGCCAGCGGCTTTTGATCACACGCCGGCCGGGGTGGCGGTTCGTAGAAGTAGCGAGGCCACCTCGATGGGTGGCCTCGGGAGGTCGTTCGACGGGCATTTCGTTCGACGGCATGGGCTCATCGGGCGGCGGCAGCCCCAGTTGCCGCTCCAGTTCGCGCCAGTGGCGTTCCTCGAAACGGTCCAGCCCCGCGGCACTGGCCGCGGCGCGGGCATACACATAGCAGTCCAGCGCCTCGTTGCGCTCGCGCATCTTCTGCCATTCGCGCACCGCAAAGCCGTGGCGGTCGCGCCGGGTGACGAGCTGCTCGGCGCACAGTTGCTGGAGGAACTCGGCGTCGATCTTCGGCAGGTGCACGTAGCCGGCGGGGTACGTCACCGTCACGCCGTCCTCGGCTACTTCGGGGGCGAGGCGCAGGTGGTCGTAGAGCTCGCGCTTGGCGATGCCCACCGCCACCGAGAACACTTTCACGCCCCGGCGCAGCCGCTTGCCGCCCTGGGTCACGTCGACCGCGGTGGGGGTGCCGATCAGCGCCACCCCTTTGGGCGCGCCCTTGACCGCCATCACCCGGCCGTCACGCACCCGGCGCACGAAGGCGTAGGCCTCCTGCGTCGCAAAGCCGGTGTCCACCGCCAGGCGGGCCAGCGGCAGCTGCGCGCCGCTCTCGTGCGTCCAGGTCTCGGCGAGCAGGTCGGCCAAGCGCTGCCAGACCGCTTCGCGCGCCGTGTCCCCCATCAGCACGCGGTGCTCGACGAGCCAACACGTCTTGCCGCGCCCGAAGGCCCAGACCGAGACCTCGATGCGGTCCTTCTGCACGTCGGCGCCGGCGGTGAGCAAGAGCCCGCCGGCGGGAATGGTGCCGATGGCATAGTCCTCGCGGCGCTCCAGCAGGCGTTGCCAGTCGGGCGCTTCGCCCTCCTCGACCCAGGTCTCGCCGAGCTCGGTGTTCTTGAAGGTCTTGATCGCGGCGCTCGATCCGGTTTCCTTGCTCACGGCGGCTTCCCACGCGGCGGCGATCTCGCGCCAGGCGCGCCAGCCCAGCGGGCTGTACAGCGACGACAGATGAAACCCCGCCGTCTTGCCCGAGCCTTCCGCCGTCGCGCGCCACTCGCCGTGCTCCAGCATCCAGGTCTTGTGGTGCTCGGCGATCGCCGTCTCGCACGATTCGCAGACGTAGGCCGCCGTCTCGGGCCGGCCCTTCTCCCAACGCAGTTGCTCGAAGCGCAGCCACTGCCGGTGCGAGCAATGCGGGCAGGGCACGAAGTAGCGGCGCTGGTCGCTGGCCTCGTACTCACGCTCGATGGCCGAGGCGCCCGCGATCGTCGGCGTCGAGACGATGAAGATCTTGCGCCGCGCAAAGGTGCGCGTGCGCGCCTCAGCGAGCGAGATCGCATCGCCCTCCCCCTCGACATCGAGCGGGTAGGCGTCCACCTCGTCGAGAAAGAGATAGCGCACCGGCATCGAGCGCAGGCCCACCGCGCTGTTCGCGCCGGTCATCACCAGCACGCCGCCACGAAACTCCTTGGCGAGGATGGTGTTGCCCGAGTCGCGGCTTCTCGCCGGGGCGATGAGTTCGCAGAGCACCGGCGACTCCTCGATCAGCGGGTCGATGCGCTGCTTGGAGTTGCGCTTGGCCATCTCCACGGTGGGCCACACCGCCATCATCGGCCCGGGGGCGTGGTGGATGACGTAGCCGATCCAGTTCGAGCCGGTCTCGGTCGCGCCCACCTGCGCGCCCTTCATGAACACCACGCGCTCGATGGGCGAGGTCGGCGACAGGCAGTCCATGATCGCCTTCAGATACGGCGTGCGCGCGGTGCGCCAGCGCCCCGGCTCGCTCGAGGCCTTGCTCGACAGCACCCGGTGACGGTCGGCCCATTCGGAGACGGTGAGCAGCGGGTCCGGCGTGAGGCCCTCGCGCCAAGCGCGCTCGATGATGTCCCAGCCCTCATAGGCGAACTCGTCCATCAATCGACCCGAACCTTGAGTTCCCCGAGCTCGGCGAGGTGCTCGCGCACGGCGGCATCCAGGGCCACGTGCAGGGTGTGAGCCTCCACGCCGAGCCGGGCCGCCATCTGCGCCGAGATCCGCGCCGGCCAGTTGAGCCAAGCGTCGCGCTCCGTACGGGCGAGCTTGAACACATGCGCGATGGCCTGGTGGCGATCGACCAGTTCGCCCTTGAGGCGGGCCAGCCGCACCTTGTTGGTCTGCGCCTTGACCACCTCGTTGACCGTGCGCGCCTGCACGAGCGTGGTGCCGCCCGCGGGCAGCCCGGCGGCGAGGTTCGGGGCCGGATCCTCCGCCACCCGCACCTTCACGGTCCGGGAGCCCGTTCCCGCCTTCGGCGGCTCGGAGTTCCGGGTCCAGTCGCGGTCGGCCCGGTCTGGGTCGATGGTGCCGTCCGCCTCGGGCGTGATGCGCCCGGTGCGGATGGCCTTGTGCACGGCGGTGTCCGATACCCCACGGTGGCGGGCGTAGGCGCGAATCGAGATGCCCATGGCCCTCTTCGATCAAGTCATCGTCAGTTCTTGGCCAACACCCGCAGAAAACGCTTGGCTTCACGGGCGAGAAGCGCGTTCATCACGTCACCCCGAACCACCCGACCGAAAGGACGCCCGATGAACCCCCACATCCCCGACCTTCTCGCCACCAAGCTCGCCGAGGCCGCCCTGACCGTGCTGGTGCGCACTTGCCGCAAGGAGGTGGCCGTCGCCAGCCGCGACGAGCTCGAAGCCGCCTGCGCCGCGATGCGCGCCAAGGCCCGGCCGGTCATCGACCGCTTGTTTGACGACGCAAGGGCTGCGCCCTGGGTCGGCGAGATGGCCTTCCACGCCGCCGCGCTCGAACTGGCGCAGGCCGGCATCTCGGTGTTGCGCAAGGTCTGACGAGCAATGCGAAGCCAAGCAAGAACGCTTGGCTTCTCACGCGAACAGCGCGTTCATCACCTCACCCAATCACCACGCACCAAGGAGCCGACCATGACCCTGCGCATCCGCCAACCCCAGGTCACCGACACCAACGGCAACGCCCTCGGCACCCGCCTGATCCGAATCGAGTTCGACGAGCAAGGCCCAGCGACCGTGATGCACGACGGCCAGCGTTACGACTTCACCGGCAAGACCGGCACCCACCTCAAAACCGGCTTGGCGGTGCGCGAGATGGCCACCGCGCGCGATGCGCGCCTGTGGATCAGCCTCGATGGCGAGCACCTGTGGGAAGACTGACTCGCGCCGATCCACCCCTATCCAGGAGCAGACCATGAGCACCATCACCCTCACCCCCACCCAGCACGCGATCCTGGCCCATGCGCTCGAGCACAGTGACGGCCGAATCGACTGGTTCCCCGAGCACATCCAAGGCGGTGCCCGCCGCAAGGTGCTCGACGGCCTGGCCAACCGCGCCCTGATCGCCCGCCAGGGCGAGGTCTGGGTCGTTGCCGACGCAGGCTACGAGGCCTTGGGCGTGCCGCGCCCGGGTGCCCGCACCGCCCAGCGCCAGTCCTTCGTTGCGAAGCTCGATGCGGTGATCGCCCGGGCCGAGCAGGCGCAGACGGCGCGCGACGAGGCCGACCTGGAGGCGGCGGTGAACGCCGCCGAAGCCACCTGGGCGCAGGATGCGCATCGCAGCGCCGAGCCCCGCCGCCCCCGCGCCGACAGCAAGCAGGCGCAGGTGATCGCGATGCTGCAGCGTCCCGAAGGCGCCACCCTCCGCCAGATCATGGACAGCACCGGCTGGCAGGCGCACACGGTGCGCGGCACCTTGGCCGGGGCGCTGAAGAAGAAACTGGGCCTGACGATCGTCTCCGAGAGATCCCCGGGCGGCGAGCGCGTCTACCGGCTTGCCTGAGTCGCGATGGGGCAGCACATCCCGCGCGGGCTGCCCAATCTGACCGGGTTCGTGATTCACTGCGCGATCGCCGACGAGTCGCTCGCCGCCTGATCGAAGGCCAGGCCATCCGCCTCGCGGGTGGCTTGCTGGCCCGTCCAGTCCTGCCAGCGCCGCACGATCACGTCCGCATACTTCGGGTCGAGCTCGATCAGCCGCGCCACGCGCCCGGCCTTCTCGGCGGCGATCAAGGTCGTGCCCGAGCCGCCGAAGGGGTCGAGCACCACGTCGCCGGGGCGGCTGGAGTTGCGGATGGCCCGCTCGACCAGATCCACCGGCTTCATGGTCGGGTGCAGATCGTTCTTCGCTGGCTTCTTGATCTGCCAGACGTCGCCCTGGTCGCGGTCGCCGCACCAGTGGCGCGTCGCGCCTTCGGGCCAGCCGTAGAGGATCGGCTCGTACTGGCGCTGGTAGTCCGAGCGGCCCAGCGTGAAGGTGTTCTTGGCCCAGATGATGAAGGTCGACCAGTGCCCGCCGGCGGCGCGGAAGGCCGCTTGCAGCGTGTCCAGTTCGCTGGAGGACATGGCGACGTAGATCGCGCCTCGGGTGTGCGCCATGATCAGCGCCAGCGCATCAAAGAGGAAATCGTAGAAGCCTTCACCCAGCGCATCGTTGAGGATGGGGCGGTGCTTGCCGCGCAGCTTGTCGCGGGCCGAGTTGGCGTAGTTCACGTTGTAGGGCGGATCGGTGAAGACCATGTCCGCCCGCTCGCCGTCCGGAAACAGGCGCGCGTAGGCCTCGGCGGTGGTCGCGTCCCCGCAGACCAGGCGGTGCGGCCCGAGTCGCCAGACGTCGCCCGGCCGGGAGACGGGTTCCTCGGGCACGTCGGGCGCGGCGTCGTCCTCCGTCCGGCCCTCGATCTGTGGTTCCTCATCGGCCAGCAGTTCTGCCAGTGCATCGGCGTCGAATCCGGTGAGATCGAGATCGAAGCCTTCGTCTTGCAGCGCTTCGAGCTCCACGCGCAGCAGGGCATCGTCCCAGGTCGCGAGTTCCGCGAGCCGATTGTCGGCGAGCACCAGGGCGCGGCGCTGGGTCGGCGTCAGGTGATCGAGCACCACCACCGGCACGGTGGCCAGACCCAGCTTACGCGCCGCGGCAAGCCGCCCATGGCCCGCGACCAGCACGCCGTCGGCGCCGGTGAGAATGGGATTGACGAAGCCGAACTCCGCGATGGAGGCCGCGATCTGGGCGATCTGCTCGTCCGAGTGCTGGCGGGCGTTGCGCACGTAGGGCAGCAGCTTGTCGATCGGCCAGTGCTCGATGCGATCGGCCAGCCAGCTCATGCAGTGACCTCCGCCGTCTCGCCCAGCCGCTCGGCGGCGACTTCGGCGAAGGTCCGGCCGCTGCCCTCCAGCACCGGCACCGTGCCCGGGTGGTGCTGCAGCCAGCGGCGCAGCGCGACGTCCACGTACTCTGGAGCGAGTTCGATGGCGCGCACTTTGCGGTCGGTGTGTTGCCCGGCCAGCAGCGTGGTGCCCGAGCCCGCGAACGGCTCGAAGACGATCTCGCCCGCGTCGGTGTAGGCCTCGATGAAGAACTTCGGCAGGCCCAGCGGGAACACCGCCGGATGATCGATGCCGTCGCCGATGCGACCGCGTTGGCGCGTCACCTCGACGACCGAGTCCGGGATGCGGAACTCCTGCGTCGGCGTGCCGGCGTGGTTCCATTCGCCGACCTTGCCGTCCTTGCCGCGCATCGCGGTGGAGGAGCCGTCGGCGCGCAGGTGCGTCTCGTGGCCGGCCCATTTGCAGGGCACGATCTTGTTCGGCTTGCGCGCCTGGCGGTTGAAGTGGAACACGAACTCGTGGCGCGGCGCGAGGCGACCGGCCCAGTCGCCGGGCACGGTCACCGACTGGTCCCACACGTACCAGCCAAAGCGGCGCCAGCCCTGGCTGCGCATCCACGCGATCCAGCCGTCCCAGTACGGCTGCCACTCGTTGTCGCGATGCACGAGCCCGAGGTTGACCAGGATTTGCGCGTCCTCGCGCAACGCGCCGCGAGCAGCGCCGAACACGCCTTGCATCAGCGCGTCCCAGTCCGCGATGCCGCCGGTGGTGTAGTCGCGCTGATTGGCATACGGCGGGCTGGTGAAGAGCAGGTGCGCCCGCTCGCCCTCGAGGAGGCGCGCGACGGCGGCCGTGTCGCGGCTGTCGGCGCAGAGCAGCCGGTGTTCGCCCAGCAGCCACAAGTCGCCGGGCCGCGTGACCGCAACCGTGGGCGGCGTGACGTCGTCCTCGTCCGCGTCGCCTTCCGGCGCACGCTCGTCCTCATCGGCGGATGGTTCAGTCTCCTCGATGTGGTCGAGCAGGCCTTCGATCTCGGAGGCCGAGAAGCCGGTCAGGTCCAGATCGAAGCCGGCGTCGGCCAGTTCGGCGAACTCCAGCGCCAACATCGCCTGGTCCCAGCCGGCATCGAGCGCGAGCCGGTTGTCGGCGATCACGTAGGCGCGCTTCTGCGCAGGCGTCAGATGCGCAAGCTCGATCACCGGCACCTCGGCGAGCCCCAGCTTGCGTGCGGCCAGCAGCCGGCCGTGACCGGCGATCACACCGTGCTCGCCATCGACCAGGATCGGGTTGGTCCAGCCGAACTCGGCGATGCTGGCGGCGATGCGCGCGATCTGCTCGTCGCTGTGCGTGCGCGGATTGCGGGCGTAGGGGATCAGCGTCTCGACCTTGCGGTACGTGACGGCGAGCGTGTCCAGAATCGGTGCCTCGGAAACGAAGAAGCCCGCCGACGGCGGACCGTGGGCGGGCTGGGGGTGTCGGGGAGAAGGTCTCGGGCTGGAGGGCTGCAAACCGCAAACCCTGCAAACCTCGGTTTGCACCCTGACGCTATCGAAGCGCCGCGCTCGCGCCCCCCGCATGGGCTACTGGCCAGGAAGGACCCGTGGATGGCCGGGCGGCTTCCTCGACCGTCGCCGCTGTCCAGAAGTTAGCCGAGATACTACCCCCGGACCGGCGGATCTGTTGCAGGGGCCAAAGCCGCATTTCGCCGCCGATGCACGCGGATGCACGACCCCACCCGCCAAATCACGCCAAAACACTACGCCGTCAAGGCGACGCCGTTGAGGTGATCGGCCACCAAATGCAACGCCCGCTGCCACCGCCGCCACGCCGTGGTCCGGTCACAGCCGAAGCGGGCGCAGATGTCGCGCCAGCGGTGGCGCTCGGCGCGCATCCACACGAGATGCCGTTCCTCTTCCTCCAGCCACAAGACCCAGCGCATGGTCTCGAGCATGCGCTCGATGGCCTCGGGGCTGGGTGGGAAGCGCCGGATCGTCGGTTCGGCCCCCAGCGTCTCCCAGGGCATGCGCCGGATCGCGGGCCAGGTGTTGAAGTAGCCCTGCACGCGCACGGACGGCAAGCGGTGGGCGGTGATGGCCGCCTCCCGGAAGCGTTCGGCCACACGCTCGACGGTCCACTCAGCCATGGCGCGCCTCCCGTGCACCGTAGAGCCGCTCGCCGATTCGGCGGATCAGCTCGCGTTCCACCCAGTCGAGCCGGTCGTCGTCGAGGCAGACGACGAGCAGGCGCTGCTCGCGCCAGCCGCGGCGTTTGACGGCCTCCACGTCCATCGGCTCGGGCTGCAGGCGCCCCAGCGGGCAGCGGTAGCGAGGGGTCGGGACGTCCATCTCACGCCTCCTGCGCCGCGTCGTGCTGCTGGATGGCCCAGTGCAACAGCGCCAGGGCGTCGGCTTCGTTGTCGTCGGCGGGCTGATAGCCGCGCGCACGCATGGCCACCATCATCTCGTCCTTGCTCGCATTGCCCTTGCCGGTGACGTGCTTCTTGATCGTGCCCACCGGCACGCCCTGGTAGGGGACGCCGTGGTGCTCGCACCAGGCCGTGAGCGTGGCGAGGAACCCGCCGTAGGCGTGCGCCGCGTCGGTCGAGACGTGGCGGCGCACTTCCTCGAAGACCAGCGTGTCGATCCCGTCGGCGTGGGCCTTGAGTTCGGTGAGCCAGCCCTTGAAGCGCAGGAAACGCATGCCGCCGCCTTCGAAGCGTCGGGGCTTGAAGGATTCGGTGCCGCTGGTGATTCGGCCCGTGCGGTCGCGCAGCGCCCAGCCGGTGGTGGTGCCCAGGTCCAGGGCCAGGATCGTGGTGTGCATGGTGTCAGTCCTCGTTCGGTGGGGACTGACGCATCCGACGCACGATATCGATAGTTCCCGTGAGGCGCGCGCACGCGCGCGCGCGTAGAGACTTACGATGGACAGCGTCAGATGCGTCAGTCCTGTCGGTGGTCACGGGTGTTCAGTCGTCGGCATAGGGGGTGTAGGCGGGCTGCATCGGGTGCTTGAGACCCACGCCACGGAAGCCCCGGATGCCGGCGGCGTTGCGCCATTTCTCGACGCCGCGGGTGATCAAGAGGTCGGAGAAGCGGCGCTGTGAGCCGACGAACTCGCCGGCGGCCTCCGCCCACTGCTTCCAGTCGGTGAACAGTTCGGCGGTCAGTGACTTGGCATTGGCCTCGCGCACGCAGCGCTCCTCCAGCCAGCGGCCCAGCGCGTCCTCGGCCTCGAAGTACTCCTCGGTGGCCGCCACCACCTGCGACGGCGGATCGAGCCGGCCCAGGCGCTGCCAGGCCAGGCACCCTTCCAGCGCCCAGGCCAGGATGCCGTCTCGCTCGGCCAGGAGCTTGTGCTGCAGATGCTTGTCCCGTCGCTCGGGCGGCACGGTGACCGTGAAGGGGATCAGGTGCAGGCGCCGCTTCATCGCCTCGTCGACGTTGCGGATGGCGGGCTTGTGGTTGCCGGCGACGAAAAGCTTGAACTGCGGCCAGAACTCGAAGAAGTCCTGCCGCATGAAGCGCGCGGAGATCTTGTCGCCGCCCGTGAGGCTCTTGACCTTGGATTCGGCCCAGCGCCGGCCCTGCTCGGTTTCGATGGAGGAGACGAAGCGCGCCCCGCGCAGGCCCGCCATGTCGGTTGGATGCCGGTCGCTGCGCGTCTCCATGAAGGTGTCCATCGGCGCGCTGGCGGCGTAGTCGCCGAGGATCGTGGCCAAGGTGTTCACGAACACCGACTTGCCGTTGGCGCCGGTGCCATAGAGGAAGAACAGCGCATGCTCCTGGGTCGAGCCGGTCAAGCAGTAGCCGCTGACGCGCTGCAAATAGGCTTGCAGGTCGGCGTCGCCGCCGGTGACTTCGGCAAGGAAGCGCCGCCAGGTCGGGCAGTCGCCGGCCGGCGTGGCGGTGGTGATCTTGGTCATGCGGTCGGCGCGGTCGTGTGCGCGCAGGCGGCCCGTCCTGAGGTCGACCACGCCGCCTGGGGTGTTGAGCAGCCAGGGATCGGCGTCCCACTCGGCGGTGGTCGCGGCATGACGTCGGTCTGCGCGAGCCAGGCGTTCGACGCCGCCGACGGTGCCGGAGGTGGCCAGCTTGGCCGCCAGCTTGGGGTTGTCGGCCTGGAGGGCCGCGTGTCGGCAGACACCGCGGATCAAGTCGGTGGCCGCCAGCGTTTCCTCGTTGCGCCAACGCCGGCCATCCCACACCAACCAGCGGCCCCAGGCCGCCACGTAGCGCCAGTCGCGGTGGTAGCGCCGGGTGAAGGCCAGCGCCAGGGCATCTTCGGTGCCCCACACCGATTCATCCGCGCCGATCACCGGCTCGCCGGGGTCCGCAATGTCATGCATCTGCACACGCGGACCGTGGGCGAGGAAGGCCGCGACGTCGAAGCCCTCGGCCACGGCATCGGCCGCATCCCAGCCCTCGGCGGCTTCCTCGGGTGGGTAGAGGATGTGGCAGGTCTTCGCGCCCGCCGACAGAATCGCCTGGGCCGCCTGCACGGCGTACTCCCAGCCCGGCTTGTCGCGGTCAGGCCAGACCAAGACGGCCTTGCCCGCCAGCGGCGACCAATCGGTCTTGTCCACGGGCGCATTCGCCCCGTGCATCGCGGTGGTGGCGCACACGCCGGCGTCGATCAAGGCCTGGGCGCATTTCTCGCCCTCGACCAGCACGACCTGGGCGGCGTCCTGGATCCCCGGCTGGTTGTACAGCGGCCTGGGCTCGGGCGGGGCCACCCTGCGCCGCTTGGCGTCCCAGGGCCGGAACTCCTTCTTGCGCCCGGGCGGGTCGTAGCGGTAGACGACGGCGATGAGCTGCCCTTGTGCGTCGAGGTAGTCCCACTTGGCGGTGGCCGGGCCGAGATCGTCGATCGGGGTCTTCTTGGCCGCCTTGCGCGGCGGCGCCGTGGGCGCTCGGCCGACGAGGTCCTCGGCCAGATCGAGGACGCGGGCGAAGTCGCCCTGCACGTCCACGCCGAAGTGAGCGCCGATCAGGTGGAACACATCGCCGCCGGAGCCTTCGGCACGGTCGGTCCAAAGCCCCGCCTTGTCCCCAATGAGCACGACCTCCAGGCTGTCCCCCGGGCTGCCGAGCACGTCGCCGATGACGAACTTGCCGCGGCGCTTCTTTCCAGCGGGGAACAGGGTGAACAGCACCGACTCCAGCCTCGCGAGCAGCGCGGCGCGCACGGCCTCGCGGCGTTCGGACGCCGGGATCTCGGGCGCGGGTGCGGTGTCATTGAAGTCCAGCATCCGACTCCTCCTCGTGCCCTGCGTCGGCCGTGAGCAGGGCTTGACGTTCCTCCATCCACGCCATCAGTTCGGAGAGCTTGAAACGCAGCAGCTTGCCCACCCGGTAGTGCGGCAGGCGCAGACGCCGGCGCTCCTTCGCGTGCGTGAGCCAGTAGTGCGGCAGATTGAGCGCCAGCGCCGCCTCGCGTGCGTCGATCAGGCGCTCCCCGAGCACCGGGTGCAGTGGTGTCTCGTTCATGCCGCAGCCCTCCAGCACCGGTCCTGCCACGGGCACATCCGGCACTCGACATGGGTGGGATCGGAGAACGAGCGCGGCAGCAGTTCGCCCGCCTCGGTGGCCGTGATGACCTTCACGGCCCGGTCGGACATGCGCTGCGCCAACGCCGCATCGAACGGCACCAGCTCGGCGTGGATCTCCATCGTGTCGGCGTTCACCGCCGTGAACAGCGCCGGGTGCGCGTGCAGCCCCAGGTAGGCCTGGTAGAGCGCCACTTGCGCGGCGTAGACCGGGCGGGCAGACGCGAGCCGGTGCTTCTCCAGTTCCCGCCACGACTTGGCGCCCAGGCACTTGTTCTCCCACAGCGCCGGGTAGCCGCAACCGAACCCCAGGTCGGGCCCGGCGACGAGCACCCCATCGACGTGGCCCTGCAGGCGCCCGTCGAGCGCCGAGAAGCCGAATTGCTCCCCCGCGTCGTCGCGCGTGCGCAACTCGAAGCCCGCCGCGCGCAGCCATCCGACCATGCAGTCCTCGATGACGTGGCCGCGATCGAAGACGCGCAGCAGGCGGCCGTCGGTCTCGCGACCCGGATCGACCGGGGCGTCGGCAAACTCGTACTGCAGCGCGCGCTCGCAGGCGACCCCGAGGCGCGAGGCGCCCAGGTAGGTGCGGCGAGGCTGCGCCGCGCGAGACTGCTGCAGCCCGGCGTCGATCAGCGCCGTGATCTGACCCGACAGGCTCTTGGAGGCGTTGAAGTCCATCATCGCCGCGCCTCCTTGGGTGCTGCCGTGCGTGCCGTCTGCGCTTGAGCCTTCGGCTCCTCCCACGGCAGGTCGTCTTCCAGATCGGCGAAGGGATCGGACACCGGGCGCTTCAGCCCGCGCACCGGCGGGTACTTGGTCGCCTCGTGGTGCTCGACCATCGCGTCCGTGTAGCAGGTGACGATGGCGTCGATCACCTGGAGCGCCTCGGCCTCGGAATACTCGCCCAGCGGCTTGTCGAAGCCGATGCTTTCTGCCGCCGCGCCGAAGGCCTTGAGGCACTTCCTCATCGCGGCCAGTTCGACGTCAGACGGATCGATCATGGCCACCTCCGTTTTGGACGTGCGTCCTTCCTGCACGCGCAGCCACTGGCCGTAGAGCGCGTGAAACGCCTGCTGGCAACGCCGCGAGCAGAACACCCAGTCGATCGGATAGCGCCGGGCATCGCCCACCGGATGCCGAAGGTCCGAGTGGCCGTAGCCGCGCGCCTGTCGTTTGCAGACCCAGCACTTCACTGGCCCTCCTCTCACTGCGCCCAGGCGGGCTTGCCCGGCACGGCGGGGGGTTGCGGGGCGGCTGGCGCAGACATCGCACGGGGCGGGGTGAGCGCCGCCGGCGCACCGCTGGAGCCGCTGCCAGGGTTCTTCGGTGGCACGCCCATCAGGCGGGCATACTCCGGGTGGTCGGGCTCGACGGCGCTCTTGACGACGTTCTTCAACTCGCCGCGACCGTCCTTCTCGACGTCGATGCGGGCGAGGAACTCGATGCCGTCGAGCTCGTGGAAGCCCTGGATGCGCCGCGCGGCGGCGGCCTGCGGCCCGTTGTCCTGGGGATGGACGTTGCGGGCGCTGTTGAGGATCGCGCGCACGAAGCTGCGGCCCATCTGGCCCCAGGCCGGGCCCTTCGGGGAATGCAGGCCGATGTTGCTCCAGAGCTTGCGCCGGGCGTACTCGCCCTCCAGCACCACGAACTCGGCGGCGAGATAGACCGATCCCGTCTCGAAGCTCTGGGTAGCGTAGCCGCCCGTCCAGCCCTGCGCCGGGTCGTCGAAGCCCCCGGGCTTGAGGGTCATGCGCACGCGGGCGAGCGTGCCCTTGGGGATGAGGTCGAAGCTGGTCTGTTGTTCGGCGTCGTTGAAGTCGTTCCAGGCGGTCATGGATCACTCCTTGGATGTCAGGATTCGAGTGGCGGCGGCGCACTTGTCGATCAGCGCGCGCAGGTTCGGCGGCTCCAGCAACTCGAGCTGGCCGCTTCGGTCCTTGGCCGGATAGCCGTAGGGATTGACGGTGTGGCAGACGAAGGCGCGGTACGGATTGCCGTCCTCGGCCTTGATCTCGGCCAAGGTGACGACTTCATCGACGATGCCGGGCAGTTCCGCCGCGGTCTTGGCGCCCTCGATCTGCGGCACGAAGACCTTGCGGTTGAAGTCGTCCAGGCGCTCGTCGAGGATGGCCACGAACACCACGTGCTTGCCGCGCGCGTGCTGCAGGTGGGTCAGCGCCCCGATGAGTTCCGAGCCGAGCAGGCCGTAGGCGCCCCGGGTGTCGGGCTTGCCGGTGCGCTCGCTGTAGGCCTGCGGCTGGGTCTTGGCCCAGACGAGCGCCAGGCGCGCGAGCACGGTGATCGAGTCGACGAAGTAGGTGTCGTACTTGGCGAGTTGACCGGGATCGCCGTAGCGCTCGCACACATGCCGGTAATGCGCCTCGGAGTACGGCGCATCCGCCGGCAACGCCGGGTTCGGGCCGGCGAGGAACACCACGAGATCGCGGAACTCCGGCCAGGTGCTCGGGCGCACGCAGTCGCCGCGCCAGTCCTTGACGGCCAAGTCGCCGGCCTCCAGATCGACGAACAGGGTCGATCCTTCCGGCAGCGTCTTGAGCTGGCTGGTCTTGCCGATGCCGCTCTTGCCCAGCAGCACGAGCTTGACGCCCTGCTTCTCGGCGAGGCGCTCATCGGCGGTGATGATGGGAAGGGCCATCACGCCACATCCTTCAGCCGCTCGGCCACCAGAGGGTTCCAGAGGATCTGGTAGCCGCTGTGCCCGTTGCGGGAGTACGGCATCGCCTCGGCCCAGGCCTCGCCGGCCTCGGTCAGTTCCCACTCGTCGCGTTCGTTGCGCAACTGCAGGCCGTGCGCGGCCAGACGCTGGTTGGTGGCCTTGGCCGACAGGCCGAGCAGCCTGCCGAGCTGGGTGGCGTTGAGCGAGCAGATCGCCTCGTTCGCCGCAGTGTCCCGGGCAGGAAGGGCGCGGCGCAGCGTCTCGACCGCCAAGCCCGTGTTCTCCTGGATGCAGGTGAGCGTGGCCGCCATCGCGATGCCGGGTTTGACCCCCGGCACCTTGGCCACGGCCTCGCCGATCAGCAGCAGAGCGGCGACGCGGTCCTGGGTGGGTGCCGGCAGGGTCGGGCGTGCACTTGGCGCCGTGTAGCTGCCCGTCTTGCGGATCGCCGGCAGCACCTCGTGTGTCACCCAGCGCTTGAAGTGCTTGGCCTCGCGCTTGCGGCTACCCAGCACCAGGCTGTAGAGGCCGGGCTCGTTGACGACGTTGACCTGGTCATTGCCGCGCGAGATGCCCTGAATTGAGATCAGGGCTTGCTCGTCAGGGTCCAGTCGCGCCAGGGCGCGGGTGGTGTTCGGCAGTTCAAGAACCGCGCACACATCCGCCGCGACGAACCACGGTTCGCCTTGGGCATCCGTGACGACCCGGACCGGACGGCCTTCGAAATCAAACGGGATCAGTTCGGTGCTCATGGATCACTCCTCCGAGACGAGGGCCAGCCGGAACGTGGGCTTGCCGGGCTTGACGGTGCGGGCGGCCTCGAACCCGGCGCGCAGTGCCGGCGGCCAGTTGGAGAAGCGCGATTCCGAGACGGAGTACTCGACGTCCAGGTAGTCCTCGACCTTCTCGCCGGCGGCGGCGATGCGCCGGGCGATGGCGGCCAGTTGCGCCTGGTCCCAGGACACGCGCTTCGGGACATCGACCGTCACGCGAAGCAGCCCGTCCTTCAGGTGCACGACGCCGAAGTCCTTGCCCGCCTCGAGGCGCGCGGCACGGGCCTGCTCGCCGTAGGTGGCCTCCAGCGCAGCGTCGAACTTGGCGCGGGCCTGCTTGAGCCAGGCGAGCGCTTCGTCCAGGTTGCGGCTGATCTGCGCCTTCTGGGCGGGCGGGAGTTGAGCCAGCTGGCCGACGGACATCGCGGCGATGTCGGCGGGGTAGAGGGTCAAATCGCTCATCGCATCCCCCTTCAGCGCGCCGCGCGCTCGGAGGTCGAGTCGTGCAGGGCACCACGCTCGAACTCGATGACCGACTCCAGGGGGTAGCTGACGCGCTTGGACAGCTTCAGGTAGCGCGGGCCACGCCCTTCGCTGCGCCAGCGCTGCAGGGTCTTAGGGCTCAGGCCCCAGCGCTGCGCGAGCTCGTTCTCGTTGAGGACCCGACGGTCGCCGGGAGACAGGCTGTTGATCGCATCGACCGGCGACCGGGTGATGGTGCTTGCCGTTGTCGGCATGGAAGCCTCCTATGACGCTGTTGAGGAACAGGTGTCATTGCAGGCTTCGGGTGGCGAACCTTGGAGGGACCGAATGGCGAACCACGCGCAAGCTTCGGGTTCGCCAATCCGCACGCGCCCATGCCAAAACGGCGAGCACGCGGCTCGCCGTTCTTGGGGACAGGGGGATGGTCAGCGGCCCACATCGGCGCAACTGACGGAACTGGCCAACACCATCGCGCATCGCGTGTGCCGGCACCTGTCGCGCCGCGGCTGGCTCGAAGGCGAAGACGAATCCGTGTTCCTGTCCGACAGCGCGGCGGGCGACGACGGCATGGACGCGCTGCGGATGAGTTCGATCACCTACCGCATCGCCACCGGTCGCGACGCTGGCCGCAAGGTCGTCACCCTGAAAACGCTACCCGGTGATGCGGGTTCTCTGGACGGCGACGCCGGCAAGGTCGGCGGCTTCTCGCTGCATGCCGGCGTGGCCGCGGAAGCACACGAAAGCCACAAGCTCGAAAAGCTGTGCCGCTACATCACGCGCCCGGCGATCAGCGAGCAGCGGCTGTCGATCTCACCGCAGGGTAGGGTGCGGTATCAGCTCAAGACGCCGTGGCGAAATGGCACCACGCATGTCGAATGGGATGCGGTCGATTTCATCGCGAAACTGGCCGCACTGGTCCCGCCATCTCGCGCCCACCTGACCCGCTTCCACGGCGTATTCGCCCCGAATGCAAACCTGCGCGCGCAGGTGACACCCTCGGGGCGCCGCGGCAGGCGGCCTGCGGGCGATGCGGCGCCGGTTGACGCAAGCGCCCACGACGAGCCGCGCAGCCCCGAGCAGAAGCGCCGTGCGATGAGCTGGGCGCAACGGCTCAAGCGGGTCTTTTCCATCGACGTCACCACCTGCGCCCACTGCGGCGGCGCGGTACGGATCGTCGCCAGCATCGAGGAACCCACCGCCATCCGCGCCATCCTCGCCCACTTCGAGAAACACGGCGCGCTGGAGCAAGCGCACTACCGGCCCGCAGCGCGCGCCCCGCCGCCCGCCGCGTGACGAGGTGCCGGCCACTCAACCGGAAGCGAAAGCAGAATCCGATCCGATGCGGCCACGACCCCGCAGGGCTGCGCTCGGCCCTGTGCCGGGATTCGGTGAGAAATGGCTACGCACTGAGCCGCTGCGTGGCCCCGCGATGTCGAAAACCCACGCATGAACCCCCGATCTGTGCCCGATCTGTGCCCAAAGCGGCGCTTGCGCGGCCGCTTCCTACCCGCCAGACTCGCAAAAAAGGGCGGTTGAACTTCCTATACCCGATCGAGGCGTCCTGCGCCTGCTGGTACAGCGCGAACGGGTCGTGGATCGCCTTGCCCAGCGCGGCTTCGAACGCATCCTGGTTGGCGTGCGCGTCGTAGGCGCGCTGTTCGCCGCCGCCCAGGTTGGACTGGAAGATGCCCGCTGCGCTGACCGGCAGGAAGTCCTCGTAGACGACGGGGTCGACGACGGCATGACCGGCATCGACCAAGGCATCGGGCGTCATCGCTGCGCGCTCGGATGCCGGCAGTGCGGCGCCGCTGTCGGTCAGGCGGTAGCGGAAGTAGCCCAGGCCCTGGCGACGCAGCGTTTCTTCGTCGTCCGGGAATTCCGCGAACGCCGCCGCCAGCCGCTGCGGATAGTCTGCCGAGGTGTTGCCTGCGCCACCGGCCTGGCGTACCTGCGCCAACAGGCGGTCGTAGAGTTCGCGCCCGGCCGGGGTCAGCGCCAGGCCGCGCTGCTCGATCTCGCCGAAGCGCGCGCTGTGGCTGCCGGGTACCAGCGTGCCGGCCGCGTCGGGGAAGGCGACTTCCTCCTCCAGCGCCTTGAAGCTGGTCTGGCGCAGCAGGATGGGCACCGCGCGGCGTGGCGGGCCCTCGATCAGCGCCTTGGCCTGGATGCCGCGTTCCAGCATCGCGGCCTGGGCGGCGTCGATGTCCAGCGTGCGGGGCGTCAGGTGGTTGATGTGCGGGCCGCGGAAGCTGACCACGTCGGCCACCAGCCGGTGCAGGCCGTGCAGCGCGCGGTAGGTCTCCAGCGGGACGGTGGCATCGCCGTGCCAGCGGAAGGTTTCCAGCACTTCGGTGACGAAGCGCTGTGCGTCGGCCTGGCCGAGTCCGCCGTCGCGTTCGGCCTGCGCCAGCAGCGCGCGAGCTCCGGGGGTGAAGATGTCGCGCTTGGCCAGTATCGCTTCGGCTTGCGCGCGCAGGCCGGCATCGGCGATCAGCTCCAGCCGCAGCAGCGAGGTGAAGATGCGGAACGGATTGGCGGCCAGTGCTTCCTCGGTCAGCGGGCGGAAGGCGGTGGCATGCACCGGTACGCCGGCCACGGTGAGGTCGTAGTAACCCACCGGGTGCATGCCCATCACCGCGAACACGCGGCCCAGCGTGGCCAGTTCGGCCGGCGTGCCCACGCGGATCGCGCCATGGCGCTCCAGGTCCAGGCGCTCGGTCTCGCCGGTGCGCTGCAGGCGCGAAGCCAGTTCCGGATCGCGCTGCAGGGTGGCGGCGTTGACCTCGCCGACCAGGTCGATGAGGTCGCCGTACAGCGGCACCTCGGTGCGGTACATGTCGGACATGGCCTGGGCGAACAGGCCGCGGATGCGGTCGGGCGAAACGAAGGCGGTCATGGGGCTCGGCGGGCGGGCGGCGTGGGGGCCGCGGGGGGTGCGTATTGTCGCCGGCCGCGCCGGCCCGGGCCACTCTCAGCGGCCCGGGCGGCCCTCGTCCACGCCGCCGGGGACATACCCGGGCGGCCCGAACAGCGTCATGGCGATCTGCCGCGGGCCGCGCGCGCGGCGCAGGTCGCGGGCCAGCTTAACCCAGGCATGGAAGGCGATGGTCACCGGGTTGTAGCTGCGCACCGGGTCCACCAGGCCGTAGCGGATCGGCACGTCCGGGCGTGCCTCGCGGCAGGTGCCGAACAGCCGGTCGAACACGATCAGCACACCGCCGTAGTTGCAGTCCAGGTACTCGGGGTTGCTGGCGTGGTGCACGCGATGGTGCGCGGGCGTGTTGAACACCCACTCGATGGGGCGCGGCAGGCGCGGCACCAGTTCCGTATGCAGCCAGTACTGGTACAGCAGGTTCAGCGCCAGCGCGCCGACCACATAGGGCACCGGAAAGCCCAGCCACACCAGCGGACCGAAGAACACCGCCGCACCGGTGAGCTTGCCGGTCCAGCCCAGCCGGTACGCGGTGGACAGGTTGTACTGCGTGGCCGAGTGGTGGACCGAATGGTTCAGCCAGAACCAGCGCACGCGGTGATCGGCGCGGTGCATCCAGTAGTAGCAGAACTCCTGGCCGACGAAGAGCGCCAGCCAGTGCCAGGGCCGGTCCATCGCGATCGTGGTCAGGCGGAACTCCCAGATCGCGAACAGCAGCACGGCCACCACGCCACCCTGGATCAGCACGCCCAGCAGCGCACGCCCGGCGGCATCGCCGAAGGATGCCCAGTAGCCCTTCCAGTCGTAACGCACGCCGCGCCGCGTCAGCCATGCGGCTTCGGCGGCGGCGACGGCGACCAGCACCAGCAGGGGCAGCCCGGCGAACAGGCGGAAGCCGTCCATCCTGCCGCCTCAGCGCGTGCGGCGGGCGGCCATCTTCTGGCCGGCCGCGCGCATTTCGTCGGGCGAGAGCTTGCCGTCGCCGTCGGCATCCAGGGTGTCGAAACGCTTGGCGATGCGCGGCAGTTTCGCTTCGGCTTCGGCCTTGTCGATCAGGCCATCGCCATTGGCGTCGGCAGCCTTCAGGCGCTCTTGCAGGGTGGCTTTCTGTTCGTCCGTGAGGGTGCGCTGCTGCGCATGGGCAGGCGCCACCAGTGCGCATACGGACAGGACGGTGGCCAGGGGTAGCAGGATGGATCGGGACATTGCGGATCTCCGGGTGAAGGAAGGGAAAGGTGCAGGCGCGGCGGGTCGGGAATGCGTCCTTGCGGCAGGGGAGGTGCCATGCCGCCGCGCCTGCGGGAAAGCGGGTGCGGCCGGCCGGTCAGTGGCCGCGCGGACAGGCGATGGCGTCGCCGGCGGCATTGGTGCAGCTGCGCGTATGCACCAGCGTGCCGTCCGAGACGGTGGTGCTGCCGTTGTAGCTGTTGCCGTTGGCGCCGGTGGCGGTGGTGCTGCGCGCGCCGGTCACGTGGCCGTCCGCGTCGCGGCTGAAGCCGCCGCTGGTGCTGGCGGTGCCGCCGTCGGGTCCGTTGGCGTACGCACTGCCCTGGCGGCCGGCACTGCCGTCGGCATTGCGGTAGGCACTGCGGTCGTAACCGGCGCTGCCGCCGTTGGCGCCGCTGATGCTGCCGCTGCGCGCGGCGCTGGCATTGCCTTGGCCATCGGCCTGCCAGCCCCGCTGGCGCTGGCTGTCGAAGCGGGCATTGCTGCGCTCGACGGCGACGCTGCCGCCCTGGGCGGTGCGCTGCACGGCGCGGCTGCGTTCGCGGGCTTGGGCGGGGTCGGCGATCAGGGTGGTGGCGCACAGGGCGAAAGCGGCGGCGATCAGCAACGGGGTCTTGCTCATGGCGGAATCCTCATCGGGGTGGGGGGTGGCCGCACGGGGGACGCGGCGGCAGGACCACGGTAGGGCGGGCAGCGGCGGCAGGTGTGTCGCGGTTGACAGCAGATGTGTCTGCCGCCCGCGACGGAAACATCTGCTTACAAACCGGCCGGAAACGGGGTTTGCCGGGCGTCGCGGCGGCGGGCGATAGTGGCCGCATGGACGAGACCCTGCCCCGCGTGCTGCTGGTGGACGACGACGTGCGCTTGCGCGAGCTGCTGCAGCGATACCTGCAATCGCAGGGCTTCGAGGTGCGCGGCGCGGGCGATGCCGCGCAGATGCGGCAGGCGCTGGACCGCGGCCACTTCGACCTGATCGTGCTGGACCTGATGCTGCCCGGCGAGAGCGGCCTGGAGATATGCCGCCGCCTGCGCGGCCAGGGCGACGCCACGCCCATCGTCATGCTGACGGCGAAGGGCGACGAGATCGACCGCATCGTCGGGCTGGAGATCGGCGCCGACGACTATGTGCCCAAGCCGGTCAATCCGCGCGAGTTGCTGGCGCGCATCCGTTCGGTGCTGCGGCGCACGCGCCCCGCGCCCGGCGCGCCGCAGCCCGACGGCGGCAAGGTGGCGTTCGGGCCGTTCACGCTGGATCTGGGCCGGCGCGAGCTCACCCGCGACGGGGTGCTGCTGCGGCTGACCAGCGGCGAATTCGCGGTGCTGTCGGTGCTGCTGCGCCATCCGCGCCAGCCGCTCAGCCGCGACCGCCTGATGAGCCTGGCGCGCGGCCGCGAGCACGAGGCCTTCGAGCGCAGCATGGACGTCACCATCGCCCGGCTGCGCCGCCTGCTGGAAGACGATCCGCGCCAGCCGCGCCTGATCCAGACGGTCTGGGGCGTGGGCTATGTGTTCGTGCCGCCGGAGGCGACGCCATGAGGGCGCCATTGCCGCGCAGCGTGTTCGGCCAGCTGGCGCTGGTCATCGCCCTGGTGCTGGTCGGTGCGGGGGGGCTGGCGCTCCTGCTGGGGCGCGAGCTCGCCACGCGGCCAGCGGCCGAACAGCTGCTGCGCGCCATGCAAGGCTTCGCCGAAGTGGTCGAAGCGCTGGACCAGCACCAGCCGCACGCACGCACCGTCGCGCAGCTGCGCGAGGCCGGGCTGGAGGTGCGCAGCACGCCGCCCGCCGACGCCCGCCCGCGCTTGGCCCCGTTGCTGCGCGAACTGCGCGAAAAGGCGGCAGGCACGCTGGGCGCCGGGCGCGAACTGCGGATGGAGGCCGGCCGTGGACTGCGGGTGATCTGGCTGAAACCGGCCACGCGCGAACCGCTGTGGGTGTCGTTCGCCTACGACCGCCCGGGGACGGGCATGCGCCGGTTCTCGGTGTTCATGCTGATCGGCTGCGTGGCGCTGGTGTGGCTGGCCGCCGCGTACTTTGCGCGCCGGCTGGTGCAGCCGTTGCGCCAGCTCGCGGCCGCGGCGCCGGCCATCGTGCGCGGCGACGCCCCGCCGGTGGTCCCTGCGCGCGCGCCGCGCGAAGTCGCCGGGCTGGCGCAGGCACTGGGCGAAGCCAGCCGCGACGTGCGCGCGGCGGCGGAAGAGCGCGCGCTGCTGCTTGCCGGCATCTCGCACGACCTGCGCACGCCGCTCACCCGCCTGCAGTTCGCGCTGGAGATGGTGCCCGACACCGATCCCGACCTGACCCGCAGCATGCAGCGCGACATCATGGAGATGGACGCGATCCTGGGCCAGTTCATCGCCTTCGCCCGCGATGGCCGCGACGAAGGCAGCGAAACGGTCGACTTGGCCGCGATCTGCCGCCATGCGGTCGCCGCGGCCTCGAAAGGCTGGCGCGTGGAACTGCCGGAGCACGCGCTGCTGCCGGGCAAGCCGATGGCGCTGCTGCGCGCGGTCGAGAACCTGCTGGTCAACGCCGAGCGGCATGGTGCGTTGCCGCTGTCGTTGCGGCTGTGGGCCGAAGGCCCGGCATGGGTGGTCGAGGTGGCCGACGGTGGCCCTGGCCTGTCGGCCGAAGCCGCCGAGCGTGCGCGCCAGCCCTTCGTCCACGACCAGGCGCAGGGTGGCAGCGGACTGGGCCTGCCCATCGTCGACCGCGTGGCCCGCCAGCACGGTGGTGAACTGCGCCTGCTGCCGAACACGCCCCACGGCCTGCGTGCGCAACTGTGGCTGCGCGCCGGTTGATCCCCCTCCCGAGGTGATGCGATGAAGACGATGCTGTTCCGCACGGGCCTGCTGGCCTGCATCCTGACCGCCGCGCTGCCGCCGCTGGCCGCGCAGACCTTCCGCGAACGCCTGCAGCAGGCGCGCGAAACCTCGCGGCAACCGGCCGCGCACCCGCCCGCGTTGCCGGCCGGCGCCCGTGCGCTGCGCGATGTCGCCTACGGAGACGACCCGCGCCAGCGCTACGACGTCTACCTGCCGGCGCAGCCGCAGCGCGCGCCGGTGATCCTGTTCGTGCACGGCGGCGGCTGGGCCAACGGCAACAAGGACAATCCGGGCGTGGTGGAGAACAAGGCCGCGTACTGGCTGCCGAAGGGCTACGTGCTGGTATCGGTCAACTACCGCATGCGTCCGGACACCGCGCCCATCGACCAGGCCCGTGACGTGGCGCGCGCGCTGGCCGACGTGCAGAAGCGCGCGCCATCGTGGAACGCCGATCCCGCGAACGTGCTGCTGATGGGCCACTCCGCGGGCGCGCACCTGGCCGCCCTGGTCGGCGCCTCGTCCACCCTGTGGCGCGAGGCGGGCGCCACCCGTCCGCGCGGCGTGGTCTCGCTGGACAGCGGCGCGCTGGACGTCCCGCTGACCATGAAGAATCCCCCGCTGCCGCGCATCTACGACGCGGCGTTCGGCAGGAATCCGGCCGACTGGATCGCCGCCTCGCCTTACCACCAGCTCACCCGCGATGCGGTGCCGATGCTGTTCGTCTGCTCCTCGCGCCGCCAGGACGCCTGCCCACAGGGTCGCGCGATGGTGGAGAAGGCCAAGACGCTGGGGGTGACGATGGAGGTGCTGCCGGTAGACCTCTCGCATGGCGAGGTGAATCACCTGCTGGGTGCGCCGTCGGCTTATACCGAAGCCGTGGACACGTTCGTCCAGCGCCATCTGAACTAGTTCCCGCCACCGTGGGAGCGACGTGAGTCGCGATGAGGCTTTACCGGCAGCGGATCGCGACTTACGTCGCTCCCACGACAGCGCACCTTGTTTCCCCGGATCAAGCGAGGGCAGGTTCTTCGGGTACTTGCTCCCCGCCAGCGGAGAGAAGGCAAGGAGCAGTGCCTAGCGCACCAGCAACGGCAACGCCTGCGCTGCGGGCGCCCGCCAGACGTGGTCCGCCTCCGCGGACAACGCGGTCGGCACCGGGTTGATTTCCACCACCGTGGCGCCGTGACGGCGGGCTGGCGTCCGAGGCGGGAGACTTCCTACCCGCCCCGCGGCAATGTCTGACGCGAAGATCAGAAAACGCCGATATGAACGCGTGCTCGCGGGCGCAACCCTGAGCAGCCGTCCCTGCAACGGAGCGCTGCGTGCCGCGCCTGACCACACCCCGGCGGCAGGCCGAGGTGTGCGCGCCACTGCCGGCCGCCCACGCCGCTGCGCGTTACGCGCGCCACCTGCCCGAGCGCACGCTGCTGTACGCGCTGGTCGAGGCGCACTACCCGGACTTCATCGCGCGTCTTGAGGCCGAAGACCGCCCGCTGCCCGAGTATGTGCGCGAGGAGTTCGAGACCTACCTGCGCTGCGGCGTGCTCGAGCACGGCTTCCTGCGCGTGGTCTGCGAGCACTGTCGTGCCGAGAGGCTGGTGGCGTATTCCTGCAAGAAGCGCGGCTTCTGCCCCAGCTGCGGCGCGCGGCGCATGGCCGAGTCGGCGCGGCATCTGGTGGACGAGGTGTTCGGCCCGCGGCCGGTGCGGCAATGGGTGCTGAGTTTCCCCTACCCGTTGCGCTTCCTGTTCGCCAGCAAGCCGGAGGCCATCAGCCCGGTGCTGGGCATCGTGCATCGTGTGATCGCCGGTTGGCTTGCCGATCAGGCCGGCGTGCCGCGGGATACGGCGCAATGCGGCGTGGTGACCCTGATCCAGCGCTTCGGCAGCGCGCTGAATCTCAACATCCACTTCCACATGCTGTGGCTCGACGGCGTGTACGAGGACACCACCGAGCGTCCGCAGCGCAAGCCGCGCCTGCACCGCACCCGTGCGGCCGGTCACTGGGCCGGTGGCGGAAAACCCAGCAGCCGGCGCTGTTCGGCCCAGTCGCGGGGCAGCAGATCGTGCCGGCCACGCAGGGTCTGCAGGTTCAGATGGCGGGGCTGGCGCCCGTCCAGGATGGCCTCGACGATGTCGGGGGCCAACAGGGTCAGGCGCAGCACCTCGGCCACCCAGCCGGGTTCCAACTTCAGGGAGCGGGCCAGGTCGGTCGTCGTGGGATAGCGCCCCTCCTCGAGCAGCCGCTTCCAGTAGAAGGCCTTGCCGAGCGTCTTGATCATCGGCGCATCCAGGCCGCCCGCGGTCGCGGCGGCGGACTCGGGCGTCGGCGGGATCAGGAGCTTGCGGTTCTGCCGGCGCTTGATCGTCAGGGGCACCAGGGTCACCCGCTGCCCGTCGCTGACGTAGCTGCGCGCGTCGTTGCCGACCTCGATGCGGATCGCGCGGCGGCGGGAGTTCGGAGTCGGATCGGGAGGCGACCGGGTCATGCCAAGGCCTCCTCGGCGCTCGCGCGGCACTCGTCGACCAAGGGATGCGCGCCGATCTCGGGCCCCAATCCCAGCCAGCCGTCCTCGCGCCAGAGGATGTCGAGTCCGTGCTCATGCAGTTGGACCCGCTCGATCAGCAGCCGCGCGATGCGTTGCTGCTCGGCCGGGAACAACTGCGCCCACACGTCGCCGATGCGTCGCATCGCCACCACCACCTGCGCTTCATCGAGGGCAGCACCGGCCGGGTGGCGCTGGCACGCCCGCCAGGTGCCGATCAGCACCTCCGGCGCCGAGAGCGCCGCGTGGATCTGCGTCAACACCGCGTTCTCGATCTCGGCCGCGGGCAGATGCCCGACGTCCGGGGCGTCCGGCGCCAGGCTCGCGCCCGCGTTGCGGCGCTTGTGCAGGTAGGGGACGTAGTAGCGGTAGGTGCGTCCGCTCTTCTTCTTGACGAAGGTGTGCAGCATGCGCTGCCCATCGGGCGCGAACAGCAGCCCCGCGAGCAGGGCCGGATGCTTGGCGCGGTGCTCGCGCGGCGCCTGCTTGCGGCGCGCGATGAACGCGTGCGCGGCGTCCCACAGGTCTTGCGGCACGATCGCTTCGTGTTGGCCGGGATACCACGTGCCGTGGTTGCGGATCTCACCCAGGTAGATGCGGTTGCGCAGCAGCGCGAAGATGAACTGCTGGTCGATGGGTCGGCCCGTGCGCCGGCGCCCGCCTTGGGTCACCCAGGCCTTGGTGGTGTGCCCCTCGACCGCCATCTCTCGCACCAGCCGCGCCGCAGACCCGTGCTCCGCATAGCGGCGGAAGATGTCACGCACGAGTGCGGCCTCGCGTTCGTTGACGACGAGCTTGCGATCGACGACGTCGTAGCCCAGCGGCGGCATGCCGCCCATCCACATGCCCTTGGCCTTGGAGGCGGCGATCTTGTCGCGGATGCGCTCGCCGGTGACCTCGCGCTCGAACTGCGCGAAGGACAGCAGGATGTTGAGCGTGAGCCGCCCCATCGAGGTGGTGGTGTTGAACTGCTGCGTGACCGAGACGAAGGAGACGCCGTTGCGGTCGAACACCTCCACCAGCTTGGCGAAGTCCGCCAGGCTGCGCGTGAGGCGATCGATCTTGTAGACGACCACGATGTCGATCCTGCCGGCCTCGATGTCGGCCAGCAAGCGCTTGAGCGCAGGGCGGTCGAGATGGCCGCCGGAGTAGCCGCCGTCGTCATAACCCTCCTCGACCGCGATCCAGCCCTCGTGGCGTTGGCTGGCGATGAAGGCCAGCCCCGCGTCGCGTTGGGCCTCCAGGCTGTTGTACTCCTGGTCCAGTCCCTCGTCGGTGGACTTGCGGGTGTAGACCGCGCAGCGCCTCGATGGCGTGACGGGACCAGGAGTCGGCATGGTCGACGAGGGCACGGGCCGTTGTGATCTCATGCCGGCTCCTTCTGGCCGCCCTTGGTCTTGAGGCCGAAGAACGCGGGGCCCGACCAAGGCGTGCCGGTGATGTGGCGGGCAATCGCCGTCAGGCTCTTGAACCGCTGCCCCTGATACTCGAAGTCATTGGGCCCGCGCACCAGCACC
>Ga0207747_1000444_pt1 | contig 48082 bp, 43 predicted proteins | sample HigsolmetaGSP11D_FD_184839 | JGI IMG/M metagenome (GOLD analysis project Ga0207747, IMG submission 184839) | High solid enriched microbial communities from the Joint BioEnergy Institute, USA - SP1-1-D (SPAdes) | ecosystem: Engineered > Bioreactor > SSF (Solid state fermentation) > Aerobic >...
TCATCGAGCACCTTGCTCGCGGCCTCGACTTTGAACTCAGGCGGAAAATATCGTCTGCTCATCTGATCCCTCGGTCCGGCTGGTGTAGTAACCCTAACCGCGTGTCCGAAATCATTGAACCATTACACCGCCACCCCCTCCGGGTACGGGGGGAACCCATTCCGTCGGCCCCGCGTGATACCCCTTCACAAGTTCGCCGGAAAAAATCCGGCCCACCTCCCCAGGGTTCGTCCGTTCCTCCTGTAGGGCCATCCGCAGCAGCCTTCCTTCTCCGGGTCCCGCTCCGGCGTCCGTCTGTCGGCCGGTTTGGCTGTGCCTGTCGGGCCATCAACAGGACCCGGCCTGTGGTACACAAACTGGTACATACTTTGGTACAAAGTCGTCTCGTAGACCAAAGTTCACCACCTCCGTAGCCCTGCTGAAGGGGACACGTTAGAGGGGTCGAGGACAGGGGGGGAACCGCGCGGGTGGTAACACGCCGCGGCACGGTAAACCCCACTCGGAGCAAGACCAAATAGGGGAGCATTGGTGTGGCCCGCACTGCTCCCGGGTAGGTCGCTACAGGCGCACGGCGACGTGCGTCGCAGATGAATGGCTGTCCTCGACAGAACCCGGCTTATAGACTGACTCCCACCTTTTCCCATCTCGGGTGACATCCCCGAAACACGCGGGCGCTCAGGGCGCCCGCTTTCGTTTTTCAGCCCCGACATCATTAATTTTTCCTAACCCTGTGATTTGCAAATCGAAAGCGACGGATATCCGACGCTTGTTGCGGTCCATTCTGCCCCACTGCGCTAAGTGTTTGTTAGCAAAGACAGAATTAGCTGTTCCCTCGCTTGACAAGGCTTTGGGGCGGTACCTATAGTGTCGTCGAGTGGGACGAAGTGGAAGAAAATGGATTTTCGCGGCGCGTAGGGGGCGGGGTGTTCCGAGGGGTCAGCCAACTCAACCTGGACGACAAGGGGCGCTTGACGCTGCCGAGTCGTTACAGGGACAGGCTGCAGGAATGCTGCAACGGTGATCTCGTCATAACCGTCGACCCGGACCATTGCCTGCTCATCTATCCGCTGCCGGAGTGGGAAGAGATTCAGCAGAAGCTGCAGCGCCTACCCAGCTTCAACCCCAAGACCCGAGGGCTGCAGCGTCTTCTGATCGGTCACGCCACTGATGTGCCCATGGACAACAACGGACGGATCCTCGTGCCCCCCCCGCTCCGCGAGTTCGCCAACCTCAAGCGCAAGGTCGTGCTTGCCGGTCAAGGCAACAAGTTCGAGTTGTGGGACGAGGACGCATGGAACGAGCGGCGTGAGCAGTGGTTGGCGGAGGCTGCGGAAAGCTTGGCCGATGCCACCGAACTCGAATCGCTGTCTCTGTAGGTCATGAACGAACAACCGACACACCGCTCGGTCCTGTTGGACGAAGCGGTGGCAGCATTGGCCGTCCGGCCCGACGGGCTGTACGTGGATGGCACCTTCGGGCGCGGCGGCCACGCCGAGGCGATCCGCGCACGGCTGGGGCCGCAAGGACGGTTGTGGTTGATCGACCAGGACCCGGCCGCCGTCGATGAGGCGCGCCGCCGGTTCGGGGACGATCCGCGTTGCTTGGTGTGGCACGGCTCCTTCGCCGGCATTCGTACGCTGGCCGAGGAGCAGGGGTGCCTGGGGCGAATAGACGGGCTGCTGCTGGATTTGGGCGTGTCCTCGCCGCAGCTCGACGAACCTGAGCGGGGGTTCAGTTTTATGCGCGACGGACCGCTGGACATGCGCATGGACACCACGCGCGGCATGACGGCGGCGGAGTGGCTGGCGAGCGCCGAGCTCGGCGAGATCATCGCCGTGCTGCGCGATTACGGCGAGGAGCGTTTCGCGCCGAGGATCGCACGGGCGATCGTCGCGCGGCGGGAGACCGGCCAGCCGCTCGCTACCACCCGCGAGCTCGCCGAGCTGATCGCCGAAGCGGTGCCGACCAGGGAGAAGGGCAAGCATCCGGCCACCCGCAGCTTTCAGGCGATACGGATTTTCATCAACAGGGAATTGGAAGCCTTGTCTCGGATTCTGGCGGACGCCTGTGATCTCTTGGCCCCTCACGGCCGGTTGGCGGTGATCAGCTTTCATTCGCTGGAGGACCGAATGGTCAAGCGTTTCATGCGCGATAAGTCCAGCGTCGGGTACCTGCCGCCCGGTGTGCCGATCGTTCCGGATGAGCTCAAGCCGAAGTTGGCGCTGGTGGGCAAGGCCATCCGCCCGAGCGAGACGGAAGTGGCGGCCAACCCGCGTGCGCGCAGCGCGGTGTTGCGGGTGGCGGAGCGGCTGCCGTGAGGCCGCTGACCATGGTGAACGGTGCGTTGCTATTGGCGGTGCTCGGTTCGGCTCTTGGGGTGGTTTATGTCCAGCATCAGAGCCGCCGGCTGTTCGTGGAGTCGCAGGAGCTGCAGCGGGAGGCCGATCGGCTCGGCGTCGAATGGAACATGCTGCAACTCGAACAGGCGGCGTGGGCCAGCCATGGCCGCATCGAGCGGCTAGCCCGCGAGCGCCTCGACATGCGGATTCCGTCGCGGGATGACGTGGTGATCCTCAGACAATAGGCAAGAACGACACGTGCTGCGAGACGCGCAAAAAGACAAGCCGAGCATCCTGCCGCTGTGGCGGCCGGCGGTGCTGCTGCTTGCCCTGGGGGGGCTGGCGGCGGGGCTGGTGGTGCGTGCGTTCGATCTGCAGGTGCTGGATAAGCAGTTCCTGCTCGATCAGGGGCAGCAGCGGCACTTGCGCGTGGTGGAAATCCCCGCCCATCGCGGTGTCATCTCCGATCGCAACGGCGAGCCGCTGGCCATCAGCTCGCCGGTGGACTCGGTATGGGCCGATCCGAGCCGGCTGGTGACGGCTCTGGATCGTGTTCCGGAGCTGGCCAAGCTGCTGGAGCTCGACGCGCGCGTGCTCGCGCGCCGCATCCAGGAGCGCAGCGACAAGGAGTTCCTGTATCTCAAGCGTCATGTCACGCCCGAGCTGGCGGCGCGGGTCATGGATCTGCAGCTGCCGGGCGTGAGCCTGCAGCGCGAGTACCGTCGTTTCTACCCCGCCGGCGAGGTGGCCGCGCACGTGGTTGGTTTCACCAATATCGACGACCACGGGCAGGAAGGCGTCGAGCTGGCCTATGACGATTGGCTGCGGGGCGAGCCCGGCGCCAAGCGGGTCATCAAGGACCGGCTCGGGCGGGTGATCGAGGACGTCGAGAGCATTCGCGCGCCGCAGCCGGGCAGGCCGCTGACCCTGAGCATCGATCGCCGCCTGCAATACCTGGCCTACCGCGAGCTCAAGGCGGCGGTGCAGGAGCAAGGCGCGCGCGGCGGCTCGCTGGTGCTGCTCGACGCCGCCACCGGCGAAGTGCTGGCGATGGTCAACCAGCCGGCCTACAACCCGAACAACCGCACTGAGATCAATCCGCAGTCGCTGCGCAACCGCGCCGTCACCGACGTCTACGAGCCCGGTTCGACCGTCAAGCCGTTCACCGTGGTGGCAGCCCTGGAGTCCGGGCGTTATCGGCCGGACTCCATGATCGACACCGGTCCGGGCTTCATGACGGTAGGCCGTTTCACCATCAAGGACACGCGGCCGCTGGGGCGCATCGATCTCACCACGCTGCTGCAGAAATCGAGCAACGTCGCGTCCGCGCGGATCGGCTTGGACTTGCCGCCGGAGGCCGTTTGGGGGCTGCTGGCGCGCGTGGGGTTCGGTCAGGCGACCGGCGCCGGTTTTCCCGGCGAGGCCGTCGGCGCGCTGCCGCCGAAGCCGCCTCGCTACGAATCGGAGCGCGCCGCCTTGTCCTACGGCTACGGGGTGTCCGCCACCCCGTTGCAGTTGGCCCACGCCTACACCGTGCTGGCGGCCGACGGAGTGCGTCGGCCGATTTCGTTCCTGGCGGTGTCCGAGCCACCGCCGGGCGAACAGGTGCTCGATCCGCAGATCGTGCGGCGGGTGCGCGCCATGATGGAAACGGTGGTGTCCGACGGCGGCACCGCGCCGACCGCGCGAGTGCACGGCTATCGGGTTGCTGGCAAGACCGGCACCGTGCGCAAGGCCGGTCGCGGCGGCTATGTGGATAGCGCTTACGTGTCGTTCTTCGCGGGCATGGCCCCGGCCAGCAAACCGCGGCTGGTGATGGTGGTGATGATCGACGAACCGCACGCCGACTCCTATTACGCCGGGCGGGTGTCGGCGCCGGTGTTCGCCCGGGTGATGGCCGGCGCGTTGCGGTTGCTGAACGTCGCGCCCGATGACCTACCGGCCTCGGGCGCGCTGGTGGCGGCCAACGGGGGGCTGCGCTGATGGACGCCACGATCATGGCCAGCGCCGGTCGATCCTTGGTGGAGCTGCTGTCGCCGTGGGCGCGGGTCGCGCCCGCCGATGAACGCGTCATCACCGGGCTGGCGTTGGACAGCCGCGATGTGCGGCCTGGCAGCCTGTTCGTCGCCATGCCCGGTAGCCGCCAGCATGGTCTGGATTTCCTCAGCGACGCGGTGCGCCGCGGCGCTGTCGCCGTGGTTTACCAACTCGGTTGCGGTCTCGACGCCGCCGGAATGGACGAGCTAGCCGCCAGCGCCGGGGTGCCGCTGATCGAGATGCCCGCGCTGCGCCGCGACCTGAGCGCGTTGGCGGCGCGCTTCTACGGCGAGCCGAGCCGCAGCATGAGCGTGATCGGCGTTACCGGCACCGACGGCAAGACCTCGGTCAGCCAGTTCCTGGCTCAGGCGCTAAGCACGGAGCAAACCCCCTGCGGGGTGATCGGCACCCTCGGCTACGGCCTGCTCGGCGCGCTCGCTCCCGGCGCTCATACCACGCCCGACGCCATTACCGTGCAGCGCCTGCTGGCCGAGATGCGCGCGAGCGGGGCGCGCTACTGCGCCATGGAGGTGTCCTCGCATGCGCTGGACCAAGGCCGCGTCGAGGCGGTGCGCTTCACGGTGGCGGTGCTGACCAACCTTACCCGCGATCACCTCGACTATCACAAGACCGAGCGGGCCTATGCCGACGCCAAGGCCCGGCTGTTCGCCATGCCCGGTCTGCGCCACGCGGTGCTGAACCGCGACGACGCCTTCGGCCGCCGGATCATGGCCGAGCTGCCGGCCGGGGTCCGCTGCTGGGATTACAGCCTCGATCCCCAGTGCCAGACGGCCGCGGTGATCTGCCGCAAGCTCGAGTACCTGCCGGACGGTCTGCGCTTGGAGGTGCAGACCCGCTTCGGCACGGTCACGCTGCGGTTGCGGCTGCTCGGCCGCTTCAATGCCGCCAACGCCTTGGCGGTGCTCGCCACGCTGCTGGCGCTGGGGCTGCCGCTGGCGGAGGCGGCGCGACGGGTCGAGGCGCTGCGGCCGGTGACCGGGCGCATGGAATGCTTCGGCGGTCCGCAGCTGCCGCTGGCGATCGTCGATTACGCGCATACCCCGGCGGGGTTGGCGGCGGCGCTGGATGCGGTGCGCGCCCACGCCATTGGCAATGTCTGGTGCGTGTTCGGTTGCGGCGGCGACCGCGACCGCGGCAAGCGCCCGCAGATGGGCGCGGTGGCGGACGCCAAGGCCGACGAAATCGTCCTCACCGACGACAACCCCCGCACCGAGGATCCGGAGCGGATCATTCGCGAGATTCTCGTCGGCATCGAGCGTCATGAACCGTTCATCGTGCGCGATCGCGCCGTCGCCATCCGGCTGGCGCTGGAGTCGGCCGGCCCGGCCGACGTAGTGCTGATCGCCGGCAAGGGCCACGAAGTCCATCAGATCGTCGGGACTCAGAAACTGCCGTTCGACGATCGCGAACAAGTGCAGCGCGTGCTGCAGGAGCTGCAACAGTGGAACCGATGAGGCTGTCCGAGATCGCCGCCGTGCTGGGCGCGCCGCTGCGCGGCGCCGACGCGTCGATCGCGGCCGTGGCTATCGACAGCCGCCGACTTAAGCCGGGTGAACTCTTCGTCGCCATCAGCGGTCAGCGCTTCGACGGTCATGATTTCATCGCCGCGGCGGCGGCCGCCGGCGCTGCCGGCGCGCTTGTCCAGCGGGCCGGCGACTGGGGGCTGCCGCATATCGTGGTCGACGACACCCGCTTGGCGCTGGGCCGCCTGGCGAGGGCCTTGCGCTTGCGGCTGCCGGTCCGTTTGGTCGGTGTCACCGGCAGCAACGGCAAGACCACGGTGAAGGAAATGACGGCGTCGATCCTGCGCCGGCTCGGTCCGGCGTTGCACACCGAGGGCAATCTCAATAACGACCTCGGCGTGCCGCTGACCTTGCTGCGTCTGGACCGCAGCCACGTCTTCGGCGTGATCGAGATGGGCGCGAGCCACGCGGGCGAGATCGACTACCTGGCGCGTTTGGCCGTGCCCGATGTGGGCGTGGTGACCAACGCCGGCCCGGCGCACTTGGCGGGTTTCGGCAGCGTGGACGGTGTGGCGCGGGCCAAGGGCGAGTTGTTCGCGGCGCTGCCCGAGCACGGCGTGGCCGTGATCAACGCCGACGATCCGTATGCCGCGCTCTGGCGCGGTCTGGCGGGGGCGCGTCGCGTGATCGACTTCGGACTGGCCTCCGCGGCGGCCGTGACGGCCGAGCGAATCGTGGGCAGCCGTTTCCTGCTGCGCGTCGATACCGGGCGGGTCGAGGTCGAGTTGCCGCTGCCGGGGCGTCACAACGTGATGAACGCGCTGGCCGCGGCGGCGGCGGCGACCGCGCTCGGCGCGCCGCTGGAGGCCGTCGCCGAAGGGCTGGCGGCGACGCCGCGGGTCAAGGGGCGGCTCAACTGGCTGGACGGGATCGGCGGCGCGCGGCTGCTGGACGACACCTACAACGCCAACCCGAATTCGCTGCGGGCGGCGCTGGAGGTGCTGGCGGCCGAGCCGGGCGAACGCTGGCTGGCGCTCGGCGACATGAGCGAACTGGGCCCTCAGGCTCGCGAGCTACATGCGCGGGTCGGCGAATGGGCACGCGAGTTGGGCGTGTCGCGGCTGTTCGCGGTGGGGCCGCTGGCGGCGGAGGCGGCGCGGGTTTTCGGCCCAGATGGCGAGCATTTCCCGGACAAGGGCGCGCTGGTGACCGCCGTGCGTGAAGGATTGCGGCCAGGGGTGGCCGTGTTGATCAAGGGATCGCGTGTCATGGGCATGGAGCAGGTGACGCAAGCGCTCACCGCGCCCACGGCGATCCGAGGCGAGGAAACCTAGGTGCTGCTGCTCCTGGCCGAATTGCTTTCCGATTGGGTGAAGGCGTTCAACGTCTTTCAGTACTTGACCCTGCGCGCCATTCTCGGCGCGCTCACGGCGCTGGGCATTTCGTTGCTGGTGGGACCGGCGATGATCAACAAGCTGCGGCTGTATCAGATCGGCCAGCACGTGCGCACGGACGGTCCGCAGAGTCATCTGGCCAAGGCCGGCACGCCCACCATGGGCGGTACCCTGATCCTGGTGGCGATCGCCGTGGCCACGCTGGCGTGGGGCGACCTGCGCAATAAATATGTGTGGTTGGTGCTGGTGGTGACGCTGCTGTTCGGGGCGGTGGGCTTCGCTGACGACTACAAGAAGCTGATCCTCAAGAACAGCAAGGGTTTGTCGGCGCGCGCCAAGTATTTCTGGCAGTCGGTGTTCGGCCTGGGCGCGGCGGTGATCATCTACGCCGGCGCCAGCACGCCGGGCGAAACGGCGCTGCTGATCCCCTACGCCAAGAATCTGGCCATTCCGCTCGGCGTGCTGTTCATCCCGTTCGCCTATTTCGTGATCGTCGGCTCCTCCAACGCCGTCAACCTCACCGACGGCCTGGACGGGCTGGCGATCATGCCGACCGTACTGGTCGCCGGCGCGCTGGCGGTGTTCGCCTACGCCGCCGGCCACAGCATCTTCGCCAACTACCTGGGCATCCCCTACGTCGCCGGCGTCGGCGAGCTGGCGGTGTTCTGCTCGGCCATGGTCGGCGCGGGCCTCGGCTTCCTCTGGTTCAACGCCTACCCGGCGCAGGTGTTCATGGGCGACGTCGGCGCGCTGGCGCTGGGGGCGGCGCTCGGCCTGGTGGCGGTGCTGGTGCGCCAGGAGATCGTGCTGTTCATCATGGGCGGCGTGTTCGTGCTGGAGACCGTGTCGGTGATGCTGCAGGTCGGCAGCTTCAAGCTGCGCGGCAAGCGCATCTTCCGCATGGCGCCGATCCATCATCACTTCGAGCTCAACGGTTGGCCCGAGCCGAAGGTGATCGTGCGCTTCTGGATCATCACCGTGATCCTGGTGCTGATCGGCCTGGCCAGCCTCAAGGTGCGGTGATCCCCATGCAGCCAAACGGGCACGATCGGCGCGGACTGACGGTGGTGGTGGGCCTGGGCAAGACCGGCCTCGCCTGCGCGCGTCATCTGGCCGCCGCCGGCGCGGCGGTGGCGGTGACCGACAGTCGCACCGCGCCGCCGGGTCTGGAGCGGTGCCGGCGCGAGCTGCCGGACGTCGAGCTGCGGCTGGGCGGCTTCGATGCCGCGCTGCTGGCCGAGGCCGCCGAGATCGTGATCAGCCCCGGCGTCTCCCTCAAGGAGCCGGCGCTGGCCGCGGCGCTGGCGCGCGGCGTGCCCGTGGTGAGCGAGATCGAGCTGTTCGCCCGCGTCGCCCGCGCGCCGGTGGTGGCCATCACCGGCTCCAACGGCAAGAGCACCGTGACCACGCTGGTGGGGCTGATGGCCGAGCGCGCCGGCGTGGACGTGGCCGTGGGCGGTAACCTGGGGACGCCGGCGCTGGAGTTGCTGCGCCAGCCCGAGCCGGCGCTGTACGTGCTGGAGCTGTCCAGCTTCCAGCTCGAAACCACCGAGAGCTTGCGTCCGGCGGCGGCGACCGTGCTCAACATCAGCGCCGACCACATGGACCGCTACGACTCGCTCGAGGAATATGCCGCGGCCAAGGCGCGGATCTTCCGCCGCGCCGAAGCGGCGGTGCTGAACGCCGACGATCCCATGGTGATGGCCATGGCCGCGGCCGGACGCACGGTGGCCTTCAGCGTGGCCGGTCCGCAGCCTGACGGCTTCGGCGTGACCGAACGCGACGGCGACCTCTGGCTGGTTCGCGACGGCCAGCTGCTGCTGCCGGCCGGCGATGTGCGCATTCCAGGCCGCCACAACCTGGCCAACGCCCTGGCGGCGCTGGCGTTGGGCGAGGCGGTAGGGCTGCCGCTGCCGGCCATGGCCGAGGTGTTGCGCGAGTTTCCCGGCTTGCCCCACCGCACCCAGTGGGTGGGCGAGGCGCGGGGCGTGGCTTGGTACGACGACTCCAAGGGCACCAACGTCGGCGCGACCCTGGCGGCGGTGCAGGGCATGAGCCAGCCGGTGGTGCTGATCGCCGGCGGCGACGGCAAGGGTCAGGATTTCGCCCCGCTGCGCGCGGCCCTGCAGCAGAAAGCGCGGGCGGTGGTGTTGATCGGCCGCGACGCGCCGCTGATCGAGCAGGCCATCGCCGGCGCGGTGCCGACCGTGCGCGCCGTTGACATGGACGACGCCGTGCGCCAGGCGCGGACGCTGGCGCAGGCCGGTGACGTGGTGCTGCTGTCGCCGGCCTGCGCCAGTTTCGACATGTTCGAGGGCTACGCGCACCGCGGGCAGGTGTTCCGCGACGCGGTGCGGAGGTGGGCGCTATGAGCGTCGATGCGCTCTACACCGGCGACCGTCCGCACGTGGCGCGCAAGCTGCCGGTGCTGCCCAACCTCGATCCGGGGCTGGTGGCGGCGCTGGCGGCGATCGCCTTGCTCGGACTGGTGATGGTGTTCTCGGCCTCGGTGTCGTTGGCCGACAAGAGCTACGGCGATCCGCTGTTCTTCTTCAAGCGCCAGCTGCTGTTCCTCGGTGCCGGCCTCGTCATGGCCTGGCTGCTGCTGCACGTGCCGCTGCAAGTCTTGGAGCGCGTGAGCGTGCCGCTGCTGCTGTTCGCCTACCTGCTGCTGGTGCTGGTGCTCATTCCGGGCATCGGCCGCGAGGTCAACGGCGCCCGGCGCTGGATTCCGCTGGGGGTGTTCAACCTGCAGGCGTCGGAGCTGGCCAAGCTGCTGGTGTTCGTCTACCTGGGCTCCTACCTGGTGCGCCGGGCCGACGCCGTCAAGCAGCGCTGGAGCGCGTTCCTGGTACCGATCGGGGTGATGCTGCTGGCCGGCATGCTACTGCTGGCCGAGCCCGACTTCGGCGCGTTCGTGGTGATGTTCGGCACCGGCTTGAGCATGCTGTTCCTGGCCGGTGTGCCGTTGTGGCGCTTCGCCGTGCTGGTGGGCGTTTTCGTCGGCGGCGCGGCGCTGCTGATCCTGACTTCGCCGTATCGCTTCAAGCGTCTCACCGGCTTCCTCGATCCCTGGGCCGATCCGTTCGACAGCGGCTTCCAGCTCACCCAGTCGCTGATCGCCATAGGCCGCGGCCAGTGGTTCGGCGTCGGCCTCGGCGGCAGCGTGCAGAAGATGTTCTACCTGCCGGAGGCGCACACCGACTTCCTGTTCGCGGTGACCGCCGAGGAGCTGGGGCTGGTCGGCGTGCTGGTGCTGATCGGGCTGTACGTGGTGGTGGTGTGGAAGGCCTTCGTCATCGGCACCCGCAGCCTCAAGGGCGGGCAGCTGTTCGGCGGCTACATCGCCTACGGCGTCGGCCTGTGGTTCGGCATGCAGGCCTTCGTCAACATGGGCGTGAACATGGGGCTGCTGCCCACCAAGGGGTTGACGCTGCCGTTGATGAGTTACGGCGGCAGCAGCCTGATCACCACGCTGATGGCGCTGGCGCTGCTGCTGCGAGCCGATTTCGAGTTGCGGGTGTCGAGCATGGGGGCGCTGCCCGCGCCGTGGAGGGCCGCCGCATGAACGAGGAGCGACCGGTGATGATCGTCGCGGGCGGTACCGGCGGCCACGTGTTCCCGGCCATCGCCGTGGCCGAACGGCTGCGCGCCAGGGGCGTGCCGGTGGTCTGGTTGGGCACCGAGGCGGGTCTGGAGGCGCGGGTGGTGCCGGCGGCTGGCATTACCCTCGAACCGATCACGGTGCGCGGGCTGCGCAGCAAAGGGCTGCGCGGCTGGCTGGGCGCGCCGTTCATGGTGCTGCGGGCGACGCTGCAGGCGCTGCGCATCCTGCGCCGCCACCGACCGCGGGCGGTGCTCGGCATGGGCGGCTACGTGTCCGGTCCCGGCGCGCTGGCGGCCAAGCTGCTGGGCGTGCCGCTGCTGATCCACGAGCAGAACGCCGTGGCGGGTTTCACCAACCGCAAGCTCAAGCCGCTGGCGGCCAAGGTGATGACCGGCTTCGAGGGCGTGTTCGGCGACGATGCCAAGGTGGTTCATACCGGCAATCCGGTGCGCCGCGACATCGCCGCGCTGCCGGAGCGGCGCACGTCGCGCGATGGCGCGCTGCATCTGTTGGTGCTGGGCGGCAGCCAGGGCGCACAGGCGCTGAACGAGACGGTGCCGGCGGCGCTGGCGCTATTGGACCCGGCCTTGCGGCCGGAGGTGCTGCATCAAGCCGGGCCCAAGCACCTGGCGGCGGCGGAGACCGCCTACGCCGCGGCGGGCATCGAGGCGCGCGTGGTGCCGTTCATCGACGACATGGCCGAGGCTTACCGCTGGGCTGATCTGGCGGTTTGCCGCGCCGGCGCTCTGACCCTGGCCGAGCTGGCCGTGGCGGGGGTGCCGTCGGTGCTGGTGCCGTTCCCGTTCGCGGTGGACGACCATCAGACCGTCAACGCCCGCCACCTGGTGGCGCGCGACGCCGCCGTGCTCTTCCCGCAGGACCAGCTCACCCCCGAGCGTCTCGCTCGCCTGCTGTCCGAACTGCTCGCCGACCGCACGCAGCTGCAGACGATGGCTGCCAATGCCCGTTCCCTGGGACGTCCGGACGCTGCCGATCGGGTCGCCCAGCTTTGTTTGGAGGCCGCCAGATGAGCGCTACCGAACGTCCTTGCTTCGATCACAGCCGGCTCGGCGCCATGGGCCGGGTTCGCCGGCTGCATTTCGTCGGCATCGGCGGCGCCGGTATGGGCGGCATCGCCGAGGTGCTGCTCAATCTCGGTTATGTGGTGTCCGGCTCCGATCTGCGCGAGAACCCGATGACCCAGCGCCTGGCCGGGCTGGGGGCGCGGGTGCAGATCGGCCATCGGGCCGAACACGTCGTCGGCGCCGACGCCGTGGTGGTGTCCTCGGCGGTGGCGCCCGACAATCCGGAGCTGATCGAAGCTCGCGCCAGGCGTATTCCGGTGGTGCCGCGCGCCGAAATGCTGGCGGAGCTGATGCGTTTCCGTTACGGCATCGCCGTGGCCGGCACCCACGGCAAGACGACCACCACCAGCCTGGTGGCCAGCCTGCTGGCCGAGGGCGGCCTGGACCCGACCTTCGTGATCGGCGGACGGCTCAACAGCGCCAACACCAACGCCCGGCTGGGCAGCGGCCGCTTCCTGGTGGCCGAGGCCGACGAGAGCGACGCCTCGTTCCTGTATCTGCAGCCCATGCTGGCGATCGTCACCAACGTCGACGCCGACCACATGAGCACCTACGGCGGCGACTTCGGCCGGCTGCGCGCCACCTTCCTGGAGTTCCTGCACCACCTGCCGTTTTACGGCCTGGCGGTGCTGTGCACCGATGATCCGGTGGTGCGCGGCATGGTGCCGGAGATCACCCGCCCGGTGCGCACCTACGGCTTCGACGCGGACGCCGATCTGCGCGCGCTGGACGTCGTGCACCGCGGCACGCGCACCGAGTTCCGCGTGCAGGGGCTGGACGGGCTCGATTTCCAGGTCGACCTCAATCTGCCGGGCCGGCACAACGTGCTCAACAGCCTGGCCGCCATCGTCATCGCCCACGAGCTTGGCGTGCCGGTGGAGGCGATGCGGCGCGCCTTCGCCAATTTCCGCGGCGTCGGCCGGCGTTTCCAGTCCTATGGCGAGATCGATCTGGCCGGCAAGCGCGTGCTGGTAGTGGACGACTACGGCCATCACCCCAAGGAGCTGGCGGCGACCCTGCAGGCGGCGCGGGCCGCGTATCCGCACAAGCGGTTGCTGCTGGCGTTCCAGCCGCATCGCTACAGCCGTACCCGCGATCTGTTCGAGGACTTCGTGCGGGTGCTGTCGGAAGTCGATGCGCTGGTGCTGCTCGACGTCTATCCGGCCGGTGAGGCGCCCATCGGCGGCGCCGACGGCCGCGCCCTGGCGCGGGCGATCCGTACCCGCGGTCACGTCAATCCGGTGTTCGTGGAAACCGTGGACGAGCTGATCGAGGTGCTGCCGAACGTGGCGCAGGACGGCGATCTGCTGCTGTCCATGGGCGCCGGCAACATCGGCAACGTCGGCCCGATGCTGCGGGCGCGTTACGGTGGGGAGGACGAGTCATGACGGCGGTCGTCGATCCGGTAGCGCCGCGCGGCCAGCTGCTGCTCGCCGAACCGATGAGCCGCCACACCACCTGGCGGGTCGGTGGCCCGGCCGAGCGCATGTACCGTCCGGCCGACATCGACGATCTGGCGGCGTTCCTGCGCGGTCTGCCGGTCGACGAGCCGCTGTTCTTCCTCGGGCTGGGCAGCAATCTGCTGGTGCGCGACGGCGGCATCCGCGGCACGGTGATCCTCACCGCCCAAGGCATGGACGGCTTGAGCCGGATCGGGCCGGACGAGGTGCGCGCCGAGGCCGGCGTGGCCTGCGCGCGGGTGGCGAAGTTCTGCACCCAGCACGGACTGACTGGCGCCGAGTTCCTGGCCGGGATCCCCGGCACCATGGGCGGCGCGCTGGCGATGAACGCCGGCGCCTTCGGCGGCGAGACCTGGGAACGGGTGGTGCGGGTGGAGACCATCGACCGCCGCGGCGAGCGCCGGCTGCGCGCGCCGGGCGATTACCGGGTGGGTTACCGCGAGGTGGTGGGGCCGGCCGACGAGTGGTTCGTCGCCGCTCATCTGCGCTTGCAGCCGGGCGACGGCGCCGAGGCCAGCGCTCGGGTCAAGGCGATGCTGGCCAAGCGCGCCGCCACCCAGCCGGTCGGCAAGCCGTCGTGCGGCTCCGTGTTCCGCAATCCGCCCGGCGACCATGCCGCGCGCCTGATCGAGGCGGCCGGTCTCAAGGGGCGGCGCATCGGCGGCGCCGAAGTGTCGGAGAAGCATGCGAATTTCATCATCAACACCGGTCGGGCCAGCGCGGCCGATATCGAACGCTTGATCCAGCTAATCCGGGAGACCGTGCTGGAACGCTTCGGTGTGGTGCTGGTGCCGGAAGTACGGGTGGTCGGCGAAGCGGGCGAACTCTCATGACGATAGCGACGGCGGAACAGGTCAAGGCGATGGGGCGGGTGGCCCTGCTGATGGGCGGGTGGGCCGCCGAGCGTGAGATATCGCTGCGCAGTGGCGCGCGGGTGCTCGATGCCCTGCGGGCGTTGGGGGTGGACGTCGGCGTGGTCGATCCGCGCGACGACGGCCTCGACCGCCTCAAGGAGTTCGACCGGGCGTTCATCATCCTGCACGGTCGCGGCGGCGAGGATGGCGTGATCCAGGGCGCGCTGGAGGCGCTCAAGCTGCCCTACACCGGCAGCGGCGTGCTCGGCTCGGCGCTGGGCATGGACAAGCTGAGCAGCAAGCGGGTCTGGCGCGGCGCCGGGTTGCCGACGCCGGAGTTCGTGCTGCTCGGCGACGACACCGACTGGGACGCGGTGGCCGCGCAACTGGGTATGCCGGTGATGGTCAAGCCGGTGCGCGAAGGCTCGTCGATCGGCATGAGCAAGGTCAGCGACGTGGCGGGGCTGGCCGCCGCCTATCGGCGCGCGGCGGAGTACGACCGGGTGGTGATCGCCGAGCGCTGGATCCGCGGCCAGGAGTTCACCGTGGGGATTCTCAACGGTCGCGCGCTGCCGGTGATCCGCCTGGAGACGCCGTGCGAGTTCTACGACTACGAGGCCAAGTACTCGCGCAACGACACCCGCTACCACTGCCCGTGCGGCCTGTCTCCGGCCGAGGAGGCGGAGGTGCAGCGGCTGGCGCTGCAGGCTTTCGACACCCTCGGCTGCAGCGGTTGGGGCCGGGTGGACCTGATGCGCGACGAGCAGGGCCGGTCCTGGCTGCTGGAGGTCAACACCGTGCCGGGCATGACAGACCACTCGCTGGTGCCGATGGCCGCCAAGGCCGCCGGCCTGAGCTTCGAGGCGCTGGTGTGGGAGATCCTCGGCACCAGCCTGAGGCGGGGGGAATGAGCGCATGATCGGTCCGGCCCAGGCCCTTCCGCGTCAGCCCGAGCCGCAGCGGCGTCGGCCGCTGCGCGCGCTCGGCCGCGGCTTGCTGGCGCTGGCGCTGGTGCTGGGCGTGGTCGGCGGCTGTGTGGCGGGCTGGCGCTGGCTGTCCGACCCCGAGCGCTTCCCGCTGCGGGCGGTGCGGGTCGATGGCCCGTTGCGCAAGGTGACCCAGGAGGAGCTGAGCGCGGCGATCGTGCCGTACCTGAACACCGGCATGCTGGGGCTGGACGTGAAGGCTATTCACCGCGCCCTGGAGGCCATCCCCTGGGTGGCCGAGGCCGGGGTGCGACGGCAGTGGCCGGGCACGCTGGTGCTGGTCATCCGGGAGCGCGAGGCGGTGGCGCGCTGGGGCGAGCGGGCCTTGCTCGACGCCGGCAGCCAAGTGTTCGCGCCGGCGCCCGAGACGTTCCCGGACGGTTTGCCGCTGCTGAGCGGTCCGGAGCGGTCCGAGGGCGAGGTCTGGGAGCGCTTTCAGCGCGTCCGCGCGCTGCTGGCCCGAATCGGCCAGCAGCCGAGCGAATTGCACCTGGACGCTCGCCGCTCCTGGCGGGCCGTGCTCGCCGACGGCACGTTGCTCCAGCTCGGGCCGGGCGAGGGCGAGGCGGCGCTGGAGCGCTTCGTTCGCGCCTATCCCAAGGTTTCTGCGCCGGAGGGTGCGCGTATCGCGCAGATCGACCTTCGGTACCCCAATGGTTTCGCGCTGGCCTGGCATGCGCCGGCCGCGGCGTCGCACGGACAGGAACGCAAATGATCAAGAAGTCTGATCGCAACCTTCTGGTCAGTCTCGATGTGGGAACGTCCAAGGTGGTCGCCATCGTCGGCGAGGTCAACTCGCAGGGCACGCTCGACGTGATCGGCATCGGTTCGCACCCTTCGCGCGGCATGAAGAAAGGCGTGGTGGTGAATATCGAGTCGACCGTGCAGTCGATCCAGCGCGCGGTGGAAGAGGCCGAGCTCATGGCCGGCTGCCAGATCCACTCGGTGTACACCGGCATCGCCGGCTCGCACATCCGCTCGCTCAACTCGCACGGCATCGTCGCCATCAAGGACAAGGAGGTGACGGCGGCCGACGTGGAGCGCGTCATCGACGCGGCGCGGGCGGTGGCGATCCCGGCCGACCAGAAGATCCTGCACATCCTTCCGCAGGAATTCATCATCGACAACCAGGAGGGCATCAAGGAGCCGATCGGCATGTCCGGCGTGCGCCTGGAGGCCAAGGTGCACATGGTCACCGGCGCCGTCAGCGCGGCGCAGAACATCATCAAGTGCGTGCGCCGCTGCGGCCTGGAGGTCGACGACATCATCCTCGAGCAGCTGGCCTCCAGCTACGCCTGCCTGACCGAGGACGAGAAGGAGCTGGGCGTGTGCCTGGTGGACATCGGCGGCGGCACCACCGATCTGGCGGTGTTCACCGACGGCGCGATTCGCCACACCGCGGTCATTCCCATCGCCGGCGATCAGGTCACCAACGACATCGCCGTGGCGCTGCGCACGCCGACCCAGTTCGCCGAGGAGATCAAGATCAAGTACGCCTGTGCGCTGTCGCAGCTGGCCAGCCCCGACGAGACCATCGAAGTGCCCTCGGTCGGTGAGCGTCCGCCGCGGCGGCTGTCGCGCCAGACGCTGGCGGAGGTGGTGGAGCCCCGCTACGAGGAGCTGTTCGCGCTGATCCAGGCCGAGCTGCGGCGCAGCGGCTTCGAGGACTTGATCGCCGCCGGCATCGTCCTGACCGGCGGCACCGCGAAGATGGAAGGCGTCATCGAACTGGCCGAGGAGGTCTTCCACATGCCGGTGCGGTTGGGCGTGCCGCAGAACGTCAGCGGGCTGGCCGACGTGGTGCGCAATCCCATCTACGCCACCGGTGTCGGGTTGCTGCAGTTCGGCTGGCACAACCGGGCGCAGCATGCGCAGGAGTTCAGAAGCGATTCAGGTATGAGCGGGCTGCTGGCCCGGATGAAGAGTTGGTTCCAGGGCAATTTCTAACGGTATCGGCAATCACGGGTTTTCCATTTCAGTGCACGGTTTGCGAGCGCGATCGAGGAGGTAATGACAATGTTCGAGTTAATGGACTCTTATAGCCCTAGCGCCGTCATCAAAGTGATCGGCGTCGGCGGTGGCGGCGGCAACGCGGTGCAGCACATGGTGGCGGCGTCGGTCGACGGGGTCGACTTCATCTGCGCCAACACCGACGCGCAGGCGCTGCGCAACATGGCGGCGCGCACCACGCTGCAGCTGGGCAGCAACATCACCAAGGGACTGGGCGCCGGCGCCAATCCCAACATCGGTCGGGAAGCGGCGCTGGAGGATCGCGATCGCATCGCCGAGGTGCTGGAAGGCGCCGACATGGTGTTCATCACCGCCGGCATGGGCGGCGGCACCGGTACCGGCGCGGCCCCGATCGTCGCCGAAGTGGCCAAGGAGCTGGGCATCCTCACCGTGGCGGTGGTCACCAAGCCGTTCCCGTTCGAGGGCGCCAAGCGCATGCGCGTGGCGATGGAGGGTATCGAGCAGCTGTCCAAGCACGTCGACTCCCTGATCACCATTCCCAACGAGAAGCTGCTGTCGGTGCTGGGCAAGAACGTCAGCCTGCTGGACGCCTTCAAGGCGGCCAACGACGTGTTGCTCGGCGCGGTGAAAGGCATCGCCGAGCTGATCACCCGCCCCGGTCTGATCAACGTCGACTTCGCCGACGTGCGCACCGTGATGTCGGAGATGGGCATGGCGGTGATGGGCAACGGCGTGGCCCGCGGCGAGGGGCGTGCCCGTGAGGCGGCCGAGCGCGCCATCTCCAGCCCGCTGCTGGAGGATGTGGATATTGCCGGTGCCAAGGGCATCCTGGTAAACGTTACCGCCGGTCTGAACATGTCGATCGGCGAGTTCGACGAGGTCGGTAACGCCATTCGCGAGTTCGCCTCGGACGACGCCACCGTGGTGGTGGGTACCGTCATCGATCCGGAGCTGGAGGACGAACTGCGCGTCACGGTGGTGGCCACCGGTCTGGGGCAGCCCAGCGCGGCCCGTGTCGCGCCCCCGCAACTGCAGACGGTGAAGAAGCCGGCGATCCCGGCGGCGGCCACCGAAGTCGACTACAGCCGTCTGGAGCGGCCGGCGATCGCCCGCAAGAAGGCGGTCAACGATCGGTTCCAGGATGCGGCCGACGGCGATTTGGAGTACTTGGATATCCCGGCGTTCCTGCGTCGGCAAGCCGATTAAGCCCAAGTCCTCCCGATCGACCGTCGCACTGAAGCCACGGCAGGCCATCGGCCTGCCGTTTTTTTGCAACACCTCGAAACATTTTTACAACAGTGTGAAGTTGGTCTAAGATTGGTGCGTCGCACGATGCAGAATGGGCGACGACATCGATCACGACTTCGCTTCAACCCCTCGTCAGGGGCTCCCTGGACGGGCGGCAGCGGCCAGATTACGCAGGAGTAGCTTGCCATGATGCGGCAGCGGACCCTTAAGAACAGCATCCGGGCAACCGGTGTCGGCTTGCACACGGGTAAGAAGGTCTATCTGACCTTGCGGCCGGCTGCTCCCAACACCGGCATCATCTTCCGCCGCGTTGACCTCGACGAGCCGGTGGAGATCAAGGCCCATCCTCTCAACGTCGGCGATACCCAGCTGTCGACCTGCCTGGTCAACGGCGACGTGCGCGTCTCCACCGTGGAGCATCTGCTGTCGGCGATGGCCGGTCTGGGCATCGACAACGCCTATGTCGACGTGAGCGCGCCGGAAGTGCCGATCATGGACGGCAGCGCCGGTCCGTTCGTGTTCCTGATCCGTTCCGCCGGCATCGAGGAGCAGAACGCGCCCAAGCGCTTCATCCGCATCAAGCGCCCGATCCAGGTGCAGGATGGCGAGAAGTGGTGCCGCTTCGAGCCCTATGAGGGCTTCCGGGTCGGCTTCACCATCGACTTCGACCATCCGCTGTTCAAGGACGTCGACCGCCACGCCACGGTGGACTTCTCCACCACGTCGTTCGTGAAGGAAGTGAGCCGGGCGCGCACCTTCGGCTTCATGCGCGACATCGAATGGATGCAGAGCCGGCAGCTGGCGCTCGGCGGCAGCCTCGACAACGCCATCGTGGTCGATGATTACCGCATCCTCAACGAGGACGGGCTGCGCTACCGCGACGAGTTCGTCAAGCACAAGATCCTGGACGCCATCGGCGACCTGTATCTGCTCGGCCACAGCCTGATCGGCCACTTCGAGGGCTACAAGTCCGGTCATGCCCTGAACAACCGCCTGCTGCGCGCCCTGCTGGCCGAGCAGGAGGCCTGGGAGGCGGTGACCTTCGAGGACGCCAGCCACTCGCCGATCTCCTTCGAGCAGCCGGTCGCCGCCTGAGGCGAAGCTTCACTCGCCGGCCCGTGAGGGCCGGCCGCGGCGCGCCAGCCGCTCCAACGCCTGGCGCAACCTCTCATCCTCCATGCTCGCCGCCGCCTTGCGCAACTGCTCGGCCGCCGCGGCGCTGAGCGGCTCGCGCGGCGGCGGCGGCGCCGGTCGTTGCACCGCCGCGACCTTCACTTTCAGCGTGCGAGGCCGCGGTTGCTGCAGCTTCTCCAGCGCCGCCAAGATCTGATTCTGCGCATAGCGTAGGGTCGCCGCCCGCGCCGGCGAATCGGCGATCAGCACCATCGCCTCGGCATCCAGTCGCGCCAATTGCCAGCCTTCCGCCAGCGCCGGTGGCAAGCGCGCTCGTAGGTCGGCTTGCACCAGTCCCAGCATGCGTGCCCTGCCGAGCAGCCCGCTCAAGTTCTGTTCGGTCGCCAGCAACCGGCTCAGCCGGGTCGGTCCGTTGGAATTGCCGCTCATCGAGTGCCCATATCTACGTTGCGTAAGGACGCGTTGGTGAAACGCACTCACAATCCAGTCTCGATCAGCTATAGTAAGCCCCTTTCCGGATTGGCTGAAATCGCCATCCCCGGGCACATACAGGGGTCTGGGAGTACCTATGCTGAGTGCCATCGCGAAGAAAGTCTTCGGTAGCCGCAACGATCGACTGGTGGCGCGCATGCGCAAGGTGGTCGCGCGGATCAACGCCCTGGAGCCGCAGTTCGAGAAGCTTTCCGACGACCAACTTCGGGCCAAGACCGACGAATTCCGCAATCGGCTGGCCAACGGCGAGAAGCTGGACGCGTTGCTGCCGGAAGCGTTCGCGACGGTGCGCGAAGCGGGCAAGCGGGTGCTGGGCATGCGCCATTTCGATGTCCAGCTCATCGGCGGCATGGTGTTGCACGACGGCAAGATCGCCGAGATGCGCACCGGCGAAGGCAAGACCCTGGTGGCGACTCTGGCGGCCTACCTCAACGCGCTGCCCGGCAAGGGCGTGCACGTGGTCACCGTCAACGACTATCTGGCGCGGCGCGACGCCGCCTGGATGGGCAAGCTGTACAACTTCCTCGGTCTGACCACCGGCGTGGTGGTGCCAGGCATGTCGCCGGAGGAGAAACGCGCCGCCTACGCCGCCGACATCACCTACGGCACCAACAACGAATTCGGCTTCGACTATCTGCGCGACAACATGGCCTTCCGAAAGGAAGACCGGATGCAGCGCCCGCTTCACTACGCCATCATCGACGAGGTCGACTCCATCCTCATCGACGAGGCTCGCACGCCGCTGATCATCTCCGGTCCGGCCGAGGAGAGCAGCGAGCTGTATCTGCGGCTTAACCAGCTGGTGCCGAAGCTGCGCAAGCAGGATCGGGCGCCCGAGGAGGGCGTGGAGGACACCGGCGATTACTACGTCGACGAGAAGGCCCGGCAGGCTTACCTGACCGAGCAGGGCCAGGAGCGGGTCGAGGAGCTCATGCGCGAGGCCGGCCTGCTGGCCGAGGGCGACAGCCTCTACGACACCCGCAACATTGGCCTGGTGCATCACCTGTACGCCGCCCTGCGGGCGCACGCGCTGTTCCAGCGCGACGTGCACTACATCGTGCGCGACCGCCAGATCGTCATCGTCGACGAGTTCACCGGCCGCGCCATGCCTGGCCGCCGCTGGTCCGACGGCTTGCACCAGGCGGTGGAGGCCAAGGAAGGCGTGCCGATCCAGGCCGAGAACCAGACGCTGGCCTCGATTACCTTCCAGAACTATTTCCGCCTGTACAGCAAGCTGTCGGGCATGACCGGTACGGCCGATACCGAGGCGTTCGAGTTCCAGCAGATCTACGGCCTGGAAGTGGTGGTCATTCCCACCAACCGGCCGATGATCCGCAAGGATTTGAACGACCTGGTCTATCTGACGGCGCGCGAGAAGTACAACGCGATCATCGACGATATCGAGGAGTGCCGGAAGCGCATGCAGCCGGTGCTGGTGGGGACCACCTCGATCGAGACTTCCGAGTATCTGTCGGAGCTGCTGAAGAAGCGCGGCATCCCGCACCAGGTGCTGAACGCCAAGCAGCACGAGCGCGAGGCCAGCATTATCGCCGAAGCCGGCCGGCCCGGCGCCGTGACCATCGCCACCAACATGGCCGGCCGCGGTACCGATATCGTGCTCGGCGGCAACCTGGAGGCGGAGATCGCCCAGCTGGAGAACCCGGACGAGGAGACCATCGAGCGGCTGCGCGCCGATTGGCAGAAGCGCCATGACCAGGTGGTTGCCGCCGGCGGTCTGCACGTGATCGGTAGCGAGCGCCACGAGTCCCGCCGCATCGACAACCAGCTGCGCGGCCGCGCTGGCCGCCAGGGCGATCCTGGCTCCAGCCGTTTCTATCTGTCGCTGGAAGACAGCCTGCTGCGCATCTTCGCGTCCGACCGCGTCTCGGCGCTGATGCAGCGCCTGGGCATGCAGGAGGGCGAGGCGATCGAGAGCGCCCTGGTCAGCCGCGTGATCGAGAACGCCCAACGCAAGGTCGAGGCGCACAACTTCGATATCCGCAAGCATCTGCTCGAGTTCGACGACGTCGCCAACGACCAGCGCAAGGTGATCTACCAGCAGCGCAACGAGCTGATGGACGCCGATGACATTTCGGAGATGGTGGAGGCGATGCGCGCCGACGTCATCGACCGCGTCATCAGCGAGTACGTGCCGCCCGGCTCGATCGACGAGCAGTGGAACATCGCCGGCCTGGAGGAGACGCTCAAGAAGGAATTCGCGCTCGACCTGCCGCTGCAGAAGTGGCTGGACGAGGACAGCTCGCTGCACGAGGAGTCGCTGCGCCGGCGCATCCTGGAGGAGGCGGTGGCCCAGTACCGCGCCAAGGAAGAGCTCGCCGGCGCGCCGGTGCTGCGCCAGTTCGAGAAGGCGGTGATGCTGCAGGTGCTCGACAGCCACTGGAAGGAGCATCTGGCCGCCATGGACTACCTGCGCCAGGGCATCCACCTGCGCGGCTATGCGCAGAAGAACCCCAAGCAGGAGTTCAAGCGCGAAGCCTTCGAGATGTTCCAGGAAATGCTGGAGAACATCAAACGCGAAGTCATCTCGGTGCTGTCGCGAGTGCAAGTGCGTGCCCAGGAGGACGTGCAGGCCGTCGAGGAGCGGCAGCAGGTCGACGAGGGCAAGATGCAGTTCCAGCACGCCGATCCGGGCAGCTACAGCGCCGACGAGGAAGCCGAGCAGGTGGTGGCGGCGTCGCAGACCGTGGTGCGTACCGGCGCCAAGATCGGCCGCAACGAGCCTTGCCCGTGCGGTTCGGGCAAGAAATACAAGCATTGCCACGGTCGTCTCGAAGGGTAAGCGAAGCATGGCGGTGGGTTGGACTGGTTTGCCCCGGCTGGAGCCGGTGGCGGGGATTCGCGTGGGCACGGCCAAGGCGCACATCAAGAAGCCGGACCGGCGCGATCTGGTGCTGTTCGAGCTGGCTGAGGGCAGCGTCTGCGCCGCGACCTTCACCCGCAACCGCTTCCGGGCGGCGCCGGTGCAGGTAGCGCAGCAGCACCTGGCGAGCGGCGCGCCGCGCTATCTGCTGATCAACACCGGCTACGCCAACGCTGGCATGGGCGAGCAGGGCTTGCGCGACGCGCTGGCCTCCTGCGCGGCGGTGGACGAGCTGACCGGCTGCGGCGCGCAGCGGGTGCTGCCGTTCTCCACCGGTGTGATTGGCGAGCCGTTGCCGGTCGACCGCATCCGCGCCGGCCTGCCGCAGGCGCTGGCGGCGCTGGACGCCGACGGCTGGGCGCTGGCGGCGGAAGGCATCATGACCACCGACACCGTGCCCAAGGGCAGCTCGCGGCGCTTCGAAGTCGGCGGTCGCAGCTACACCATCACCGGCATCAGCAAGGGTGCCGGCATGATCAAGCCGAACATGGCCACCATGCTGGCGTTCATCGCCACCGACGCCCGGGTCGCGCCGGACGCTCTGCAAGCGCTGCTGGGCCAGGCGGTGCGCCGCTCCTTCAACCGCATCACGGTCGACGGTGACACCTCCACCAACGATTCTTGCGTGCTGGTGGCCACCGGCGCCGCCGGCGGCCCTGAGCTGGGCGCGGATTGCGCCGAGTTGGCGGCGGCGGTGACCGCCGTCTGCGAAGAGCTGGCGCAGGCCATCGTCCGCGACGGCGAGGGCGCGACCCGCTTCATCACGGTCGAGGTGCGCGACGGCGCCGACGAGGCCGAGTGCGAGCGGGTGGCCTACGCTATCGCCGAGTCGCCGCTGGTCAAGACCGCGCTGTTCGCCGGCGACCCGAACTGGGGCCGCATTCTGGCGGCGGTGGGGCGCGCCGGCGTCGACGACCTGGACGTCGATCGGGTGCGGCTCTTCCTGGACGACCTGTGCATCGCCGAGCGCGGCGGGCGGGCGCCGGGCTACCGCGAGGAGGACGCGGCCGCTGTGGTCCGCAAGCCGGAGTTCACGGTCGGCGTGAGCCTCGGCCGGGGCGAGGCGCGCGCCACGGTATGGACCTGCGACCTGTCGTACGACTACGTGCGCATCAACGCCGACTACCGCAGCTGACATGACCGCCGACCTCCCGGCCGTGGTGCACGTGGCCGCGGCGGCGATCTTCGACCGGCGGGGGCGGGTGCTCATTGCCCGTCGCCCGCCGCACGTCCATCAGGGCGATCTCTGGGAGTTCCCCGGCGGCAAGCTCGAGCCTGGCGAGAGCGTCGAGCAGGCGCTGCGCCGCGAGTTGTGGGAAGAGCTGCACATAACGCCGCTGCGCAGCCGGCCGCTGATCCGCGTGCCTTTCCAGTATCCGGACAAGCGTGTGCTGCTGGATGTCTGGCGGGTCGACGAGTTCGCCGGCGAGCCGCATGGCCGCGAGGGGCAGCCGGTGCGCTGGGTCGCTCCCGGCGAGCTGCCGGGCTACGCTTTCCCCGCCGCCAACCGGCCGATCGTCGCGGCGGCGCGCTTGCCGGAGCGCTATCTCATCACCGGGTCGTTCGCCGACGACGCCGATTTCCTCGCCCGGCTGCGACGGGCGCTCGATCAGGGTATCCGCCTGGTGCAGCTGCGGTTCAAGGAACGCGCGCCGGCGCGCGCGACGCTGGTCGACGCCATGCGCATGGCTCGGGCCGCCGGCGCCGCGGTGGTGGTGAACGGCGACTTGGCGCTGGCGCTCGACCTCGAGGCCGACGGCATTCACCTCACATCCGGCGACTTGCGGCGCCTGTCGGCGCGGCCGGTGCCGCCCGACCTATGGTGCGGCGCTTCCTGCCACGATGCCGACGAGCTGGCGCACGCGGTCGCCCTGGGCGTGGACTTCGCCGTGCTCTCGCCGGTCTGCGCCACCGCCAGCCACCTCGGCGCCGCGCCGCTCGGCTGGGAGCGGTTCAAGGCGCTGATCGCCGACCTGCCGCTGCCGGTCTATGCGCTGGGCGGCCTGGGCGACGCCGATCTGCCGCAGGCGCTGAGCTGCCGCGCCCAGGGCGTGGCGGCGATCGGCGCCTATTGGGGGCGCTGAGCTTCGGCAACGTCGCCGTCGCGGCCGTGCCACGATGCCTTCCGGCTCTCCTCCCGTGCGACGAAACCCGTCGCAGTGTCCCGCTATCGTCCACGACGAACAGCAGTAGTCGGAGGATACGGCGTTGGCGCTCGATACCCTGGATATCCCCGCTTTTCTTCTGCGCGGCGGCAAAGCGGCCGGTGTGCCGCTCGACGACGCGACCCGGGCCTATCAGCCGTGGCTGGGCAGCTGGGCGATCGAGATCGCTTTGGCGCTTGGCTGGGCGCGCCCGCAAGACAAGGGCCGTCCTCCCGGTATTTTCGAGGATGCGGACTTTCTGCGCGTTACCGGCCTGCCGCCCCTGGAGGACGACGAGGACGATGACTCGCCGCAGCGTGTTCGCCGGCGCGGTGGCGCCTTCTACGAGCGGCGCTTGCGCAAGCGCCTCGCGCAGCTGAAAGCCCAGGGCATCGCCAAGGACCTGCCGCTGTTCACCAACCTCGCGTTGTTGGCGCAGGTGCTCGGGCTGTCGCTGGGAGAGCAGGTGCTGCTGGCGTTCGCGGTAGCGTGCGATGCCTTCCCGGCGTTCAAGTGCGCACTGTCGCCGTTCACGGCGCCGACCTCGACGCCCGACCTGTGCCGGCTGCTGAGTCGGATTTCGGGCTTGCCGCTGCCGGCGCTGCAACGGGCGGCGGAGGCCGACTCGCCGCTGCTGTCGTCCGGGCTGGTGCGGCTCGATCACACGGTGCGCGATCTGGATAGCAAGCTCGATGTGATCGACGGTCTGAGCGGCATCATGTTGACGTCGCATGACAGCGCTGAGCGGCTGATCGCGCGCTTCGTGCGGCCGGTGGCCGAGGGATCGCTGACGCTGGCGGACTTCCCGCACCTGCACCGCGATGCCGAGGTGCTGACCGCTTACCTGCGCCAGAGCCTGGCGGCGGGCGCCAGTGGGGTCAACGTGCTGCTGTACGGTCCGCCGGGCGTGGGCAAGACCGAGTTCGTGCAGGCACTGGCCGCGACCTTGGGCATCCAGCTCTACGAGATCGGTTTCGCCGACGACGATGGCGACCCGATCTGCGGTGCGGCGCGGTTGCGCGCTTACAGCTTTTGCCAGCGGTTGCTGGCCCGGCGGCGGAACGCGCTGCTGATGTTCGACGAGATCGAGGACGTGTTCCAGGCGGGCGATTCGCCGATCGCGCTGTTCGACGGCGGTGGCCGCTGCCGCACCGCCGGCAAGGCCTGGATCAACCGCGCGCTGGAGAACAACCCGGTGCCGGCGCTGTGGATCTCCAACAGCGTCGATCACATCGACCCGGCCTATCTGCGCCGCTTCGATTACTCAGTGGAGTTCCCGATCCCGCCGCAGCGGGTGCGCCAGAACATCGTCCGTCACTACCTGGGCGAGCTGGCGCCGTCGCCGGAGTGGCTGGCGGCGTTGGCGGCGAACGACCGCCTCACGCCAGCGCAGCTGCAGCGGGCGGCGCGGGTGGCACGCTTGGTCGGAGCCGGTGATCCGCAGCGAGCGATCGCGGTGGTGGAGCAGACCTTGCAGCGCAGCGCCCAACTGCTGCAGCAGCCGCGCCCGCTCGCCCACAGCCGTCGTCCCACCGCGTATGACCCGAGCCTGATCAATGCCGACGTCGATCCGTCACGGCTGCTGGTGGGGCTGAGGCGGCGGCCGCAAGCGTCGCTGTGCTTCTATGGTCCGCCCGGTACCGGTAAGAGCGAGCTGGCGCGCTACCTGGCCGAGGAGCTCGACAAGCCGCTGCTGGTCCGTCGGGCGTCCGACCTGTTGAGCATGTGGGTGGGCGGTACGGAGAAGAACATCGCGGCGATGTTCGCCGCCGCTCGCACCGAGGACGCCGTGCTGCTGCTCGACGAGGCCGACAGCTTTCTCGCCGATCGGCTCGGTGCGCACAACGCTTGGGAAGTCACCCAGGTCAACGAGCTGCTCACGCAGATGGAGGCGTTCGACGGCATCTTCATTTGCACCACCAACCTGATCGAGCGGCTCGACTCGGCCAGCCTGCGGCGTTTCACCTTCAAGGTCAGGTTCGACTACCTCGCGCCGGCGCAGCGCTGGGCGATGTTCCGCCAGGAGCTGGCCCGCCTTGGCGGCGACCTGGGGCAAGCGGCGGCCTGGGAGTCGCGCGTGCGCGGGCTGGATAGGCTGACGCCCGGCGATTTCGCGGTGGCGGTGCGGCAATTCGCGTTGGCGGACGAACCGCCCACGGCCGAGGCGTTGTTCCAGTCATTGGAGGCGGAGTGCCGCTTGAAGCGCGGCGGCGCCGGGCGTATCGGCTTCGTCTGGTAGGCTCGGCGCGGCGGGAGCCCGGAGGCTCCGCGCCGCTGTGGGACGTACCGCTCGGACCGCTCGCCGGCTTCAGCCGTCCAGTTCGTCGTTGGCCGAGACGCTCGGCGCTGACAGGCGGGTGAGTTGCTCGTCGTCGAGATCGGGCCCCGGAATGTGGTTGCTGCCATCGAGCCAGGCGCCGAGGTCGATCAACCGGCAGCGCTTACTGCAGAACGGACGATATGGCGACTCCGGGCCCCAGGGGACCGGGGTCCGACAGGTGGGGCATTTGACGGTAGCCATGTCGCAACAGACCTCCCGCGACCGATCGGGTTCCATCGGCCGCTTATTTCAGCAGGTCGTGGAAGCGATGCAAGCCGCTCTATAGAGCGCAGCAGCTCAAATGGAAATGTACCGTTTCCGCGGTCTGCACCGGGCGTTCGTGGGGCAGCGGTTGGACGAGGAAGCGTACGGTGAAGAAATGCTTACTACCGCTGATCTCGGCGAACTCGGGAGCGTCGAGCGGCAGGTGCACCCGCAGCAGCTGGTAGGGCGCGCTGCGATCCAGCATCTGCTGATAGACGCCGTTCTTGGCGATCTGCGGGCGCGGTTCGCAACTCTCGCGCAGCAGCCGCAGGATCAGGGCGGCGGCCTGGCGCAGCGTCTCCAGCGAACTCATCCACTCTTCCAGCTCGGCGCGGCGTACCGCCGCCGGCTGCAGCAGCCAGTGTTGGAACGCCGGCAGGTCGAAGCCGCAGGTGCCGCCGGGAATGCCGGCGCGCTGCATGACGCTGACCAGCAAGTCGTTGTTCTTCAACTCGTTGCCGGGCAGGCCGCGCGCCGACTTCATGGCGTCGGCCAGCCGCTGGCATTCGTCGAGCAGCTGTTTCAGCCGGCCGTGGTCGACGCCGGGGCTGGATTCCAGCCGCGCCAGGATGATGGTCAGCCGCTCCAGCTCCTTGACGATCTCGGTGCGAACATCGCCGCGCGCCGAAATGACCGCGAGGATGTCGATCAGCGCACCGACCACGTGCCGGCTGTGCCATTCGCTGTCGCCGGCGATGCCATGCCGTGCCTGGTGGAACAGGAACTCCAGGCGCAGCAGCGTGCGCACCCGCTCGTTGAGCGGCTGCTCGTAAACGGCCGTTTGAACCGGGCGGACAGGCACGCTGGCCATCGATCGCTTGAACCTCGGCGAGTCGCGAAGCGCAACATTGTCGCCCACCGGCCGGGGATGCTCAATCGGCAAATCCCGGCACTGTTCCGACGGTGCCGGGTTCGGTCAGGGTTTCTGTGCGGCCAGTTCGAGGTATTGACGATGAAGCCGCTCGACTTCGACGGCGAGGTCGTCGACCGCTCCGGCGTTGACGATCACGTCGTCGGCCCGCGCCAAGCGCTCCTCGCGGCTCATCTGCGCGGCCAGGATCGCTTCGGCTTCGCGCTGGCTGCAATTGTCGCGGGCCATCACCCGCTCGATCTGCACCTCGCGCGGGGTGTCGATCACCAGCACGCGGTCCACGATCCGCGCCAGGCCGCCTTCCAGCAGCAGCGGCGCCACCAGCAGCACGTAAGGGGCGCCGCCCGCGCGCGTCGCCTCCAAGTCCTGGAGGATCCGGTCGCGGATCAGCGGGTGCAGGATGCTCTCTAGCCGGGCGCGGTCCTCCTGCCGCGCGAACACGCGCTGGCGCAGCGCGCGGCGGTTCAGGCTGCCGTCGTCGTTGAGGATGTCGCGACCGAAGGCGGTGGTCAGCTCCGCCAGACCGGGCTGCCCCGGCTCCACGACCTGTCTTGCGGCGATATCGGCGTCGACGATCGGTACGCCGCGCGCAGCGAACATGTCGGAGACGGTCGTCTTGCCGCTGGCGATACCGCCGGTGAGTCCAACGATCAGCATACAGTCCTCAACTCAAACCCGTAGCTCGCAGGTAGAACCCGATCAGCTCGTCGCGCCACATCAGCGCTAGCCAGCCGGCGGCGGCCAGATACGGCCCGAACGGGATCGGAATGTTGCGGTCGCGGCCGCGCAGGACGATGAGTCCGATGCCGACCACCGCGCCGACCAGCGACGATAGCAGAATGACGAGCGGCAGGCTCTGCCAGCCGAGCCAGGCGCCGAGCAGGGCCAGCAGCTTGAAGTCGCCGTAGCCCATGCCTTCCTTGCCGGTGAGCAGCCGGAATACGTGGAACACCGACCACAGGCTCAGGTAGCCGGCCGCCGCGCCGATGATGCTGGTCTGCGGCGCGACGAACACGTTGCCCAGGCTGAGCAGCAGGCCGAGCCACAGCATCGGCAGGGTGATCGCGTCCGGCAGGATCTGCTCGTCGAAGTCGATCACGCTCAGCGCCACCAGCGCCCAGGTCAGCACCAGGCCGGCCAGCGCCTGCGCGCCGAAGCCGAAGCGCCAGGCCACGGCGGCCGACAGCAGGGCGGTGGCCAGCTCGACGATCGGATAGCGCGGCGAGATGCGCGCCCGGCAGTGGCTGCAGCGGCCGCGCAGCCATAGGTAGCTCAACACCGGGATGTTTTCCCAGGGGCGGATGCGGTGCTTGCAGTGCGGGCAGTGCGAAGGCGGCCAGGCCAGGCTCAGGCGCTCCGCCTCCGTGCCTGGTTGTTCGCCGTTGAGTTCCTGGCACTGGCGGCGCCACTCCGCTTCGAGCATCCGCGGCAGCCGCAGGATCACGACGTTGAGGAAGCTACCCACCAGCAGGCTGAAAACGAACACGGCGGCCGCGAAGGCCGCCGGATTCGAGCGAAACAAATCGAAGAGTGCCATCGTCGCGTGTCGCGCCGCCTAGACCACGGAGCCGAGCTGGAAGATCGGCAGGTACATGGCTACCACCAGGCCGCCGACCAGGATGCCGAGAATGGCCATGATCAGCGGTTCGAGCAGGCTGCTCAGGCTGTCGACAGCGTTGTCCACTTCTTCCTCGTAGAAGTCCGCCACTTTCGCCAGCATGGAGTCGAGCGAGCCGGATTCCTCGCCGATGGCCACCATCTGCACCATCATGTTCGGGAACAGGTTGGTGAGCTTCATCGACACCTGCAGCTGCTGACCGGACGAGACCTGCTCGCGCATCTGCAGCACGGCCGTTTCGTACACCGAGTTACCGGTGGCGCCGGCCACTGACTCCAGCGCGTCCACCAGCGGCACGCCGGCGGCGAACATGGTGGACAGGGTGCGCGCGAAGCGCGCGTAGGCGGCCTTGTGCAGAATCACACCGATGATGGGGATCCTCAGCACCAGGCGATCCAAGCCGTTACGGAAAGCGCGCGAGCGGCGCTTGGCCTGGGTGAAGGCCACGACCACGGCGACGACGCCAAGGATCACGGCCCACGCATAGCTCTGCATGAAGGCGGAGAGATTGAGCACCATGCGGGTGAACGCCGGCAAGTCGGCGCCGAAGCCCTGGAACAGCGCTTCGAACTGCGGCACCACCCAGATCAGCAGGATCATGGTGACGATGATGGCCACCACGATCACCGCCGTGGGGTAGAACAGCGCCTTCTTGATCTTTTTCTTGATCGACTCGGTCTTTTCCTTGTAGGTGGCGATCTTGTCGAGCAGGGTGTCGAGCACGCCGGCCTGCTCGCCGGCGGCGACCAGGTTGCAGAACAGGTTGTCGAAGTACTGCGGGTGCTTGGCCAGCGCCTCGGACAGCGCGGTGCCGCCTTCGACGTCGGCCTTGATGCCCAGGATCAGGTCCTGCATCCGCGGGTTCTCGTGACCGCGGCCGATGATCTCGAAGGCCTGTACCAGCGGGACGCCGGCGTCCATCATGGTCGCCATCTGCCGGGAGAACACGGCGATGTCGCCCGGCGTGATCTTCTTGCCGGTTTTGGCGAACAGCTGCGACTTCTTCTGCACCTTCTTGGGCACGATGCCCTGGCGGCGCAGGTCGGCCTTCACCGCGGCGGCGTTCGCGGCCTGGCTTTGCCCCTTCACCGTGGCGCCACGTTTGTCTTGCCCCTCCCAGACGAAGGTGGCCAACTTCGCGGTCTTCTGTGCCATGGTTTAATCCCTGGTGACGCGGTTGAGTTCCGCTAGACTGGTTATCCCCTGCTTGACCTTGCGCAGCCCGGACGTGCGCAGATCGGCGATGCCTTCGCGCTTGGCCTGTTCAGCGAGCTGCAGCGAGGTGCCCCCCTCCATGATGAGGCGCCCCATCTCCTCGGAGATCGGCATCACCTGATAGATACCGACGCGGCCCTTATAGCCGTCCACGCATTGGTCGCAGCCCTTGGGCTCGTAGATCGTCAAGCCCTCCAGCTCGTCCTCCTGGAAGCCCTCCTTGAGCAGCGCTTCCTTTGGCAGCTGCACCGGCCGTTTGCAGTTGTTGCAGAGCCGGCGCGCCAGACGCTGCGCGATGATCAGGATCACCGAGGAGGCGATGTTGTAGGGCGGGATGCCCATGTTGGCCAGACGGGTGAGGGTCTGCGGCGCGTCGTTGGTGTGCAGCGTGGACAGCACCAGGTGACCGGTCTGCGCCGCCTTGACCGCGATCTCGGCCGTTTCCAGGTCACGGATCTCACCGACCATGATGACGTCCGGGTCCTGACGCAGGAAGGCGCGCAGCGCCGAGGCGAAGGTCAGGCCGGCCTTGGGGTTGAGATTGACCTGGTTGATGCCGGGCAGGTTGATTTCCACCGGGTCCTCGACGGTGGAAATGTTGCGGTCGGGCGTGTTGAGGATGTTCAACGCGGTGTACAGCGACACCGTCTTACCGCTACCGGTGGGGCCGGTGACCAGCACCATGCCGTAGGGTTTGTGGATGGCGCTGAGGAACGCCTCCTTCTGCTCCGGCTCGTAGCCGAGCATGTCGATGCCCAGCTTGGCGCTGCTCGGGTCGAGGATACGCAGCACGATCTTCTCGCCGAACAGCGTCGGGCAGGTGTTGACGCGGAAATCGATCGCCCGGGTCTTGGACAGCGCCATCTTGATGCGCCCGTCCTGCGGCACGCGCTTCTCGGCGATATCCATGCGCGACATCACCTTCAGGCGGGCGGCGATGCGCGCCGCCAGCGCGATCGGCGGGCTGGCGACCTCGCGCAGCACGCCGTCCATGCGGAAGCGCACCCGGTAGGTCTTCTCGTAGGGCTCGAAGTGGATGTCCGACGCGCCCTTGTTGATGGCGTCCAGCAGCACCTTGTTGACGAAGCGCACCACCGGCGCGTCGTCGGCATCGGGGTCGGTGATGTCCGCGGGCGGCTCGTCGTCGCCGGCGGTGATGGACAGGTTCTCGAGATCCTCGTCCAGGTCGAGGTTCGACATGGTGGTGCCGGCCGCGTCGAGCGCGCGGTCGATCATCCGGTGCAGCTTGTCGTCCTCGACCAGGATCGCGTCGACGCTGAGGCCGGTATGGAACTTGATCTCGTCCAGCGCCTCGAGATTGGTCGGGTCGGAGACCGCCACGAACAGCCGCTTGCCGCGCTTGAACAGCGGCAGCGCGAGGTGCTGGCGGATCAGCTTGTCCTTGACCAGCGTGACCACCGCCGGATCCGGATCGACGGCGTCGAGGTCGAGCAGCGGGACGCCAAACTCGTGCGAGGCGATATCGGCGATCGTCCGCGCGGGCATGCGCCCGTTCTGCACGAGATAACTGACGACCGACAGCTTGGCTTTGCGGGCTTCGTTGACGGCCTCGCGCGCTTGCTCTTCGTCGAGCAGGCCGTCTTTGACCAGCCGGCCGGCGAGGCCGCCGATCTTCATCGTGGGACTTGCGGTGGCCATACGGTGAAGTGTTGTTATTCCGCTTTCTCGGGAGGGGAGGCCATCGTCCATGTGCCGCTTGCAAGTCCTGACCGCACGATCGACGATCCCCCCACGGCCGTCAATTCAAGAAGGACTTCAAAGGACTATAAACCATTCCAAATGCAGGGACTAGAAAACCGCGGGAACGGTTCCCGAAGTTGCGAACGGCGTCACGATAGCGTTTCGTCGCCGGAAAAAACGTCGACCGGTTCCTGCATGAAATAGCCTTGGATGTACTCCACGCCGCAGCGCCAAAGTACCGCCAGATGCATGGCGTCTTGCACCAGCGCGGCGACGGTGTGCGCGCCCAACGCGCGGCAATGGCCGGTCACCGCCTGCACCGTTTTCTGATGCTCGAGGTTGGTGCCGATGTCGCTGGTGAGCTGTGGCGCCAGCTTGACGAAGTCCGGCCGCAGCGCGCCGATCAGCGCCGGATCGCAGTCGCCGCCGGCGCCGAAATGCTCTAGCGCCACCCGGCAGCCCAGATCGCGCAGGCTCGCCACCAACGCGGCCGTCTCCGCGGGATGGCGCAGGGCGGTGCGGTGCCGGATCTCGAACACCAGCCGTTGGGGGGCGACGGTGGTCTGCGCGAACTTGTCCTTGAGCCAGGCGCGGAATGCCGGAGCGACGACGGTCTCGGGGAGTAGCTTGAGAAACAGGATGGGCTGATCCTGCAGCGTCCGCTGTTCCTCCAGCACGTGGAGCGCCCGAGCGGTGATCCACTGATCGAGCTCCACCGCCAGGCCGAGCCGCTGCACGGTCGGCAGGAATTCCTGCGGCAGCACGTCGCGGTTGGATTCGTTCAGCATGCGCACGAACACCTCGTAGAACGAGGTCGGCTGGCCGCTGAGGCTGGCGATGGGCTGATACACCAGCCGGAAGCGGCCGGCGCGCAGCGCTTTGCCCACCGGCTCGGTCCAGGGGCCGCCGCTGTCGGCGGTCGCGGTCGGCGCCGGCTGCGTCGTCGCTTGCTGCTCCGCCGCGCGGCGGGCGCGGGCGATGGCCTCGTCGGCCGACGGCTCCTGGCCGGTGAGCAGGGTAAGTCCCAGCCGGCTGTCCAGGGCCGCGCCATCGGGCAACTGGCGCAGCTGCTCGGCGAGAACTTGGGAGAGCCGCTCCAGCCCCTGGCCGCCTAGCCCCGGCAGCAGCACCGCGATGCCATCGGCGGCCACCTGCGCCGCCATGGCTAGCGGCGGCAGCTGCCGGCGCAGGGTGTCGGCGATCAGCACCGCCGCCGAGCGCTCGGCGGAGAACAGCACGTACAGCAGGGCGCTGTCACGCGCGGCCGATCCGGCGGCCAGCACCGTACGCAGCGCCTCGACGAAATACCGGCGGTTGAACAGGCCCGTGGTCGGATCGTACCGGGCCAGATACTGATAGGCCGCGCGCAGCCCGCGCGCGCGCTCGATCCGGTTCCTGACGATGGCCGCCAGATCCTTGGCATCGATCGGCAGGCCGACGATGGCGTCCACGCCGGCGGCCGCCGCGCCTTCGTCGAGGGCGCGCTTGCTGTCGCCGGTGAGCACTAGCACCGGAAGCGGGAAATGGGTCTCGGTTTGCCGCACCGCTTGCACCAGTTCCAGCGGGTCGGCGTCGGTGAGCGCGGCGTTGATCAGCAGCAGATCGAAGTGGCTATGGTCCAGGCGGGGCAGCAGCTCGCGGGCGGAAGTGATCCGCTCGGCGTCGAAGCCGGCCTTGGCGAGCGCGGCCACGACCGTGATCAAGCCGCCGTCGGGGGCATCGAGCGCCAGGATGCGCCCGCCGTGGGCAGGCGTGGCGGGCGGCAGCTCGCGCAGGCGGTGCAGCAGCGCCGGCCGATTGAGCGGCAGCGGGAAGAAGGCGCTGCCGCCGGCTTGCACCGCGGTCAGCCGCCGGTCGATGTCGTCGGCGGCGCTCACGAAGAACAGCGGTACGTCGTGGCCGGCGCGTTCCTGCTGTTCCACCACCAGCTCCAACCCTTGGCGCGGATCGGCGAGCAGGTCCAGATCCAGCACGATCGCCAGCGGCGTTACGGCGCGGGCGGCGTTGCGCAGCACGTCGAGGTTGACGAAGCAGCGCACCCGCCAGCCGTGCTGGCGCAGTTCCTCGGCCAGATCGTCGCTCAGGGCCGGGTCGCGGAGGGCGAGATAAACCGGCCGGTCGGCGCGCGCGGAATGGGCGGTGCGTTCCGTCTGGACGGAGCTGAAGGCCATGGCGCGAAGCCTCTAGTTATTTATTTAGTGAATATTAAGCAGGCCTATTCCCTAAGCATACTTCATCGTGGAATTTGGCAAAAACACTATCATTTCTGAGACTAATACGCCGAATCGCGCGGGTATGTCGCGCCTGGTGGCAATGCGGGCGAGCGCTTAAGTGATGCGCGCCAGCATGCGGCGGTTGCCGGTCAGCCGCGACCAGGCGCGGCCGACGTGGTACCAGTGCAGCAGATAGGCTTCGTGCAGCAGGTGCGCCGCTAGCTGCGGCGACCAGCGCAATTGCGGATCGGCCGCGCAGGGCAGCGGTTCGAGGCCGAGGCCATGGGCCAGGGTCAGGCTGCGCGCCAGATGGAAGCGGTTGGTGATCAGGATCGGCCGGTGCGGGTCGCCGGCCAGCAGCTGGCGGGCGTGGCGCAGATTCTCCAAGGTATGGCGCGAGCGGTCTTCGGTCAGGATCTGCTCGGCGGCGACACCTCGGGCGAGCAGATAGCGGCGCCCGGCCATCGCTTCCGATGGGCCGTGCCGGCTGGTGCGGCCGCCGAGAATGACGATCTTACAATCCGGCCGGTCGCGGTACAGTTCCAAGGCGCGGTCCAGGCGCTCACGGAACGCCGGGCCAGGCTGGCCCCGCTCCAGCATTTGCCCCAGCACCAGGCGCTGGCCGGGGGCGCTGACGTGCGTGGGCGCGCGCCGCGCCACCGCCACGATCCGCACCAGCAGCAGCGCCAGCAGCACGCCGCCGGTGGCGATCAGCAGCAGGGTGGAGAGCGCCAACGTGAAGAAACCGTCGCTGCCTATGGCGCCGAGGCGAACGCGGTTGAGCATGGCGTCCCTCTCACACCGGCCGCGTCCGCGCTCGGCCGGACGCGGCGGGGCGGCGCGGCGGCAGCAGCCGCAGCGAGCGTAGCAGCCCGATCGGGTCGAGACCGCGCCGCAGCAGCCGTCCGGCCACCATGAGAATGATCGCGGTGGTGTCCCGGCGCGGTATGTAGTGGCTCGGCCGCAGGTTGGGCGGGTAGATCGCTTCGGTTTCGATGTGGGCGATACGGAAGCCGCGTTGGGCGGCGTCCACCAGGATCTCGCTCTCGAACACGAAACCGCGGGTGTAGTCGTGGCGGACGTTCACCTGCTCCAGCACTTCGCGCGGATAGAGCCGGAAGCCCGACTGGGTGTCGGCGATGGGATGGCCGGCCGCCCAGGAAATCCAGAAGTTGGCCATGCGGTTGCCGAATAGCCGCAGCGGCGGGGTCGCCTGGCGATTGCGCAGGCGGGCGGCGATGACGATGGCGTCCGGCTGCTCTTCGGCTTTCTGCAGCAGGCGCGGTATGTCGGCCGGATCGTGCTGGCCGTCGGCGTCGAGCGTGATCACCGCGTCCGCGCCCTGCGCCAGCGCGTGCATGGCGCCGCGCCAGAGACTGGCAGCCTTGCCGAGGTTGCGGTCGTTGCGTAGCACGGTCACCGGCAGCCCGGCCAACCGGTCGGCGGTGCCGTCGGTGGAGCCGTCGTCGACCACGATCACCGGCGCGAACGCCAGTGCGCCCCGCACCACCTCCGCCACCGTGGCCGCCTCGTTGTGGGCGGGAATGACGACCATCACCCGCGGATGGTCGTTGCGGTCGTTCGGGCGTTGCATCGAGGTTGCCTCCGGTTGCGCTAGATCATCGCGCCGTTGATCGAGATGACCTGGCCGGAGATATAGCCGGCCTCCTCGGAGGCCAGGAACGCCACCAGTGCCGCGACCTCCTCCGGACGGCCGGCGCGCTGCATCGGCACCAGGCGCTTGATGGCGTCCCGGTCGAACACGTTCTCGGTCATGCTGCCCTCGATGATGCCCGGCGCCACCGCGTTGACCGTGATCCGCCGGCTGGCGAGCTCCAGCGCCAGCGCCCGGGTGGCGCCGTGCAGGCCGGCCTTGGCGGCCGCGTAGTTGGCCTGGCCGCGGTTGCCGCGCACCGCCGCCACCGAGGAGATGTTGATGATCCGTCCCCAGCGGGTGCCGATCATCGGTAGCAGCAACGGCTGGGTGACGTTGTAGAAGCCGTTGAGGTTGATGTCGATGATGCGGCGCCACTGCTCGCCGCTCATGCCGGCCATGGGCGCGTCGGCGTGCGCGCCGGCGTTGTTCACCAGCACCTGGATCGGGCCGTCTTCGAGCAGCCGCTCAAGCGCGGTCCGCGTCGCCTCCGCGTCGCACAGATCGAAGCACGCCGCCTGCGCCGAGCCGCCGTTGCCGCGCAATTCCTCGGCCAGTGCCTCGGCGCGTTCGGGACGGCTGTGACCGTGCACCACCACGTGCATGCCGGCCTGCGCCAGCCGCCGGCAGATGGCGGCGCCGATGTCGCCGGTGCCGCCGGTAACCAAAGCTCGTTTCATACCTCTCCCGCGCTCATGACCGTAGCCCGCCCGCTGGCTAGCTCGCGCTCGCCGACGCGCACGCTGAAGCTGTAGATCAGGTTGCCGCCGTCGGCCAGCATGCGGCGCGCCTCGACTTGCAGGGGCTCGGCGATATCGTCCAGGTATTCCACCGTCAGCCGCAGGTCGCGCGCCGCCACCAGCAGCCCCGGCGCCGGCCGCCGGCCGGCGGCCGCGTTCAGCAGGCCGCCGTGCACCGCCATCGCCTGCGCACCGTACTCCAGGGCGTGGATCGCCGACAGTCGGCCGTCGCGTCGTAGCGGGTTGGCCGGATCGAGATGGCTGCGGCTCACGCAGCGCACCGAGTCGTCGTCCCAGCGCTCGACTCCGTCGAGCAGGCACATCCGCCCCTGATGCGGGATCAGTTCGAGAATGCGGTCGCGTTCGATCAGCATGGCCGCAGCACGACTCGCAGTGCCCGCTCGTCCAGGTACGGCAGATGCGCCTCGCCGCCGCCGCGCGCCAGCGCCGCCAGCAGCGGCAGGCTGCAGGCCATCGGGTTGGACTGCCGCAGCCGCTCCAGCGCCGGATCGTCCAGGCGGTCGGCGGTCGCCGCGGTGTCGAGCGTCAGATCCAGGCGGCAGCGGGTCGACGCCACGGGCTGCGGCGTAAGCAGCAGCGCCGCCGCGAAGTCGGCGTCGATGCCGCTTTTCTCGCGAATCGGTTCCGGCGGCAGGCTGTCGTAGGCGATCAGCAGCACGTTCTCGCGCTCGGTGGCGACCTGGGCGACGGCTTCCAGCAGACCGATACCGAAGCTGGCCTGGCCGGCGGCGATGCTCAGCGACGGCGCCTGCGAGCGCGCGGCGATGGCGAAGTAGCCGGCCGGCGCGTTGTGCACCGAGTTATGGAAATGGGTCGGCGACACCGGGCGCTCGGGTTGCGCCAGAGCGCGGCAGATCTTGTCGGTGATATGGCTGTCGCCGAGGCTGGAGACGAACACGAACTGCAGGCCGTGGTCGGCGTCATGGTCCTGCATGGCCTCGTGCGCCACCTGTAGCGCCAGCTTGATGGTGGTGGTGGCGCGCCGCCGCTCGTTGGCCGGCAGCAACGCCGGCGCCAGCCCCGCCAGCGGCGCGGGCTGATAGGGCTGTTCGCCGCGCAGGATCGGCGCGGCCTGTTGCCAGCCATTCAGGCCGGGGCCGATCAGCGCGGCACCGCTGAGGTAGATCGCTGTCATGCCGGTACTCCGAACACCAGGCTGCAGTTGCTGCCGCCGAACCCCAGGGAGTTGGTCAGGGCGAAGCGCACCGGCCGCTCCTCGGCTTGGCGCACGATGCGCAGTTTCAGCGCCGGATCGACGCGCTCGGTGCCGACCGAGGCCGGTATCAGCCCATGCTCGATACTCAAGGCGCAGACCGCCGCCTCGACGATGCCCGCCGCTCCCAGCGTGTGGCCGGTCGCGCCCTTGGTGGAGCTGCAGCGCACGTCGGCGCCGAGCGCGCTCAGCACGGCGAGATCCTCGGCGGCGTCGTTGGCCGGCGTGGCGGTGCCGTGCAGGTTGACGTAGTCGATGGCGTCCGCGCTCAGGCCGGCGCGTTCCAGCGCGCGGCGGATGGCCGCCGCCGCGCCGGCGCCTTCCGGGTGCGGAGACGACATGTGGTAGGCATCGGCGGTCTCGCCGTAGCCCAGCAGGCTCAGACGCGGCTCGCCCGGCGCGGCGCGGGTGAGCAGCGCGAAGCCGGCGCCTTCGCCGATGGAGATGCCGTCACGGTCGCTGTCCCAGGGGCGGCACGGTCGGCTCGACACCAGTTCCAGCGAGCGGAAGCCGTACAGGGTGGTCAGGCACAGACTGTCGACGCCGCCGACCACTGCCGCATCGCACAGGCCCACCTCGATGTGGCGCCAGGCTATGGCGAACACCTTGGCGCTGGAGGAGCAGGCGGTGGAAATGGTGGCGGCCGGTCCGCGCAAGCCGAGCACACGACGGCAGAACTCGCTGAGCGCGAACAGGTCGTGGGTCTGGTGCAAGCGGAAGTCGGACGGCAGGCGGCCATCGGCGTCGAGCCGGCGGTAGGCGGTTTCGGTCTCGGCGATGCCGGACGTGCTGGTGCCGAGAAACAGACCGATCCGCTCAGCGCCGAACGAGCGCACCGCCGCGGCGACTGCGTCGGTGAAGCCGTCCTGCTGCAGTGCCAGCAGCGCCAGCCGATGGTTGCGGCAGTCGAACGCCTGCAGCGAGTCCGGCAGACGTACGTCCTCGACGCCGTCGACCCGGCCGATCCAGGTGTCCAGCGGCGCTTCGTCCAGATCGCAGGGCCGAAGACCGCTACGGGCCTGGCGCAGCGCCTCCAGATGGGTGGCGCGACCAGCGCCCAGCGCGGTGGTCAAAGTAAAAGCTGCGAGATTGAGCGGTGTCATTACACAGGGCCGGAATCCGGCTGTTGTTGCTTGAGCTGTCGGCCGGGGCCGAGTCATTCCAACACGGGGGCGCGAGCTGGCTCCTGATCGCGGTCAGCTGGCTGTCCGTGTCTCCCGCTGCCCTCCGACGCAAGGAACGCGTCGCCCCGAGCGTGAAGGGGCGAGTGTGACACGAAAGAGCCGGGATTTGTGTTAGAGACTCCTAACTGGCGCTGATTATAGGCGGGGGTGTCGACGCTGGCACCCGCCGCTGGACGACGCAGCGCCCAGGCGAAGGCGAAGCAGCCGCCTATGCCGAGCGCCACCGTCAGCCCGATGGCTCGCAGCACCGGCAACTGCGACAGCCCCAGCAGGGCGAACACGCCGACCGTGGAGGCGGCGCACAGCAGCAGGGCGTGCGCGGTCTGATGCGCGTCGTCGCCGTCGTCGAGGCGGCGGAAGAACAGGCTGTAGTCGATGCCCATGCCGACCACCAGCAATAGCGAGATCAGGTGGAACAGCGACAGGCGCTCGCCCAGCGCCAGCAGCAGCGCCAAGTCGACCGCCACCGCGGCGGCGACCGGCAGCGCCGCCGCCACCGCTGCCCGCAGCGAGCGCAGGCCCAGCCACAGGCATAGCAGCGCCGCGGCCGCGCCCCAGAGCGAACGCTCCAGCGCGGCGTCACGGAATCCGCTGACCATGTCGCTGGACCCCTGGCGCATGTCCACGTATTCCAGCCCGGTCAGCGCCGCGGCGCTCACCGCGGCCGCTATCCGCTCGCGCGCCGTGACGCCGTTCAGCGGCACGAAGGCGTGCCAGCCGTCGTCGCCGCGCGCGAGCAGGGGCAGCAGCCGCAGCTCCAGCGGTGTACCGGTCAGCGCGTCCAGGGTCAGCGGCCGCTGGCCGCGGGCGGCTTCCACCGCGCTCAGGAACGGCGCGAACGCTTCCGCTCGGAACGGCAGGCCGATGAGCGCTTGCTCCAGGGCGGTCGCCAGCCGCTCCGGCGGCGGCAGCGCCGCCTGGCGCGCGCGCTGCCGCGCCTGGCTAGGCAGATAGCGGCTGGGCAGGTCGAAACCGCTCAGGACGCCATCGCGCTGCAGCGACAGCAGCATCGGCTCGGCCGCTTCGGCGCGTTGCAGCAGGGTTTCCAGGTCCGGGGCGCGGATCAGCAGCAGATCGCGCACGTCGGCGGCGCCGAGCTGCTCGCGCAGCTCGCGGTCGAGCTGCCGCTGCGATTCGGCGATCGGACTCAAGGCCGTCAGATCGTTCTCCCACAGCCGCTCCCGTTGCGATGTCGCGTAGCCCAGCGCCGCCAGCACCAGCGCGATCGCCGTCCAGGGCGCGATTCGCGGCGTTCGCAGCAGGGCGGCGGCGAGGGTGCGTTGGCCGCGGTCGAGCGGTCGCCCGAAATGAGCCGGCAAGAGACCGGGGAGCAGCCAGCGGGTGATCGCCGCCGCACTCAGCAGGCCGATGGCGGCGAACACGCCGAGCTGCGTCAGGCCGGGAAAGTCGGTCCAGGCCAGGGCGGCGAAGCCGACCACCGAGGTGAGCACGCTCAGTCGCAAGGTCGGCCAGATCTTCTCCAGCCGCCGTCGCGGCGGCGCGCTGCCGTCCAGGTGGCTGAACAGATGGACCGGATAGTCCATGGCGACGCCGATCAGAGTCACGCCGAATGCTAGCGTGATGCCGTGAATGCCGCCGAACAGCAGGTCCACGGCGGTGGCGGCGATCAGCACCGCACCGCCCAGCGGCAGCGCGGCGAGCAGCAGCAGCCGGCCCGAGCGGTAGGCGAGGAGCAGCAGCGACACGGCCAGCAGCGTGCCCAGGGTGCCCACCCACCGCGTTTCCCGCTCGATGGTGGCCTTGGAATCGACCGCGAACACGCCCGGACCGCTCAGCAGCAGCGCCTGGTCGGGCGCGGCGACCGTGCGGAAACGATCGCGAACGATATCGAGCGCCTGCCGCTGCAGCTCGAGATCGAAGCCCTCGGCGCGGGTACGCAGCAGCAGCAGCGCGCGTTCGCCATCGGGACTGAACCACACGCCGTGGCGCTGAGCTGGGCCGTGCTCGGGGCGCCAGTATTGCAGCAGGCTGGTCAGTTCGGCGGTGGGGTCGGCCGGCAGGTAGCGCCGTTCCAGGGAAGCCGGCGAACTCAGCGCCTCCAGCCGCTGTCGCAGTTGCTCGTGCAGCGACGCGGCGCTGAATCGCTCGACGCTGACCGTGGGGCTGAGCAGATAGCGGTGCTGGAACAGCAGCTCCAACGCGGCCGGCGCCAGCCCCTCGCTGCCGTTGCTCACGAAGGCGAAGGCCGGTTCGGGCCGCAGCGCATCGGCGAGGGCGCGGCTGGTGGCGGCAAGCGTCGGGGCGTCGGCGCCGGTGATGCCGACCAGAATCACCTGGGCGGCGCGGCCCTGGCGCAGCTCATCGAGCAGCGCGTCCTCGGGGCGGTCCTGGGCGGCCGGCAGGAACACGCTCAGGCTGTTCTCCACGCGCAGGAAGACGGCCGCCCATACCAAACAATTGGCCAGCGCCACCAGCCACAGCAGTGGCCCGATCCGGAAGCGATTGATCACGGCTGCGAGGGGATGATTTCGAGCACGCTGCGGTCGCCGGTCGGCTCCTGGGTCTCGATCCGGAGCAGGCGCTGCCGTTCGCCGGCGAGCACGACCACATCGATGTAATCCGCCAGCGGTTGTTCGCGCGGGGTGAGCTTCAGCGACCAGCTCGCTTCGTCACCGCTCAGCTCGGTGTGGAACAGGCGCTCGACGGTGGCGGTGTCGCCGCCGAGGATGGCGCGCAGCGATTCCACGAAGGCCGCCAGTGGCGGATAGTCGGCCAGGACCAGCTGCTTGCGCTTACCGTCGGCCTGGCTGACGGTGATGGTCCCGCCGTCGATCTCGTAGGTCTCGACGCGCGGCGCGGTGTGCTCGCGCCGCAGATAGCCGGGCGGACGGAATTCCAGCGTGCCGCGGATTTCTATGGTGCCGCTCAGGATCGACAGGTGCTTGGTTTCGACGAACTGGTCGCGCAACGGCCCGCGCGCCGCCAGGCCCGCCATCAGCTGCTCGACGGTCAGCGCGCCGGCCCAGCCGGGCGCGAGCAGCAGCAGGCCGAGCAGCAGCGCCCGAGCCAGGCCGCGGTGGTGTTCAGCATGCCGTGTCGTCGTCCCAGTATTCATAGAAATTGAACCAGTTATAGGGCGCCTGTCGGGCATGGTACTCGAGTCGTTGGGCGTAGCGCTGTGTCCACTGTCGAACTTGCTGCTCCCGCTCCGCCCGCGACAGCTCGATCCGTTCGGCGAACGGCTCGAAGTGGATGTGGTAGCGATTGCCGCCGCGATAAATGCCGAAGAACAAAATCACCGGCACCTTGAGCGCGCCGGCCAGCAGGATCGGGCCGGCGGGAAAAACCGTATCGTGTCCCAGGAAGCGGCAACGCACCTGCTTGTCGCTGGTGTCGACGCGGTCGCCGAGCAGGCCGAGGATGCCGCCGCCGTCCAGCCATTCCTTGGCGCGCAGCAGCGTGTCCGGTTTGCCCAGCGGGATCACGGTGGCGGCGACGTCGGGATTGAGCGCTTCCAGCAGCGAGGTGATCAGCTGGTTGTGGTCGTGGTGCATCAGCACCTTGATCGGCGACATGTCGACGTTCACCCCGACCGCGCGCAAGCACTCGAAGCTGCCCAGGTGCGAGCCGAGCAGGATGCAGCCCTGGCGCCGTTCCATCAGCGCCTTCACCGTTTCCCAGCCGCTGCGGCTGATCTCGAAGCGCTGGAACTGGCCGGTGAGGAAGTACACCCGATCGAGAATGGTCGCGGCGAAGGTGTGCAAATGGCGGTAAACGTCCACGATGCCGGCGCGGCGGCCGAGCGCGGCACTGAGGAACTGCCGGGACGCGCGGCGTCCGCGCCGCCCGGTGATCAGGAAGTACAGCGTGATGGGGTGGAGCAGCAGGCGCGCCGGCGCCCGTCCCAGGCGTAGCGCGATCCAGCGAATCAGCCGCAGGGCCCAGGGGCTGCCGCGCTCGGACTGTTGCAGCCAGCGCCTGCTCATGAACGCGGCGCCAGGGACAGCACGCCCTGGGCGATGTCTCCCCCGTCCGTGCGGCAGTGGAAGCGCAGCCGGGTGTCGCCCTGCTCGGTGAGCTCGATGCGCAGCGGCTGGCCGGGGCGCAGCGGCTGCACGAACTTGACCTGCGGCACGCCGACCACCCGCAGCTCGGGGCGCAGACGGGCGGCGGCGGCCAGCACCTGGTCGAGGATCACCACGCCGGGCACCAGCGGATTGCCGGGGAAGTGGCCGGGCAGACAGGGGTGGTCCGGCGGGATTACGCAGTCGTAATGCAGCGGCATCAGTCTCGTCCCAGCGTGTGCAGCATGTCGAGTAGGGCTTGCCGCGGCAGTTTGCCGGCGGCGTTGCGCGGCAGCGCCTCGACCCGGTACAGCGGTCGCGGCAGGAAGGCCGGATCCAGCACCCGCCGCAGCCGCTCCAGGATGTCCTGGTTGCTCAGGCTGGGCGCCACCACCAGCGCGCACAGCCGGGTGCGCTCGTCGGCATGGTCGGGCATGACGAACACACCGTCCAGTACGCCCTCGATGGCTTGCAGCTTGAGATTGAGATCGGCCAGCGAGGCGCGCTTGCCAGCGATGTTGATCAGATCGGCGCTGCGGCCCAGCAGGCGGAACCGGCCGTCGGCCTCGACCTCCACCAGATCGTTCAGCGGCTGGCGCAGATCGTCCAGGTGGGCCACCTCGGCGCAGGCGCCGTCTTCGGTCGGCGTGATCCGGACGCCGGGGTACGGGGTCCACAGCGGGCCGTTGGTGGTGCGGCGGGTGGCGATGGCGCCGGTTTCGGTCGAGCCGTAGATCTCCAGCACCGGGGCCGCGAACGCCGCTTCGGCCTTGGCCGCCAGCTCGACGGGCAAGGGCGCGGTGGCGGACAGCACGAATTCCACCGCTGGCCAACGCAGTCCGGCTTCGACGCAGGCGCGCAGGTGCAGCGGCGTGGTCACCAGCACCCGCGGCGGTGGCAGGGCCGCCAGCCGGGCCTGGACGTCTGCCGGAAAGAACGGCCGGCCGGTGTCGATGCGCAGGCCGCTCACCAGCGGCAGCACGATGGTGGTTTCCAGACCGAACATATGCTGCGGCGGCACGGTCGCCAGCAGATTGCAAGGGCCGTCCGGAAAGGGCAGGCGGCGGCGGGTGAGCTCCGCGCCGGCGAACAACGCCCGCCAACGCTTGCGATGGGCGCTAGGCCGACCGGTGCTGCCGGACGTGAACAGCGTCACCGCCAGTCGGTCGGCGTCGATCAGCTGCGGCGGCGGCAGCGGCGCGGCGTCGGCCAGCGCGGCGTTTACCCAGGCGTCGTCGATGACCTGGCCGCCGGCGTGCTCGGCCAGCAGATCGGCGACGGTCTGCTCGGAGCGGTTCGGCGGCAGCAGCGTCTGCAGGCCGCGGCTCAGGCCGGCGGCGAAGGCCAGCAGAAAGGCGTAGCGGTTCTCGCACAGGTTGATCAGGCATGCGCCATCCGGCAGAGCGCCGGCCACGCGGGCGACGTCGTCCTGGAATTGCGGCAGCGTCAGCGCCAGGCCTTCATGCCAAGCGATGATGTCCCGCTCGCGAGCGCCGGCGATCAGGGGCAGCGTGCTCATGGGCTCGGTTTTTGGCTGTACATCAGACGACGGAAGTCGATCCGCCGCAGCTCGCGGAGAAAGCCGCGAAAACCCTGCGGTTGCGGGAAAAGGCGCCGGCGCAGCAGGTACTCGCCCACGAACAGCGCCGCCACCAGCAGGTAGTTGATGCCATTGGTGAACAGCGACCACAGCGCCGGCGGCGCCAGCAGCGCCAGCAGCAGGCACTCCGCGGTCAGCGCCGCGAACAGCAGTGTCCACGCGACGGTCACCTGCCGCGTGTAGCGCTGCCGCTGCGGCGTCAACTCCTCACCGAAGGCGATGGCGATGCGCGTGATCAACGGTGTCTCGCCGGGTTGCAGCGAGCGCAGGAAGCCGATCAGGAACAGTAGGTTGATGGCCACGGGCGGCAGGTACAGCAGCAGCTCGCCGCGCTCCAGCGACAGCAGCAGCGCCAGCGCCGCGGCCAGCGCGGCGACCGCCAGCCAGGCGGCGGGTCTGCCGCGGCGCAAGCTCGGCCACATGAGCCGCAGCAAAATCAAAGTCAAGATTGTCAGGCCCGGGTAGGGATCGGAAGCGGTGACCGAATAGTGCGCCGCCACCAGATAGGCCGCGAGCAGCAGCGGCAAGGCCACGGAGCGCCCCTTATTGCGTGCGGTGGCGCTCGATGTGCTGGCTCAGCGCGCGCAGCGAGGAGAATATCTGGGCGTTATTGGCGTCGTCGGCGCGCAGCTGGAAGCCGTAGGTGCGGGAAATAGCCAGGGCCAGCTCCAGGGCATCGATCGAATCCAGACCAAGCCCCTCGCCGAACAGCGGCGCCTCCGGATCGATGTCCTCCGGAACGACATCCTCCAGGTTGAGGGTGTCAACGATGAGGCGCGCGACCTCTTGCTCGAGCGGCAGCTGTGCTGTCATGCCATCCTCCAGCCGGAAAAGCCTACGTATTTCTCTAATGCTACTGCAGCGCGGCGCCGACCGGCGGGCCGCCGATGAAGGGGCGCAGTATAACAGCTCGTATTGAATGGAAAATATGAACTTATTGCGCCGCGGGGGCGGGGGCGGTGGGGGAGGGAGTTCACGCAAAACCTGCCATAATTCCTCGCCATCGAAAATCGGGTATGGCGGGCGGGTTCCCGATCCGTCATGCCGCTTGTGAACGGGATGTCGATCATGCGTGCGAGTTGGGTCGCATTACTGCTGATGGCGCCAGGGCTGGCCGGCGCCGAGTCGCAGCCGCTGTGGGAGCTGGGGGCGGGCGCCAGCGTGCTGGCTTTCCCCGCCTATCGGGGCTCGGAGCAGACCGAGCTTTACGTGCTGCCGGCGCCGTATCTGGTCTACCGCGGCGAGCACGTGCGTGTCGACCGCGGGGTGCTGCGCGGGTTGCTGTTCGACACCAACCGCGCCGAGTTCGACCTGAGCCTGAACGCCGCGGCGCCGGTAAGCAGCGACGATGTCGATGCGCGTGAGGGCATGCCGGATCTGGCGGCGGTGTTCGAGGTGGGCCCCTCGCTCAATGTGCGCCTGTCGGAGGACCGGGAAGGGCCGACCTGGACGCTGCTGCTGCCGCTGCGCGCCGTGATCGGCATCGACGAGCGCGAGCTGCGGTATGTGGGCTGGCTGTTCAATCCGAAGCTGAATTTTTACTGGCGGCAGTTCGCCGGCGCGTGGAATCTGGGGTTCAGCGTCGGGCCGCTGTTCGCCGACCGGCACTACCACAACTACTACTACGGCGTGGACGATCGTTACGCCACGCCGACCCGGCCGGTCTACGAGGGCAAGGCCGGCTACAGCGGCGCGACCGCGCTGGCGACGCTGACCCGGCGCTTCGGCCAGTGGTGGGTGGGCGGCTTCATCCGCTACGACAATCTCGAAGGCGCCCGCTTCGAGCGCAGCCCCTTGGTCGAGACCAAGCACTACCTGATGGGCGGTGTCGCCCTGACTTGGGTATTCGCGACGTCGAGCGAGAAAGTGGGGAAAGCCGACTGAAATCCCGCCGAAGCGCAGCCGCCCGCGCCGGGCGGTTGCCCTACCGGTCAGCTAGACGATCGAAACAGGATTTGAGAGCGGGAAAGGTTGGTCGGGGTGAGAGGATTCGAACCTCCGACCTCTTCGTCCCGAACGAAGCGCGCTACCAAACTGCGCTACACCCCGACACATTCTTTACGCAGAGCGCTCGACCGATAGTCTCGCGAGCGACTCGAGGGCTGTTTTATAGCCGCTGTCCGGGAGACAGCGGAGGGAAGCGATGGCTCGCTCTGCCTCAACCCTTGCGAGGCCGCGAGTATAGGCAATGGCGTTGGTCTTTTCAACTGCCTTTTGAATTTCTTCGATGCGATCCAGCCCGCCCTGCTCGATCGCCGCACGGATCAGCGCCCGCTGTTCTTCGGTGCCGGTGCGCATGGCGTAGATCAGCGGCATGGTCGGCTTGC